>Ga0335083_10000937_pt1 | contig 41741 bp, 27 predicted proteins | sample Lox_Sample_42_FD_206716 | JGI IMG/M metagenome (GOLD analysis project Ga0335083, IMG submission 206716) | Soil microbial communities from Loxahatchee National Wildlife Refuge, Florida, United States - Lox_Sample_4.2 | ecosystem: Environmental > Terrestrial > Soil > Wetlands | place: USA...
TACACTGACTGGGTCAGACGAACAGAAGCTCCAGGACCGAGTGCGTCGCTCGAGTAGACTCCAGAAAGGCAAAGTATCCCCAAACGCTACTGCGGAAGGTGCATTATGAAACACCCGTCCCCTTCGGCCAGGACCGTCTGATTCCCATTTGGGTGGCCACGCTCGCAATTCGCCAACGGAGCCGCACCGTCCATTTCAGTACCGCGGCCGAGATGCTGGACTTCTTCCGGCTCTTCAAAGATGGCAAGCGATACCACCGCATCATGGAAGGTTTCCAGCGCATCTTCGCGGCGACGATTTTCTTTGGAACAAGCGACCAACCAGGTGCAAAACTACTTCTCGATTGGGCTAGGTTCCACTTCTTTGATCGCGTGCACCTCTGGTTTCATCACGACGAACCCGCCACCGCTACCGCGTCGAGCGCTGAAAACCTGATTGTCCTAAGTGAGGCCTTCTACGATGAGATAGACCAGCACCGCATTCCCGTCGAGCGCGAGGTCATTGCGCTTCTCGCGAATGCCCCTGGCGTGCTCGATCTCTACGTCTGGTTGGTCTGGAAGACATGGACGCTCAATGGGCAATGTCTTCGCATTCCTCTCTTCGGCACAGGGGGTCTGTCAGAGCAACTCGGTACCGATGACTATTCGGCCAACCGTTTCTTTCGACGGAAAATTCGCCGCTGGCTTCGTGAAGTCACGGCTCTTTGGCCCGAATGCCCCGCCAGCATCTCGGCGGACGGCCAGAGTCTTATTCTTCACTCCGCCAAGCAAAACCCAGCCGTCGTGGCTGTGAAAAACCCTGTGCACGCCTGACCATTTCCACAGGAATCTAGGTCCGCTCCGGTCCGCCTGTTTTCAACGTGATCCGAGAGTACGAACGGGAGTTTAGGTCCGCTGAAACGGGAATTTAGGTCCGTTTCAGCGGGAATCTGGGTCCACAATTTGAGGCAAACCCTTTGGACCGCAGGAGGTTACAACGTTCGCCTGTAAGTACCTGTATGAAGCCCTGTATCGAAGACCACCTGTAGTTGGCAAACCGAAGTTGTGGAAAACTCCCGCCCAAGTCATCACAGACGGGGCTGCTACGCAGCCGGAGAGAGCCCGAGAACAGGGATCTACGCGAGAGAGCAGGCCCACCTGCGAAGACGCTGGAAATCGGGCCATCACGAAGAGGTTGGTCACCCTTGCTGCTCTCGCTTTGCCGACGCTCGCGCTCATCCTAGTGGCCTACGTTCAAACCGGGCCGAACACTGCTGGTGCGGCCCTCGCCGGCCCGTTTGACGGAGAGCGCGCTTTCGTCGATTTGAAAACTCTGGTTGCCTTCGGACCGCGGCCTTCGGGGTCGCAGGCATTGGAGCGTGCTCGCGAATTCATCGTCGCCGAACTTCGCGCGACCGGCGCCAGTGTCACTCAGGACAGATTCCTTACAAAGACACCGATTGGCCCGATTCCGATGACGAACATCGTGGCGAAGGTTCCAGGCGCGAGCCCGTCGATCGTGATCATTGGCGGCCATTACGACACGAAGCGCATGGCTGCGCCGTTCGTCGGCGCCAACGATGGAGGATCAAGTGCCGCCTTCTTGCTCGAAATGGCCAGAGTGCTGGCCCGCAGGGCCAACAAGCTCACGTACTGGCTAGTGTTTTTCGACGGCGAGGAAGCTGTGCGGCGGTGGTCCGCCAGTGACAGCCTCTACGGCAGCCGTCATTTCGCCGCCAAGCTGAGCGCCGAGGGCACACCAGACCGGGTCAGAGCTGTGATCGTGTTGGACATGATTGCCGACGCTCACCTTGACATTCGGCCGGAGGCGCGTTCGACACCCTGGCTCAACAACCTCGTGCTAAATGAAGCGAATCACCTCGGGTTTGGGCGATACTTCCTCAACCGCCCGCGTAACGTTGACGACGATCACCTCCCGTTTCTCAAGCTTGGAATCCCCGCGGTTGACGTCATCGACCTCGATTACGGCCCGCTCAACCTTTACTGGCACACACGGTACGACGCCCCGGAACGTTGCAGCGCGGCCAGCCTAGCAATCGTCGGGGCACTTGTGCTCCGAGCCCTCTCCGCCATCGAATCCAAGGACGGCTGTGCTCCGCTATGGCCCTGACGTGAAAGGCAATGCACCCTCCCGATGATCGTTTGGGGCGACGTGCCCAGCGCGACGGACGCTGTCACGGGGTGACAGTCTCCTTTAACTTGTCGCCACCGCTTTCGGAATGGTATATTAACCGCCCGTTCGACTCGTCAGGTTGAAAACTCAATTTCGCGTGGTCATGAAGATGAGGGGGAATGAAGATGCGCGTACCAATTGGACTGCTGCTAGCCGCGTTTTGCCTTACCGCAGTTCTGGTGGCTCAGCAACAAGCGACACAGGGGGATTTGAACGCGCTCAAAACGAGCACCAACCCGACCAACACGCATCTGGTACGTGCCCTTGCCCAGCAGGCCCAAGATGACCTTGGAGGGCAAAACTACCGCAACGCCGTCCAGCAACATCCCTCGAACCTGTCCAACGCGGGCAACACCCTAAATTACATTGCAACGCAAGCCCAAGGTTCGCAGAGAACCTACGACACGGGGAATCTCATTTTGAAGGGCAATGACCTCCTCGTGAAGGGGTCCATAGCCGCCGGTTTTCTCCTTGCACCCGTCACCGGAGGAATGTCACTGGCCGTATCGGCAGTCGGCAGTGCGGCCGACCTCGGTTTGGGAAAGGTGGAGGATCTTTACCAGAAGGCCGCGGATGACTCGATGCGCCGCAATCTGAAGACCCAACTCGATCAGTATGAGCAGAAATTTGGAGAAGACGCTTACAAGCAGCTCACATCGTCTGCCGACCCAGCGCAGTTCCGTGACAGACTCGAAGAGAAGCTAGGTGATGTCTTTGGAGGTACGCTGGACGCGCTTCCGAAGGACCAACAGGACATTGTCAACCACTTCTATGAAAAGGAAATCGCCGACGTCATGAAAGCTGGTTTCAGCACGCTGAGCGATGTTCAAGAACTGCAGCAGAGCGAAATCGATCAGAACCGCAAAGACATCAAAGGCCTTGCTCTCACGTTCGCCCAGTTTGCGGATTCTACAAACGCGCAGCTCGCGAGTATCGTTAACAGCCAAAACCAGCTTAGCAGTGATCTGCAGAACCTGAATAACAGGATAGGCGCTACTGAGCAGGGCGTCGCCTTCATGCAGTCTGTCATGTTTTCCAACATGAAGCCAGCCGAGCAACTGGCGGCGCTGAAGTCTGGGCTTTTTCCAGACATGCCGGAGGATCAACGAAAGGACCTCGAGGAAAAAGTCAAGGTGGTGGCCGAGCGCCAAGAACTCACGGACAAAGTGGCCGATTATCTCAACGGCGCCTCTGAGATCACAAATATCGCACACAATCTCGGCGTCGACCCCAACATAATCAACACTGCCAACACTGCCATCGCAATTGGGAACCAGGCCATGAACGCATTCACCGATTTTTCCTCAGGCAATTTCCTTGGTGGCATGAGCGCGATATCCAATGTCTTCGGCATCGGTGGCCCCGACGTCGCGGCTCAGCGCCACGCCGAGATTATGAATATGTTGGGCAAAATGTACACCAAGCTCGACGTCATCGACCAAAAGGTTAACAAGCTGCTGCAAGGGCAGCAGTTAATTCTGCAGACGCAGCAGACCATTCTCCAGAATATCGACAGTCTCAGTAGACAGGTTCAGGCCAATCAAGCGCAGGTCATGACAGAACTGCACAGCCTGCACGATGACGTTCTGGTGAACCGGCAGATCATCACTGACCAAGCAACGCTTAAATATGGCAATTGCTTCGAGCTCGTCAAGAATCCGACCGACGGGTCGGTCATCATTGACACGTCCAGAGGACAATACCCGAGTTTCACTCGTTTCCAGAAGCTCTATACCGACAGGAAGCAGTCGCTACTGAATTGTATGGAGCAGCTGGCGGTCACCAGAGGAGCCCGCCAGGAATTCAACAGCATCTTCTGGCTTAACTCATGGACCTCCAGCGCTGACAGTACCATCCCCGCTTATCTGCAAAGTGTGTACGCTCCGGCGTGGGAGCTTCTGCAGAATACCGCGTTGAATGGCGACGGCAAAACGGTTGAGCAGCGGGTTTCAAGCCTGCTGGCTCCCATGGATACTGTGACGGATTTCAATGCAAAGTATGCCGGAATCGAGGCAGTTGACCCGCCACGCTTCCGCAAGCCATTATCGGAGCTGATGGGAACCGCCCTGGCCACGCCGGCAGTCATCCTTCACGACGGATATTTGGCCAATATTCATTACTATTTCCTGATGCTCGACGGCAATGATCAGCCACGACCGCTCGACGATCTGTATAAAGGGGATAACATCAGGGACACCGGATACGACTACCTCGTCGAAGCGCTCAGCGTCACTGACATTGCTATCGCTCAGCAGGTTCTGGCAAGCGGCGATTCACTGTTGCCTGTCCTGGCAGAGGGCGTTCGACGTTTTCAGAATTCGAATGACGCGAACGAGCAGGCCACCTATAAGCAAATATCAGATTTGCTCAAAAGCGACTCCGTTCTGGCGGCGAACCTTGTCAAGTTTATGCTTCGGGACGAGGTCCGCGTGAAGTGCAACTTCATCACCTATGACGTAGCCTTAACCGCGACCGATCCGGCGATGCTCAAGAGCTGCACCGAAGACTTCTGGAAACTCAACTACAGTGACAAGGAAGAGCGAGATCAACACGGCACTCTTAAGACCCCGAAGGGCTGGTCCGTCGATATCGGTGACACGTTGTACGCGCTGCCCACTGCTGAAGATCTTTTCGAGGGCAGATTCACGTACACCGACGAAGCCTATCAACTCTTAGGCTGGCGAGAGCGCCTCCTGCAGGAGATCAGCACTTATGAGGTCTACAATCGTGTCTCGGCCAGCCACCGATCAGACGTGAACAGTGTTATCTTGCAGGAGTTTGCCTCTCTGACGAAGCAAGGCATAATCTAGGCGATACGATTGATGCATCGATGACGTTCCTGTCACTGATGGACTTCCAGTAATGCCTTCAGAAAGCGAGGAAAGGAGGAAAGCTGCGATGGTCACGAGAGGGGTGACGTGTATTATGGGGCTGCTGGCGCTGACTCTGCCAGCACCGTCTTTTTCTCAAGAGGTGGTCTTCCGGCCGGGAGTAATAATGGGCGAGCCCAGCTTCGATCAGAATAGTGGAGCACGCTCCGATCGGGTTGCAGCCGTTGCTAACGCGACCGACCGGACAGCTGACCGTGATATCTGTTATCCAAACAGGGGTGCCTTCAACCCAGTCGCGTGTGCCGCAGCAAGTTCAAATGGAAGCAACAGCTTCCTCGTGTACCGGGTCGATCAAGTTAATTCGTTGTTTGATGAATCTCGAAATGAGACGGCACAACAGGTCCGCAGCGAAGTGGCTTCGGCCGAAGCTCGCATCACCGCAAACATGAAGGCGTCAATTGACCAGATTCCCCAACGTTTGCTGTCTGACGCCGCAAGGGACGAGATCAAGGCGGCCGTCTTGGCCGAGCTCAAGAGTCAACTCGACCAGCTTCGGGCAGACCTTCAGAAGCAGATTGATGACTTAAAGGCAAAGCAGGGCGGCGGCTAGGAGGAACTACCGCGTGCTGAAGATCTCGTTGAGGGGCGAAACTTGTCAACTCTTATGCCGGCGAGAGCGCCTCCCGGAGGATATCAGCGCACACGACGTCTACGGTCGCTTCTCTACGGACGAGACGCCAGACGTCCACGGTGTGATCCTCAATGAGTCCGCGTCTATGAGTAAGCAGCCTGCAATGTGAGTGATGAGAAAGGCAAGACAGTCACATCGCGCCTGGAGGCAAAGACAATGCAAGGTGGTCCGTGGTAACTGCGTTATGCATAGCATCGAGTATTTCAGACCAAGGTGGGTGGGACCAGCCCAGGCTCCCGGGCCCGGTCGCTGTAAAGCAAAGCACCTTTCTGCCGCCGGCCTGCACCCAGCCGGACCCACTAAGCCGCGTTTTGCGACCTGGGCGACTTTTGCGGTTGAAAGTTCCAGGCGTCCATTTCATGAGGGAAGCGCGAAACCGTACGCCGGCGCGGTGTAAGCGCCGAATAAAAAGCCTCAGGAGGAGTGTATGCGGAGCTTTAGAGGGACATTGTACTTGCTGGCGGCCCTTTGGCTGGGCTGGCCTAGCCACGTGTTCTGCCAAGAGTTGGTTTTTAGAGTTGGATACTTCAACTATAATGACAGTGCTGGTGGAGCTCAGTATGCGATCGGAAATGTAGACGGACACCCCTGGCCTGGACCGAAGGCGTGCGCTTTTGATCGGGGAGTGGGCCACAAGCAAGACTGTATCGCAGCCGCCGATGGGAACGGGTTTTTAGTGTACCGGACAGACCAAGTGTATCGCAAGGATGAGGTCGACGGCCTGCTCACAAGTATTCGCCACGATACGAACACCCAATTGGAGTCGGCGAAGACAAGCATCACCGGGAGCCTCGGGAAGTCGCTCGATCAAATCCCACAGCGTTTACTGTCGGATTCCGCAAAGGAGGAGATTAAGGCTGCCGTCCTGCTCGACGTCAAGGGTCAACTCGATCAGCTTCGGGCGGACCTTCAGAAGCAGATCGACGACTTGAAAAACCAAGTTAATGGAAGCCAGATGGCAAGGCCAAACTAAATACGCTAGCGCGCCGAGCGTCAACGTCGCAAATGTCCTCTCTTGAGAGGAAGGGTCTTGCGTTTAGCAGCGATTCCGAGACACGAATGCCCGGGCCGCTCGGAATGATAAAAGCTAGGTTAAGTAAGTCAGCCCAGCTGCGAATAGACATCCAGAGACAGATCGACGAATTGAAGGCAAAGCAAGCCGAAAGCTGTCCAAAATGAGCGCCTTCGCTGATAGCTCCTTAACGACGAGTACGAGCTTTTTCAGTCTGCCGCCTTTTACTGTACCCTTTTAGCTCTCCTGCCAGTTATGAACTTTCGCCCCTTTTAGCGGGTGGTCCACGCTTCGTCCTCGGTCCGCTGCCATCGTGGCATCTGATTGTCCTGATCGTTTCTTCCCTCAAACCTGTTGGCCATGGCTCCCTCATCACTCTTTGTGACTCCTGGTTGACCTGGTTCTCCAAGGCCTCTGCTTCGGCTTCGCCCCCCTCCGGGTTTATGCTCTCCCCCCAGAGGTTCCCCTATAAAAGCCGCCCCTTGCCTTGGGAGCGGACTCCAGTCGCTTTTGGGTGCCCCGCAGAGACGGGGCAGAAAGGGAGGAGAATCGTGTACTTCAACAAAATCGCCTAAATCGGATTCCACGGCAGCGACGCCGAGGTTCGGACAACCAAGAACGGGGCCAGCTACACGGTCCTGTCACTCGCCACCAAGCGCGGGCGCTGGGTAAGCAACTCTCCTTCATTTCGAGCGACCCTCAACATTCTGGTACCATCAGAGTCGTAATCTGGCCATTCGCGACCGACTGATTGCCGGTCTGCTATTCCTAGTCTGCGCTCGTCGTTTCACGACGGGAAAGGGGGCAGCGGAAAGGACGCGACGATGATCGTAAAGGGAGTAGACGCAAACCTTTTTACCCGTATTCGCCCTCCAAATCTCCCTCTCAACCAGCACTCTTGCTCAAGTTCAAAACGGAACCGTTACGGCTCTCTCCTGGTCTTGTTCCCTCCTGCCCTGCTGGCAATTTTGGCCGTCCTTCTACCCTTTTGGGGCACGGCGCTCTGGGCGCAACAGGCCCAGGGTAGCTTCACGGGCGTAGTGACGGACGCGAGCGGCCTGACCGTACCCGCAGCCAAGGTTACGGCGCTTGAGACCCAAACCGGCTTCAGCCGCGGCGCCGAAACGATTAAGGACGGCTCCTACACGATTCCGCTACTGCCGCCCGGCAACTACCAACTGAGATTCGAGAAGCCGGGCTTCCAAACGTCCGTCCAAGGTCCGATTCAGCTCAGGGTTAATCAGCACGCCGAGGTCGATGCGCACCTCAAGGTTGGATCGGCGACGACAACGGTTAACGTCGAGGCTACCCTCCCGGTTGTTGACAGCCAGACTTCGTCGGTCGGCACGACCATCGAGCGGCAGAAAGTGACTCAGCTTCCCTTGAACGGCCGCAATTTTCTGGAGCTGACCCTGTTCACTCCGGGTGTAGTGCCAGGAACGTCGGGTTCTGAGAACAGCTCGCGCGGCGGTGCCATCAATGTGAACGGCCTGCGCGAGACGATGAACAGCTTCCTGCTGGACGGGATTACAAACACCTCGATCGGCGTCGGCACTTACGTGGTGACTCCCCCAGTCGACTCTGTGCAGGAATTCCGGATGGAGACAGGCATGTACGATGCGCGGTTCGGGGCTAACGCTGGCGCCCAGGTAAACGTGGTCACCAGGTCGGGCACCAACCAGTTCCACGGCTCCTTATACGAGTTCCTGCGCAACGCCGCCCTCGATGCCCGTAACTTCTTCGAACCCGCGGTACCACCTTTCGTGCGGAATCAGTTTGGCGGCACTGTCGGGGGACCGATGATCCTGCCCGGCTACAATGGCCGCGACAAGACTTTCTTTTTCTTGGCGTACGAAGGACTGCGCGAACGCCGCGACTTCTTAAATCGGGTACGGGTGCCTACCTTGCAGGAAAGCGGCGGCGACTTCTCCGGCGACCTGGCACCGGATTGCTCTGTCAAAACGGTGCTGCTCGACCCGCTCTTGCTCAGCGGCATCCCGGGCCTTCCGGTCACGGTACCCGGCAACAACTTGAACAGCCTGCTTCGTTACATCCCTACTGGAACACTGGACCCTCTAGGCCAGGCCTTCGCGGGACTCTACCCGGCGCCCAACGTCGGGGGCGCTCCCTGCGGCGGGGTCAACTATGAGGCTCTGGTGAAGCGAAAGATTAACCTCGATTCGTTTGTAACTCGCGTTGATCATCGCTGGGGTACCAAAGACAGCATCTTCTTTCGGTACAACCTGACCAACGACCACGAGGTTGATCCCTCGAACAGTCAGATTTTCTTTACCGACCTGCCGGGTTATGGCCAGTTTGCGCTGAATGGCTTCCAGCTTGCCGGAATGGATTGGACCCACGCCTTCTCGGGAAGCTTCATCAACGAAGCCAAGGTGGGTTACAACCGCTGGCAGCAGAATCTCGCCGCCCAGGACCAGGGAAATCCATTCTCCGCGGAGCATGGCATCCAGGGACTCGCGACCGGAGTGCGCAACACGGGCGTTCCCCAGCTCACGATCGCTGGCTATGCGCCGATCGGCTCCATTGGCACCCGGCCCCAAAGCGGAGCGGTGAACACCTTCCAGTTTGCCGACACTCTAACGCAGATCCACGGTAGCCATGCGCTGGCATACGGGTCCGACATTCGAACCATCAAGCGCGGGAACTTTGCCGAGGCCATCACCATTCGTGGTTTGTATGACTTCAGCGGCGTGGCCACTGGCGACGCGGTGCTGGGTCAGCTACCGCAGCCGGTACAACAGCAACTGTTGCAGGCGTGCCCGCCTCCAGGCTGCACCTTTGGCAACGCCCTCGCAGACGACCTACTGGGTCTGCCGCAGGATTTCCTGCACAGCGGCGAGGCCTACATCTCGGGCACGGGAACCGAATACGACTTCTTTGTCACCGACAACTGGAAAGCCAGGCGCAATCTGACCCTGAACCTGGGCCTTCGTTACGAATACAACAGTCTGGTAACGGAGAAATACAATCATTTCTCCAACTTCGACTTCAATGGAACGTGTCCGGCAATCGACGCCGTTCTCCCGGCTACGCCAGGGCGGCTTTTGGTGGCCGGCAACTCCAACGCAACGGCCGAGTGTTTTGTGCCGGCTCCCATTCAACCGGTTTCGGGATTCGTCCCAGTGGGAACCGTGGCCTTTGGAAACGGCTCAGAGAACCGGGCCTTGCAATACCCCGACCGGAACAATTTCGCACCTCGAATCGGGCTGGCGTGGCAACCTTGGAGCGACGGTAAGACCGTGATTCGCAGTGGCTACGGGGTCTTTTACGATCAGACCTTCGGTGACGTCTATTTCCAGAGAAATCAGAATCCGCCGTTCATTTCGATTAACCTCGGTACGCTGGCCGGAGCGTTGCCCGCCATCTTGAACGGGACGTTTCCGCTCGGCTCCGGAAAACTCATTCAGCAGGCGTTCGTCTCGGCGTCGGCTCCGGCCTTTCCGCTCGTGCGGCCGTTCCAGACGAATTGGGACGACTCAACGATTCAGGAATGGACCTTTGATATCCAGCACCAATTGGGCGATGCCTGGCTGCTGGACATCGGTTACGTGGGAACGCGAGGGTTGCATCTGCCTCGCCGCGTGGATCCGAATCAGCCAACTAACTTGAGCGTCGACAACTCCCCGGCCATCCAGCAAGAATGCCTCAGTGCGGGTTGTCCCAGACCCTACCCGCTCTTCGCCCAGATGTCCTACGCGGAGGCCTCCGGCAGCTCGATTTACCATGGGCTCCAGGTGAAGGTCGACCGACACTTCGCCAAGGGCTTGGCTCTGTTGGCCGCCTACACCTACTCCAAGGCTATTGATACAAACTCGACGTTCCTGAGCACCAATGCCAACGCCAACATTCCCCAGAACTCCAGAGATCTTGCGGCCGAAAAAGGGCTCTCCGACTTTGATCACCGGCATCGCCTGTCATTCGCCTACAACTACGATTTGCCGTTTGGCAACGCCGTGTGGAGGGCCGAGAATCATTCGGTGAATTACGCCATCTCGGGATGGCAGCTGTCGGGCATCGTGACAGCGCAATCCGGTTCGGCATTCACCCCGATCATCAGCGGCAATATCAGCGGCGCCTCCGAGGAACCGGGCGACACTACGGACCGGCCGAACCTGGTCGGCAACCCAATTCCCGCTCAACAGACGCCAAACCAGTGGATCTCGGTTGCCGCTTTCGCACCTCCGGCCCCGCTTCACTTCGGCAACGCGGGACGCAATATCCTCGTTGGTCCCGGCCTGTTTAGCTGGGACTTCGCTATGCTCCGTGATTTTCGCTTGGCCGAGTCGACGACTCTGGAGTTCCGGTTCGAGATGTTCAATCTCACCAACCGGCCCAACTTTGATTTTCCAGAGAACGATCTCGCCTCGCCCAGTTTCGGCCAAATTTTCAACACGGTCCAGCCTCTCGCCGGTCTGGCATCGGGAGGCCCTGGCGATCCACGCGAGATTCAGCTTGGCTTGAAATTCCTTTGGTAACCGGAAACCGCCTCGCCTCACACCCGTCCGACTGGACATGGCCCTGATCCTTGCGGGGCGGCTCGCTCTTGACTCCTCCTTCCAAGCTGCCGTTGCCATCCCTTCTTCCCGCGTGCCGACCCATCTCACTCTGCCGTCTCGTTCCAGGGCGGCACCAGCCACATACCCGATCGCCGTGACTGCCGGCGCGACATCTGATTCCCCTGATCGTTCTCCCATGCTCGCGAGCGACACAATACAGCAGCTGCCCATTCTTTGTCGCGGCCCGTGTCTTCCTTGTTGCCCTCTGTGCTTCTTGTTGACCCGATTTTTCAACCATCCTTCCTGCCAGCTCTGCGGGCACCCCTTCGGGACCTATCCGCGCCCGGCGGACGCATGCTCTGCGGGGCCTCTGCTTCGGCTTGGCCGCCCTCCGGGTTTACGGCCCCCCCAGGTTCCCCGATAAAAAGCCGCCCCTTGCCTTGGGAGCGGGGTCCACTCGCTTCTTGGGTGCCCCGCAGAGACGGGGCAGAAAGGAAGGAAAATCATGTACTTCAATAAGATCGCCTTAATCGGATTCCTCGGTAGCGACGCCGAGGCTCGGACAACCAAGAACGGGGCCAGCTACACGGTCCTGTCACTCGCCACGAAACGCTCCTGGAAGAACGACCAGGGCAATTACGAGTCCCGCACCTACTGGCATCGGGCGGTCGCCTGGGGAAAACTCGCGACCTTCGCTGCCACCCTCAAGAAGGGCGCGCACGTTCAACTGGTCGGGGAGCTTCGCACGCGGGAGTACGAGAAGGAGTACGGCAACAAGAAGAAGTTCACCGTGAAGCAGCGCGTGTGCGAAGTCGCGCTAGACTCGATCCTGAAACTCGACCGCGCCGAGCGGCAGGAAGAGCCGGCGCCGGCCATCGAGCCCACCGACGATCTCGCATAGCCCTCCTGCCGGGGCCTCGGGCGCCAGCTCGGGGCCCCTCCCTCTTCACCGAAGGTCTTCCGAACGTTTGCCGGAGGTTGGCGCCTTCTTCGCGGCGTTTTGTTCCGGCAGTCACAGGTCTTCCCGCTCTCCGCCCAGCCTGTCGACGGCCGCGCTGACTCCCGCGCCCGGTAAGAAAAGAAATCGTCCGCTTGAATCGGATATCGACCAGTGGTAGAGTGGCGCCATCGGTTCGGGGGGATTTGTGGCCCGGCACCAGTTCTCGAACTCTTCCGTAGCGAGGCGCAGGCTCACCGTCCGTCGTCGGCTCGCGGCGTGTTTCGGCAGTGTCCGGCGGCGGAGCCATCGTTCGCGGACGGCAATCGTGCGATTTCCGCAGACGCCCTTCGTGATCTTAATCCTTCTCGCGCTCGGCGGAATGTCTGCGCCTACTCGCACTGGAATCGCCCAGGGGCTAAACACCATCACGTTCGACAATCGTTCGGGCAGGGACGCCCTCGTCAAGCTTATCGGGCCGTCGAGCCAAGCCATCACCGTGCCAAATGGAGATTTCAGGACTGTCAATGTGGCGACCGGCCAATACTCCATTCTGGTGCGGTACGGCGGTAGCGCGACTGAGTACAGCTACGTTGAAGGCGGTCCTTTCACCGTAAGTGAGACAGTCGGTGAGCACTCTGCAGTCAAGATCACCCTGCACCCGGTCGTCGGGGGCAACTACGTCGGGCGCCCCGCAACGGCCGGCTTGTTTGACGCTGTCGGTCCCGGCGTGCCGCCCAGCGCTCCCGCGTCGTCGAATCGGGACTTGGGCGGAACAAGTTGGTATGGCCCGGTCTTGGATAACCAACAGACCCCGTCAGGACGACCCGCATCCGTGGGCAACGTGCAGATAGAGTTCCTGGAGGGAGGCAAGGCTCAATACTACATTCCAGTTCGCCCGTGCGTCCGCCATCCTAGTTCCCCAACCTTTCACGGCACCTGGGTGCAGAGCGGCAACTTGGTCGAGGGCGGATTCGCTCCGCCGACAGGAGCATTATCGTTTGCTGGAACCCTGCAAGGGGGTAAGCTTGTGTTAGACTTCCACGGCAGCGGGGTCGACAAGCGAGTGGAACTGAATAGAATGAGCTGTGCACAGAGTGCCAACTCTGACAATTCCGGCGCTGGCGCCGCGACCGCCGAAAGCGGAGCACGTTTTCGCGTGGCCTGCAAGGCCGGCAGCTCCTTTGCCCCTGGCGTCATGACCGTAGATAACCAGATCGTTCGCTTCGATGCTGACAACGACGGCTCGTCCTCGTTCCGGATCTCGGTCGGTAAGGTGGCAGATGTCAAGAGCGGTTTCCTGCCAAAATTCCAAATTACGCTTAAGGACGGGGCGCGCCAAACATGCGGCGCTCAGGATTCGGCCGGTCGTTGGATGCCGTCGAAGCGAGTGGTCGCTGCTATCAATGGTGCGTTAGCCGCATCTCACTGAAGTGGGCGGGCCCACACTTTATTGCTGGTGGGATGGCGAGAAACGTTTAGGGTTGCAGCGTGAAACAGGCAAACCCCCTAATGCTCATTCCTTTGGCTGCGGCGCGCGTGATTTTCGCTGCCGGCCTGGGGCCTGCTCAAAGCAAGGCCGATACCGTTACGTTTGACAATCGCTCCGGGAAGAACGCCCTTGTTAAGCTAATCGGGCCGTCCGGTCAATCCGTCGACTGTCCTAAACGGGGAGTTCAAGAGTGTCAACGTCGTGGCTGGCCAGTACTCAATTCTCGTGCGCTACGGCAGCAACCCGACTGAGTACTGCTACATTCAGGGAGATCCGTTCACAATCAGCGATGCCGGCGGTCAGCATTCGGCGGCTAGGATCACCCTGCATTTTGTCGCCGAAGGTAACTACCAGGCACATAGAACTACGGCGGCGCTCTTCGATGCCGTTCAGCCCCCTGAGGCGCCGAGGGCCGCTCTAACGAAAGAAAGGGGTGTTGCCCATGATGTGGTGTTTGCCAACGAGCTCTTCCGCGTAGCGTATGAGCAGTTCGCCCGTCATTGGGGGACGATGGTGGTGGGGGAGGGGGGAATTCGCTTTGAATCTGACCGCAAGAATATCTCCCTTGACTTCCCGTTCCGCGAGGTCCAGGAAGTCGGAATTTCTAATGTTTGGGGGAAAAGCTTCTACGGACCCGGCCTCTTGATTCGACTCAAGGACGGAAAGCGGTATAACTTTGCGACCTATAATAACTACGACAGTTTGATTGGTGCGATCAATCGGGCGATCGGTCAGAATAGGTGACCGGCAGAGACATGTGATCCCAACGCCGCCCCTGGCCACTCAAGGGACAGAATTGAGCACACCATGAAGTACCGATCCCGAGTCGCACTGAACTTACTTGCACTGCCGAGCCTTGCTTGTGCAGTGCTCATGATAGCCACCGTTTACCTACTGGTGGCGCGACAGATGTTCGCTCTGAGCCCACCGCGAGGATTCGCTCCGCAGCAAGCGCGATGGAAGAGTCGGCAAGAGTACGACGATTTTCAGAAAATCCTGACCAGTGGTTGTCCTGCACGCATCCCGGCGGCGGACGCTTTTCTGCAGACGCATCCTGAATCGGGTTTCAGAGATCAAGCTGATCTCGCAAAGATGCAGTGTTATCAACAGTCCGGTGATTTCGGGCGCGCCATCGACGCGGCGCGCGACGCGTTGAGGGAGAACCCACGAAACCTGGGCGCGCTGAATTATCTCAGCTTCGCCCTTCCTTTTGTCTATAAGCCGACTGACGTTAACTCAAACGAGCAGCTCACCGCGCTCCAGGAATACGCCCAGTCAGGTTTGGTTGCACTCAGTCAACAGGCGAGGCCTGCTAATATGACCAGCGACCAGTTTGACCAACGGGTCAAGCAACTCCGGGCCAACTTCAACGACGCGAAGGGATTCGTGGCGCTGCAGCGAAAGGATTACGCCACCGCGCTTGCCTTTCTCGACGCGGCTAAGCAGGATAACAGCACTGACCCCTATCTCTTCTTCCGGCTAGGTCTCGCCTTCCTCAACTCTTCGCCACCCGACTTTGACCACGCAATATGGAACTTGGCCCGTGCGTCCGCTCTTGCAAGGACCGCGAAGTCGCCAAGCGCCGCGGGCATCGAAAAATACTATCAAGAAGAGTACCGGTTAATTCAGAGCTCCAACGCGGACGGGGACCAGATTGAGGCCGAGGCCGCTCTCACCGTGGAGCCACCGGCAGGGTTCACGGTTAGGGCCACAAGTGTAGCACCCGCCCCAGGGTTTGCTCGCACGGAGGCACGGAGTGCGCCGAGCACGTCACTGGTCAGCACCGACACGATCACCTTAGACAATCGCTCGGGAAAGGACGCCCTCGTCAAGCTGGTTGGACCCTCAGGGCAAGCGCTCGCGGTGCCCAATGGACAATTCAAGATCGCGACCGTCGCACCTGGGCAATACTCGATCCTCGTGCGCTATGGCGATGGCCCTACCGAGTACAGCTACCTGCAAGGGGACCCCTTCGGCGTGACGGAATCTGCCAGCGAGCATTCAGCCATCAAGATCACCTTGCATCAGGTTAGCGGCGGCAACTACACCGCACATCCTGCGACAAGCGCATTGTTCGACGCTGTTAGTCCGGCGGGCTCAGCCGAACCGCCGGCGCGATCTCCTTCCAGCACGAGTGGCACAACGAGTAAGGGCCCGGCGGAGGACACTGACACTGCAGTGTGTCCTTCCACGTCGGACATTACGGCTTCAATTACAGCGAAGGGATTCTCTCAATCAGCCACGGGATCATACGGTATCAGACCGACTCGGGGGTGACCGAGTTCTCCGGTCCGGTGAACGCCGTCCGTGTGTCAGCAAATGCCAATTGGATTACGCTAAAAGTGCCCGACGGGCGGACCTATCATTTTGGCCCGAAGCAGCATGGCGTCAAGAAAGGGACTATTGTCGGGGCCATCAGGGAAGCCCAAGGTCAAGATCAGAAGTGAAGAGCAGAGCAACTCATCGGCAGTCTTCCACAAGCTTAATTCGGGAGGAAAGGCAATGAGAGCCACCCAAACGTCGTATTCCTTTCTCGTTACGCTACTTTTGGCTTCGGCAACTGCAAGTCACGCCCAGAACTCCGGTTCCCAGACCCTCCAAATCGACATCGTCAAAGTACCAAACGGTCAGCAGGTCCAGTGGCAGCGCGGGGCGGACGGTGAACTCCATCCTACAGTTATCCCGGGTTCGCTCAGCACTGGCATTTCGCGAACGCAACAAGAACTCACGAGCGTCCAGAACATGCTCAACGAGACCGTTTCGGAGCAGCAAGCGTTATCCTACAAAACCGCGATGGACCTCGCGGCCGCAATTCCGGGAGGACGGGAGATCGCGAAAGAATTCGCCGCCAGCGGCCAGTTTCCGACTATTCAAAACATGACGGACCTGCTGAATCGTATCAGCGCACTGAAGAACGCGACTCTGGTGGGCGACAATGATTCGCAGCAACTCGCCACCCTGGTTCAGGCACTCCTGAATGTTGGCAACGCCGCCGGTGTCGAAACACAAGCGCTTACCGGCTACGAGGCTGGAACAGCGCTGAACGATCGTGACTACTGGCTGGCGGTATCGCATGTGCTTGATGCAATGGTGGGTGCCTTTGGGGCCAAGTTGTCGCCGGAATTGGCTGTTGGAGATCTCCTAATCAATCTTGGGGCTGACTATTATGAATATCACAGCATCGCGAACCGGCAACAGCAGCTGCTAAACTTACGAGACACCCTCTTCCAAACTATTCTCCAGTTACAGCAAAAGGATCCTGCCACGCTGGCGCAATGGAATGCGCTGTTGAACCAGCTTCGCGGCGACCCAGCGACGTCCCACGCTGCTTTTCAACGATGGCTTGCAGCAAACGGGGTCCAGCAATCTGCTGTGCTGTCGAAGGTTTTCAAGGACGCCCCGGCTCACCCGGACGTAATCGACCCTCAACAGAGCATCCAGGACCTCGAAGGAATTCCGGGCATCAATCCTGACTTCATTGCCGCCCTCCAACGGTGCGCGCAAGCTGACGCCCAATACGCGGCAGTCCCCTCCTTTGACAATTATCTCAATCAAATGGCGTGTGACAAGTATCCCGACGGAAGCTATGTCTCAGCCTTCGGCCCCGCTCGGGGCATCGGTTACACCAATTTAGCTCCGGTGCCACTCCCGAACGCTAAACCGGAGCCTATGCAGTCGGACCAAGTTCCTGCAGAGTGCGCAGGTATAAAAGCTCAGCTTAACGCCTGGGGCGACAGCCCAGACTTAAAGGGCTGCGAGACGGTGGGGCAATGGTGCGTAGATTGGCGGACGGATACCTACAACAAGGTGCGCCAAGGGCTTCTAAAGAATCTTCAAGACTGTCTGGCCGCTAATGCCGGAAACCATTGAATTCCACGAGCCTGGGAGCTTTTGGGGCTAAGCTGTCGACAGAATTCGCTGCTGCAGATCTTCTAATCTATTTCAGGGCCTGACCTTTATAAGGCCTCAGTGTTGCCAGCCGGCAGCAGCAGCCCTGGGTTTGCGGGACACACCTTCCGGCCGGACTTTCGAACCCAAGAGTCTAACCTGCCAACGGGAACCGTGTCCCCCTCAATTCGCCCGGACTAGTCCGTGCAGTGGATGCTCCTTACCCACAACGTCGCCCGAGCAGTAGGCACTACTTAGCCCTTCTGACCTTTGAGCCGCCCGCTCCCTTTCCGACCGTCAGCGTTGATTCCTCCGCTTATTCTCCCTTTCTGCCGACCTTCCTCTCGCGGGCACGGCGAGCTGGGGAAAGCCCCTGCGCGCTGGCGGCACGTCGGGGTTCTGCTTCGGCTACGCTGCCCTCCGGGTTTGCGGTCCTTCCAAGAAAGAAGACGATAAGGCGAAGTTTCTTGGCTCCCCCGCAAAGAGCACCCCTTGGCCTTGCGGGCAGGACGCTTCTGAAAAGCCGACCGGCCCCCTCGAACAGAATGTCCAAAAGCTCAGCCCCGGGTCTTCGGGAACCGCCCACCTCACTTCCGGCACTCGGCTTTGGTTGCCTCGCGGTCACTCCTCTTTTCTGATGCCCCTTGTTCTCGCGGGCACGGCAGGGGGCCAATGCTCCTGCGCCCGGCGGACGCAAGCTCGGCTTGCGGCTTCGCCGCCCCTGCGGGTTGCGGTCCCTCCGAAAAAATCAGGCGAGCAAAACGACGACGAGATTTTTTCGGTACCCCCGCAAAAGCCGCCTTGGGAGCAGGAGCCCCCTACCCTTGGGTGCCCCGCGAGAAACGGGGCAGAAAGGGAGAAAAGACGTGACCGAGAGAATCGAAATCCAGCCGCCAGCCGGGGAATCAGTCGTTGCAGTTCCCTCAATCCCGCAGGGGCACACAGGTGATGCGCGAAGTGGCGCTGAGAGAAAGACCACGGTTTCATGGGCGACTTTGCTGGACGAAGCCGTCACGAAACCCGGTTACATTCACGAGGCTTACAGTCGCTTTCACAACTACAGTCTTGGAAATCAGCTTCTCGCTTTGTTCCAGTGTTTCGAGCGTGGAATCCAGCCCGGACCGCTAGCGACCTTTCCAAAGTGGAAGGAATTAGGCCGCCACGTGAACAAGGGCGAAAAGGCCCTAACGCTGTGCATGCCGATCACCGGCAAGCGCACCAAGACCGTCACTGGCGAGGACGGAGCTGAACAGGGTGAGGAATTCGCCTTCACCCATTTTACCTATCGAGCCCATTGGTTCACCTTGTGCCAGACCGAAGGCACGGAATATCAGCCGCCCGCCTTACCGGAATGGAACGAACGGACCGCGCTTGCCGCGCTGAATATCGAGCGGGAGCCGTTCGAGGACCTGGACGGCAACACCCAGGGTTACGCCAAGCGTGGGCGGAAGGTCGCCGTCAGCCCGATTGCGGCTCAGCCGTTCAAGACCCTCTTCCATGAATTGGCGCACGTCTGCTTAGGGCACACCGGCGACGGCGACCTGTCCGATTCCGAGGCCACCCCGCGCGATCTTCGCGAAATGGAAGCCGAGGCCGTGGCCCTGCTTTGTTGTGAGTCTCTTGGCTTGCCCGGCGCGGAGTACAGCCGAGGCTACATCCAGTCTTGGGGCCAAGGCCAGACCATCAGTGAGCGTTCCGCGCAACGCATCTTTCACGCCGCCGACCAGATTCTCCGCTCAGGCCGAACCGCCAGCAGCACCAACCAGGAGGTCAGCCAGCCATGACCATCGGAGAGCGCATTGACCAGGAAGGCCCTCAGCGATGCCTGATTTGTGACCGGATCGTGAGCGCCACATTCGACTGGCCTGTTTGTCCCGCTTGCAAGTTCGAGCAGACCAGTCCCGAGGCCTACACCATCCGCCGCGTTCGCGGTTTGCTGTGGCGCTCCGGGATCATCACCGACGCCGCCACAGCCAACAGTTTGACTCTGTCGGAGGAACAACAATTCCAAATCGAAAGGAGAAAAGCAATATGAGTACCCTTGCCGTAGTCGCACCGTCCAAACCGCAGGAAACTGAGAGGCCTCTGATTCAGGAGATCACTCTCAGCAGTATCAAACCTTCCAAGGCCAACCCGCGCCGCCATATGGACGAAACGGCGCTGGCCGAGCTCGCAGCCAACATCAAGACCCACGGTGTCCTTCAGCCGATTCTCATTCGCCCTGTGGCCGCAGGCGCTTATGAGATTGTGTGCGGGGAACGCCGCTGGCGGGCGTCGAAGACCGCAGGCAAGAACACCATCCCTGCCCGCATTGTGGAACTCAGTGATGCCGAAGCGCTGGAATTCGCGGTGATCGAAAATATCCAGCGGGAGGGAATGCACGAATTGGACGAAGCCAACGGGTTCAAGGCTTTGATCCAGCAGGACCCGAAACTTTACACAGTGGAGACCATCGCGGCTAAGGTTGGCCGCAGTAGCTCATTCGTGTATCAACGTCTGAAATTGGCAGAGCTGACGCCCAACGTGCAAAAGGCGTTTTACGAGGGCAAGCTCACGGCGGGCCACGCCGTTGAGATTGCGCGACTCCAACCGAAAGACCAGGAGCGAGCCTTGCAGGAATGCTTTCCGGGCCACGGCACAGCCGCCGCGATCCTGAAGGACAAAGACCCGCGTCCCATCAGCGTCCGCGATCTGCGCGATTGGATTCAGAACGAAATCCACCTGAGTCTAGCCAACGCGCCCTTCGACGTAAACGACGCGGGCCTTGTTCCCACGGCAGGCCCTTGCTCGACCTGCCCCAAGCGGTCGGGTGCTAATCCTTTGCTCTTCGCTGATTCGATCCCTCGCAAGGATATTTGTATTGACAGGGAATGCTTCCAGAGCAAAGTCAGCGCTCTCGTGCAGCTTCGAGCCAAGCAGGCGGAGGACGCCGGGGAGAAGCCGGTAAGAGTTTCGGACTCGTATCCGTTCTACGGTCACAAGGCCAAACCGGGCGTGTTCTATCGCTCCGACTACCACGAGGCAAAATCCGCCGGGGAGTGCCCGACCACCACCGCCGCAATTATGGTGGAAGGCAAGCAAGCTGGCCGCAAGCTCTACGTGTGCACAGACAGGAAGTGCCAGACCCACGCTCCCCAAGCGGTCGGCCTGAGTCCGCAGGAGAAGGCCGAACGGAAAAAGCAGGCCGAGGCGCTTCGCATTCAACAAGAATACCGGAAAAGGCTCCTTGAAGAAGTACTTAAGCGCGTGCCGGACCAACTGACGCGACATGAGCTTGACTTTGTGGCGCTCCGGTATTTCGACCAGTTGGGGCACGACCACCAGCACCGGATTTTCAAGTTCTCCGGGTGGGAGTTGCCCAAGAGCAACGGCTCTCACGGTGGTTATGTGGACTATCCCAAGTTGGCCAGCGCCAAGTTGGAAGCAATGACGACCGCCGCGCTCGGGAGGTTCCTCATGGTCTGTGCTCTTGCCTCAGACCTTTATTGCCCGACGTATGTCAGCGGTGGGGCGCTGGCCAAGGACTCCCGTCTCGCGAAGGAATCGGCGCATTACAAGGTCAACGGCGAGCGCATTCTCCGCGAGTTGAAGGAGAAGCGCGCTCTCAAACCCGTGAAACCACTGAGTCACAAATTGCAGACGTCTGCAAAAGCCAAGACACCCGCCAAGAAGCAGTAGCCATTGCCGGGCAGGGCGGCCCACGCCGCTCTGCCCCACCTTCCCGCCCATCGCCAAGCAGGAGGAAACTCGAATGACCGTACTTCGCAAGCCGATCAAACGAGAACTGCCGGAACGAATCGCCCACCGCCAGATGGTCGTGGAGCTTCATCCGGGTTTCATTCGCTTCCGCGAGAAGCGGTCGCGGACAGTTTGGTATATTTCTTGGGAGAGCGTTTATTGGAAAGCCGCCGAACTTCAAGCGCGAAAGAAGCGCGCGGAGTGCGCTCAGGTATGGCGGGGACGGCGTGGATTCGGCTAAGTGGAGCGGCGCCACACCAACCGCTTCACTCTGGCGGGATGGTCAGACCGACGGCCCTTCGCAAGGTCCGGATTCGCTTGCCAGAGTCGTATACCACCACGGTCCCAGTCAAAAGCTACGGTCTCTTGCCCAGCATGCGAAGTGGGCAGTGCGAATTCTTTATTGCTTTTGACGCCGCGTCTCCTATGACGGTCCCTCTCCAAGGTCTCGGACGGTCTCTTCGATTGTTGCTTCGAATCGCCTTCGAGCCGCAGTCTAGCGCGGGAGGTTACTCGGTTCAGCAATGACCTCGTCACTTTGAAATCCTTGCCGGTTGCGCAAAACCGCGCTTCCCATTTCTCATTCCCCTTGCGCGTGCCAGGGCGTTGCGTCAAAATGCCTTTTGCCAGCCCCGCCGTCGGGGTATGTTCACCAAGAGGTCAATTTTTTCGCGCGCCGAAGAGGGCGCCGCTACGCAATCTTTGTGAGAGGGCCGAGGGGGATGGCAAGTGAGTCCGGCATACGAGACAATTGCCTTCGCGGGAATGTCGGTGACTTCCTGCGCGCAAAGATTCGCGAAGGCTCCGAGTTGTCCTTCGTCTCAGCATTCTTCACAATTTACGCGTTTCGAGAGTTGCGCGATGAGCTGTCCCGGATAGGTCACCTGAACTTCCTCTTTGGCGAGCCCCGCTTTCTCCAATCATTGGACCCCGAAAGAACAGCTAAGAAATACTTCCGCATCGAGCAGGATACTCTGGCCCTGCAGAACAAGCTGCATCAGAAGCGTGCTGCCAGGGAGTGTGCAGAGTGGATCACGAACAAGGTGGACATTAGATCGGTCAAGCAGACCGGGTTCCTGCACGGCAAGATGTATCATATCGCGAACAACGGGGTTGAAGAGGCCATCTTGGGCAGTTCGAACTTCACCGTTCGAGGGCTCGGACTGGCGATGGCGGGAAACAATATCGAATTGAACCTTGAAGTGAACGACAGTCGCGACCGCCGCGACCTCAAGAGCTGGTTCGAGGAGATCTGGAACGATCCGGATCTCGTCGCGGATGTCAAAGCTGATGTGCTTGCCTACCTCCAAAAGCTCTATCAGAATCACTCGCCGCAGTTCATCTATTTCAAAACGCTATTCCACATCTTCGAGAAACAGTTGACGGACCTTGAGGCGCGTGACACCCAAATTGGCCAAAGCACCCTTGTGGACACTGACATCTGGAAGATGTTGTTCGAATTTCAGAAGGATGGCGTCAAGGGCGCTATCAACAAAATTCTGACGCACAACGGCTGCGTGGTTGCAGACAGCGTTGGTCTCGGCAAGACATTCGAGGCCCTCGCGGTCATCAAGTATTTTGAGCTGAAGAACGAGCGGGCGCTGGTGCTTTGCCCCAAGAAGTTGCGCGAGAATTGGACAGTCTACCGAAACAATGACGAGTTGAACCCCTTTGTCGGTGATCGGTTCCGCTACGATGTGCTATCCCACACCGACCTCAGCCGAGAGCGTGGGCTCTCCGGCGATCTCAATTTGGAAACGCTAAATTGGGGCAATTACGACCTGGTCGTGATCGACGAGTCTCACAACTTCCGCAATAACACCAAAGGCCGGCGTAGCGACGAGGGCGACCTGATTCGCAAGAGCCGCTACGAGCGATTGATGGACGATATCATCAGGTCAGGGGTGAAGACCAAGGTTTTGTTGCTCTCCGCAACCCCGGTTAACAACACGCTGAGGGATCTGCGCAATCAGCTTTATATCCTCACTGAGGGCAGCGACGATGCCTTCAAGGACTCGATCGGGATCGCGAGCCTCCAAGAGACCATTCGCCAGGCACAACAGCAGTTTTCGATCTGGGCCAAGCTGAGCGAAGGCGAGAGAAAAACGAGCATTCTGCTGGAGAGGCTTGGCGGTGACCTTTTCAAACTTTTGGATGAGTTGACTATCGCGCGCTCCCGCAAGCACATCCAGTCCTATTACAAGGACAGCCTCCAAGAACTCGGCGGGTTCCCGAAGCGCCTAAAACCGGTTTCGGTCTTTCCGGAGATCGACCTAAAGAACAGATTCATGTCTTATGACCGCTTGAACGAGGAGATTGCTCGCTACAAGCTTTCTTTGTTCAATCCCTCTAAGTATGTCCTTCCGCAGTATCAACCCGCTTACGAGGCACAGGGGGGTAGGAATTTCACCCAGGCGGACCGCGAGCACTTCCTGATCGCGATGATGAAGGTTAACTTCCTTAAGCGCCTGGAGAGTTGCGTCAATTCGTTCGAGATCTCAATGAACCGAACGATCCGGAAGATCGAAGTGTTAGAACAGCGGATCGCCAGGCACAAGCAGTATCGCGCGGAGAACCCTGACCTCGATTTTGACGAACTGACCGCTAGCGAAGAGGATGACCCCGATCTGCAGCAAGCCTTGGAGGTCGGCGGAAAGCTGAAATTCAGGCTGGCCCACCTTGACCTGGAACAGTGGCTGCAGGACCTGCAACAGGACAAGCAACAGCTCAACGCTCTCTACGTGCAATCAAAGGATGTGGACGTGGATCGCGATGCCAAGCTGGCTGAGTTGAAAAAGCTCATCGAGGGAAAGGTTCGAAAGCCCACCCAGGACAAGTCCGGCCGCCCCAATCGCAAGGTGCTGCTTTTCACCGCTTTCGCCGACACCGCTGTCTACCTTTACGACGCGCTCAGGGACTGGGTGCATAACACGCTTGGCATTCATTGTGCGATTGTGACTGGTGGGTCAGCCGAGAACCAGACAACCCTAGGGAAGAAGGACTTCAATCACATCCTCACCAACTTCTCGCCAGTGTCGAAGCGCCGCAGCAAGATTCCTTCCATGCCCCAGGAGACCGAGATCGATCTTCTGATCGCCACTGACTGCATCTCAGAAGGCCAGAATCTACAAGATTGCGATTATCTTATTAATTACGACATCCATTGGAACCCTGTGCGAATCATCCAGCGGTTCGGCCGGATTGACCGCATCGGCACGATCAATAAAGCGGTTCAGCTCGTTAATTTCTGGCCCACGCCAAACCTGGATAAGTACATCAGCCTGAAGCAAAGGGTAGAGGCGCGGATGGCATTGGTCGATATCACCGCTACGTTCGAGGGTAACATTTTGCAGACGGAGGAGATTGAAGAACTCATCAAGGACGACCTGAGATACCGCGACCGCCAGCTGCTGCGGCTGAAAGACGAGGTGCTTGACCTCGAAGACTTTACTGAAGGGGTGGCCCTCAATGAGTTCACCCTGGACGACTTTCGCGTTGAGCTTTTGAAGTTTCTGGAGAGCAACCGGGCTCTGCTGGAGGAGGCCCCTCTTGGGCTCTACACCGTGGTACCCTCCGACGTTCAGAATGCAACGATTGCGCCGGGGGTCCTCTTTTGCGTGCGCCAGGAATCTGCCGCCGCAAGTACGGAGACCCTAAATCCACTGCAACCCTACTTCCTGGTTTACGTGCTTAACGACGGGAACATTCGTTTCGGCTTTACACAACCTAAGCAGATTCTGGAGATTTTCCGCCTGCTCTGCTCGACGAAGCCGATTCCTCATGAGCGGCTCTGCGATCTCTTCGATCAGGAGACCCGAAACGGAAGCGACATGACTGCTTATAGTAAATTGCTCAGCAGCGCTGTCACGTCCATCGAGAAAACATTCCGGCGGCGCGCGGTAGGGCAACTCCTTCAGGACCGCGGCGGCAAGCTACTGCCGCGCACCGAGCAAGTCAACGAAGGCACCGAATTCGACTTGATAACTTGGGTTGTGATTAAGAACGGCCAGTTGCCTCCATCCTCAAATCGGCCTGCAGCCCGTGGGGCAGAGAACGGCAATGCCTGAGGTCACCGCGAAGCAGGATGTTGCTCAGGCGTTGGCCGCGTTCTCCGACCAGCCTCTCGAACCCGCTGCCCTCAATCTTCTGGCCTGCCTCGGATACAAGAGCGATCGGCGCGTGGAGATCAGCAACGTCCAGGACTTCCGCGAGCACTTCGACCCCGAGCGCATGCTAAATGATCACCACGCGCTCGTTGACGACTGGCAAACTGTTCATTTCCTCTTCCAGTTGACTCAGGACGAAATCACTTCGGTTGCCCAGGGCCGCATGGCCTTCACGACTGAGGCCGTGGATAACCAGCGAATCGAGTCCTATCTGTTCTTTGTCATACATCTTAAAGGGCTGCGTTACACCCGCACCCAGCTGGCCTCCGTGACGCGTGCTGTAAACCGACTTTTCCCAATGCCAGCCATGCTCTTGTTCGTTTATGGCGACATGTTAACGGTCTCTGTAATCAATCGCGAGATGAGCAAGCGCGACGAGAGCCGGGATGTTCTCCGCAAGGTCACCCTGATCAAGGACATCTCTCTCTCCGACCCTCTGCGGGCGCACGTGGACATCCTTCAGGACCTGGCACTCGACAGCCTCTTTCGCGACTTTCAGTTCTACAACTTCGTCGGATTGCACCGCGCTTGGTGCAAGCGCCTCGACACTTCGCAACTGAACGAGAAGTTTTACCGAGACGCGGCCAATTGGTATTTCTGGGCACTCCAGCACCCAGAGACCGTCTTGCCACCGAATGTGAAGGGTGAGGAACAGCGCTCGATGTTCTTCATCCGACTCGTGACTCGGCTGATTTTTTGCTGGTTTCTCCAGGAAAAGGGCCTGCTGCCCCGAGATCTCTTTCGGCCTCATGTGCTCTCCAAAACCCTTAAGGACTTCTCCGGTAATGCGGGCACCTACTATCGAGCGATTTTGCAGAATCTCTTTTTCGCGACGCTCAACCAACTTTCTGAGAAACGGGCCTTCCGAGCAGATAAAGACAAAGGGTGGTACGACCGGAACCGTGGGGCCACGAATCTGTATCGCTACCGTGACCTTCTTGAAGACCCTCCGTCATTTCTCCGCACCCTGAAGAACGTTCCTTTCGTGAATGGCGGCCTCTTTGACTGCCTGGACGATGTTTACACAAAGGCCGAGGGTAGCCCGACCGTTCGCCTCGACGGATTCTCGGATAATCACAAAGAATCCGCTCTGCTGCCAAACGAGCTTTTTTTTGGGCAAGAGCGATCTGTCGATCTGACCGAAGTGTACCAAGACGCTCGCCGAACGTCGGAGAAGGTGCGGGGCCTGATTGAGATTCTTTCTCGATACAAGTTTACCGTGGAAGAGAACACGCCTTTCGAAGAGGAGATCGCACTCGACCCGGAACTGCTGGGCAAGGTCTTCGAAAACCTCCTCGCGTCCTATAACGAGGACACACGCACCACTGCGCGCAAGGCGACAGGCTCCTTCTACACGCCGCGGGAAGTCGTCAGCTTCATGGTTGATGAGGTCTTGATCGCCTACCTATTGGGCCAACTCGCGCCCACGGCGCGCCACGATGCGCTTGAGGACAGGCTACGCAATGTGTTTGCAGCTTCACAGGCCGATTTCAAGAACACATTGACCCCGCAGCAGACCGCCGATCTGATCGCTGCCATCGATCGCGTGAAGGTACTCGACCCGGCATGCGGTTCCGCCGCCTTTCCCATGGGCGTCTTGCATCGGCTTGTAGACCTTTTGAGCAAGCTGGACCCCAACAACCAGCGCTGGAAAGCTCAGCAGTTGGAGCGCGCCCGGCGGGACCGCCTCCTGGCCGACAAGATGCAGGACGACGAGAACCGTGAGAATGCGCAGCGCGACGTGGACGCCCGCATTCAAGACATCGAACATTCCTTTAACACCCGCTTTCACGCCTTGGACTTTGCCCGCAAACTGTACCTCATCGAGAATTGCATTTACGGCACCGACATCCAACCCATCGCTTGCCAGATTGCCAAGCTGCGCTTCTTCATTGCCCTGTTGGTCGACCAGAACGTGGACCGCACAGCAGCGAACTGCGGTGTCCGCCCATTACCGAACCTGGAGACGCGCATCGTCGCAGCGGACGTTCTTACGCCGGCCGAGCGACTCGAAGGTCACCAGTTTGACTTATTGGATGGAGAGATCAGGAAGCTCAGAGAAGGACTGGACCTGGTGAGGCACGAGCATTTCAGCGCCCGCACGCCCGAACGGAAGGCACTCTGCCGCGAGAAGGATGCGCAACTGCGCCGCCGAATCTCCGAGGCGCTGCAGCGGGCTGGCTTGCCCTCCCCGACGGCCGAAGCGCTCGCCCGCTGGGATCCTTACGACCAGAACGCGCATGCCGCGTTCTTTGACCCCGTCTGGATGTTCTCCGTTAAAGACGGCTTCGACATCGTGCTCAGTAACCCGCCTTGGGTTCGCCAGGAGCAGATCAAGGAGTTGAAACCCAGCCTCAAGGAACACTACCAGTGTTACACGGGCACGGCGGATCTTTACGTCTACTTCTACGAGCGCGGCATTCAATTGCTGAAATCGGGCGGGACGTTCAGTTTCATCAGCTCGAATAAGTGGTTCAGATCCGGGTACGGCGAGAGGCTCCGTGACTACCTCGGTCGGCACACCCACCTCCTGCGTATCATCGACTTCGGAGATGCGCCGATTTTCAAAGCCGTCACCTATTCCTGCATCGTCGTCCTGATCAAGCGGGAGCAACAGGAACAGGCCAAGGCTGCCACACCCGAAGACGGCTTGCAAGTTTTCAACTGGGAGCCAGGCCCACCCGTGGAGCGCTTCGCCCAGATCCTTCACGACAGGAGTTTCACGCTCCCACAAACCAGCCTCAAGTCCGACGGCTGGCGCTTGGAGAGCGGCACCAAGCTGAAATTGCTGGATCGAATCCGCGCTGCTGGCGTACCCTTGGGCCATTATGTAAATAGCCGCTTCTACTACGGGATTAAGACAGGTCTCAACGAGGCGTTTGTCATCGATGGCGCCACGCGTAAACGCCTCATCGCCGAGCACGCGTCCTCAGAGGAGGTCATCAAGCCCTTTCTGCGCGGCCGGGACGTGAAGCGCTGGAAGGTAGAGCCGCACGACCAGTGGCTTATCTTCGTGCCGTGGCACTTTCCCTTACACGAGGACGACTCTATTGCCGGTCCCTCGGCGAAGGCAGAACAAGAATTCCGCAAAAGATATCCGGCCATCTATGCCCGCCTGCTCACCTTCAAGAGTAAACTGGCCGCCCGCAACAAGGCGGAAACGGGTGTCCGCTACGAGTGGTATGCCCTTCAACGCTGGGCTGCAGAATACTGGCAAGAGTTTGAGCAGCCCAAGATCATCTACCCTGATATATACGAGCACCAAAGCTTTGCATGGGACACTGAAGGATACTACGCTGCCAACACGTGCTATTTCATCCCCACAGTAGAGCAGTGGTTGACAGGGCTTTTGAACTCGTCTGCCGTGGAGTGGTTTTACTCCCAAGTGTCAAACAGGATACGGGGCGGCTACCTCCGCGCTTTCTCGGATTACATGAGACTCGTTCCAATACCCAGCGCGTCAGAAGAGCAACGCCTGACCGTCTCCAGACTGGTGACATATCTCGTTTTGCTGAGCACTGAAGATGAAGGAGGGACGCAGCGGCTAGCCAAGGATTACCTCGAACAATTGGTGAACGGTCTAGTCTACGAGTTGTTCTTCCCCGACGAGCTACACGCGCAAAAGCTCTTTCTGTTCAAGTATGCCGAAGAAGCCCGGCTCCCTGCGCTAGAGGGGCTTCCCAAGGCGCGGCGCTTTGATGCTGTGCGGGAGGTTTTCGATAGACTTTACACTTTGCAACATCCCATCCGGAGTTGCCTGTTTTCGCTGCGGGCGCTCGACATCGTTCGAGTCATCGAAGGCGAGGCATGAGTATCACGGCCATTGAGATCTGTGATTTTCGAGCGTTCCCTGGTCCAGCAACTTTCACGATCAACGTGGGGGGAAGAAACCTGCTCATGCACGGGGAAAACGGGAGCGGCAAGTCGTCCCTCTTCCGGGCTGTTCTTGAACTTCTCAATCTTGACCCTCGGGCCAAACCGTTTACCGACTACAGGAATATCTTCTCCGACCCGGACCTGGCCGCAGGTCACGTCACTCTACGCTTCAAGGACGGGACGTCGGCTGTTTGGCCTATACATGGCGAGCGCCCGCTGAAAGACCCTCGAATCGGAGCTCTCGCCATTCGGACCGCCGGCATCGACTACCAAGCGATGCTCCAGACCAACTTCGTCCATTCGGGCGACAAGGTCAATCTATTCAACATAGCTGTAGAAGTGCTCCTCAAACATTGCCAAGTGGTAACAAGTGGCGGCAGAACGACAACGATCGGCAGGCTCTGGCAGAATGTGCAGAATTCCAAGCCGCGCACGCACCACGCGGGAAACTTGCGTCGGGCCGACGCGTCCGTAAGCGAGTTCAACCACGGCCTTGCCCAAATTCTGGCTGCGCTGACCAGCAATGTCCAAAGCCTACTGGCGGATTTTCCAGGGTGTGCATTTGAAGTCAAGTTTGACTTCCCTGGAGTCGTCTACGACAGACGGAAGCGGGTGTACGCTCAAACGGACCTAAATCTCGAACTTCTGCACAAAGGTGCGAAAATAGCCCGTCACCATCATTTCCTGAATGAAGCGCGGCTTTCGGCGGTTGCGCTTGCCATCTATTTTGGCAGTTTACTGACCACCATTCCCGCCGCCCCGCCGGGTGCAGCAGATGATCTCAGGCTTCTGCTTCTGGACGACGTGGTAATTGGTCTCGACATGGCGAACCGAGAACCCGTGCTCCACATTCTTGAACAGCGCTTCAACAACTGGCAGGTGTTGTTACTGACTCACGACACAATCTGGTTTGAGTTCATTCGACGACGGGAGCGAGAAACCCACAATTGGCATCTCGGAGAGCTGTTGCGGGGCACATCGCCCGAGGGCCTGGACGTGCCAGTCTACACCGATGAGGGTGAGGGCTCCGATCATCTTATCAGCAGGGCCAAACGCTACCTTGGTAGCGGCGATAAACGTGCGGCGGCCGCCTACGCACGGATGGCATTTGAGAGCCGCTTGAAACACTACTGCGAAAAACGAGGTGTGGCGGTTCGGTATAGCACCGATCCGGACAAGATGAAATCAGAGTGGTTTCTGACGGCCATTAAAGAGAAAGCGGTCGCCGAGGGTAAGACGGCTCACTATCAGAGAATCTTCCAGGACATCGAGGCATACCGCGGAACCGTTCTCAACCCCCTTGTCCACCCAGACCCGGTTGCCCTCACACGCGAAGACGTTGAGGGTGCAATAAAGGCGGTTGAAGCCTTGGCGGGTCTGAAGTGAGGGGAGTCCGCGAACATGATTTGGACAAGCAATAGTGCCTATCAGCGTGTAGGTTACGCCAGCGAGACCGATCTGGAGTCGGCGATCATCGAGGTGGCTCCGGAGTTGTTCGGTGCGGGCCGCATTTACCTTAACGTTAAGAAGAAGATCGGGCTCAAGGGCGGATTGAGAAATGTCCCGGATGGTTACCTGCTCGACCTCGCGGGTCGAAAGCCCCAGCTTTACGTCGTAGAAAATGAACTTGCTTCGCACGAGCCGCTTCGTCATATCGCAGTTCAGATTTTGGAGTTCTCGCTATCGTTCGAGACCGATCAGCGCGCAGTCAAAGCAATCCTCTTTGAGGCGCTTCAATCGCATCCAGATGCGAAGGGTCAAAGCGAGCGCTACGCCGCTTCCCACGGCTTCCGCAACCTGGACCACATGCTTGAGCACTTGGTGTACGAGGCACCTTTTGCCGCGCTCGTGATCATCGACGAGCTTCCGGACAATTTGGAAAGCGTCCTGGCCAAGAGATTTCAGTTTGGAGTTGAGGTTCTTGAACTGGCCAGATTCGAGAATCAACGAGGCGAGCGACTCTACCATTTCGAGCCTTTCCTCGCTGACCTCCAAGAGCAAACGGAAACAAACACCGACGCCACAGAGGCGACTCCGCACCGCCGCCTGGATGTGACCGACCTTGATACAGTCGTCGTTCCGGCTCGCGAGGACGGATTCAGAGAGGTCTTTCTCGGTGAAAATCGCTGGTATGCGATCAGGATTCACGGCACCATGCGCCCGCAGATTAAGTACATTGCGGGCTATCAGGTCGCGCCCGTTTCAGCTATAACACACATCGCCCCAGTGAGTTCGATCGAGCCCTGGAAGGACACGAACAAGTTCGTCGTGAACTTTTCCGAGCCGGCGCGAGAAATGGGACCGATTCCACTGGTCAAGGGTGGACGGGTGCGGGCGCTGCAAAACCTCCGTTATTCAATGCGCGAGAGGTTGAGCTCCGCGAAGACCCTAGATGATATCTGGTGATTGAGCTGCGGTTGGGGAATTCAGCGCCCGGGGCTGGCGAACGGGCAGTCGGGCCAAAAAGAACCCTACGGCTATGTCCCGTAACGAAATCAGCCTATGAATAAGTACTGCCGAATCTGTTGGAACACGCGCAACTGGCGCCAGCCATCCAACGATGCGCGTTTGCGCGAGGCTGGAACATCCTTCGTTGCTGACAACGGTTTCGGCCACGAAGAGTGGCTATTTAATTTTTCGTGGGTTTTGCGCGGCTACAACAAGAATGACCCTCAACCATATCGGTATGGTTTTCTGCGACCTATTGGGAGGTTCAGAAAACATTTTGCCGGCCAAACCTTCGCGGTCCTGCTCTACACTGTTGCACCCAACGGAGCCCGCCTGATAGTTGCTCGAATCGACGATCTATATGTCCCGCAGGAGGACGAGTTGTCGTGGGCCCTCAACAAAACAATCAAAAATGGGTGGCTCGCGTCCATGCGGAAGGACCTGGACGCTCTGACCCTTGACAGTAGCCCACTGATCAATCCGCATCCGTGGTGGGTCGCCAACGTGCGATTTGAGCAACGGAAAGTTCTCTTCTATGATCCGCGGCCCCGCGTTCAGGGTAAACACAAGATCAATCGGACGAACCGATATACGCCGCTGGACTGGAATGAGACATTTCCTCCCGTATCTCGGGTGCTGCCCGGCGCTATGCCCCCCCGCAATCACGAGAGTGCCGACGACCCGACAAGACGCGAAAACGAGCGAATTCGCGCGGCCATAGAGGCCACAACATATGATCCTCGCCACGTCCAATTGCAAAACAGGCTCTACCGTAGGTTGTGCAAGACGCATGGGAAGTCCGTAGTTGGATATGAGCGCGATTTCATCGACCTGACCATCACTACGGGTGGAACGGCCACATACATCGAGATCAAAACCGAACTGACGGCCAAACGCTGCATCCGTATTGCTCTCGGCCAGCTTCTGGAGTACTCGAATTACCCGAGCGGATCTAGAGCGACGAGGTTGCTTGTTGTCGGCGACGCCTTTCCCGCCCCCGACGATGTTGAGTATCTGCGATATCTACGGGACCAACATCGGCTGCCCATTTATTACGCCAGGTGGGACTGGGATGCTGACAACCTGGACCAAGAAGTATGACGCGGGATTGGGAGCCTTCACGCGATGCTACTGGTTATCGCTGCAATTCCCTCCGTAGCCGAAACGCTCGCCGCTGGGCCTGGTCCTGCCGTCGACAGGAGAGGCGATGCACATAGGAGTTGATGGCTGCAAGGCTGGCTGGATCGCGGTGACACGGGGGCGTGACAGGCTCGATTACGCCGTTTGTGCAAGCTTGAGGGAGCTCATCTCCACGTTTCCGAGAGCAGAGCGAGTCGTCTTGGATATTCCTATCGGGCTGCCGTGGAAGGGAGCCGAAATCCGCCCTTGTGATCACCTTGCCCGCTCTGTGCTCGGTTCTCCTCGAAAGTCGAGTGTCTTTCCTGTCCCCTGCCGGGAGGCGGCGCACGCCCAAAGCGCCGATCAGGCGCGCGCGCTCAACTTGCTCGTTCTCGAGCGCAGCCTGACCGCACAAACGCTTAGTATCTGCCGGAAGATTGCGGAAGTGGACAGCCTACTGCGCGATCCAAGCGGAAACGGAAGTCACATGAGGGAGATCCACCCGGAGGTTTGCTTCTGGGCATTGGCAGGATTCAAGCCCATGCGACATCGCAAGACCACCAACGCCGGGCGACGTGAGCGTCTTGATGTCCTTGAGCGGCACGAACCGGGCGCGCGCGCGCTCCTGACGCGCATTCTGGCAGAGAGACCGCGAAAGCAGGTCAAGGCTGACGACGTGCTAGACGCTTTAGCCGCGTTTGTCACTGCTGAAGCTCGCGTCGGCCGTCTGATGCGACTCGTCGGCGAGCCATCGAATGATCAGGCCGGTCTCCCTATGGAGATGCTGTACGTTGAATTGCAGACGACTCCTATCCTATCAGCCGGCCAGATTGCCTGAGGCAGGCCAACCCCACGGAATCCCCCTCTTGCGCGCCTTCGCCCTTGACTGTGACCTTCCGTCCGCTCTAAAAAACGGATATGAGTTCCGTCTACGTTTTCGCCGCCTCACAAATGGAGGCGCAGCCTGTGGCTGACCTGGCGGCGCCCGGTCACGTACCCAGACCGGGCCATGGCCTCGTCACCTTCCCGTGCGCCGCTAACACGCTCACCTTGATTGTCAGTGGAATGGGCCCTAATAAGGCGATGGCCGCGGCACAAGCAGCCCTAAACGGGGCCAACGGTCAGGGTGGCGTGACGGCGAGCGGAGCAGCCAGGCCGGAGGCCGTCCTAGTGATCGGGCTCTGCGGCGGGTTAACCGAATCGTTGTCAGAAGGCCGGATTGTCGTATACGCGAAGTGTCTGTCCACTGATCCCACGAATCCACCAATCGAAAGCTCCCCACAAATCACTAGTCGGATAATTCAGCTTCTCGCGTCTTCGAACATCCGATGCAATCACGTGGCCGGGCTTACCTCGCCGCAGATCGCCGCGAGCCGGGAGCATCGGCTGCGCCTGGCGCAAACGGGAGCCTCCGCCGTCGACATGGAGACCTACTCGATCCTGGACGCCGCCACCCGCGCCGGGGTCCCTGTCGCGGCTCTCCGAGTCGTCTCCGATTCGTTCGACCGCGAACTTCCCGACCTCAACCGCGCCTTGAATCAGGACGGTGCCCTGGACGGTCGGAAAGCGCTCGGCGTGGCGATCGGCTCTCCGTTGCGGACCTTACGCCTCTTAGCCGCGAACAAGAGGGCTATGCAGAAGCTAAACGACGCGCTGCGGATCGTGCTCCCGTCTGACTGCTTCACTCACTCAGGATAACCACCAATGGTATGCAGCCTGCGTGGTACAATAACTACTAGAGGTGGACTTTGATGCGATCGCACGATGTCCTGTGGGGCAGGTCGCCACGCCTCGGAACGGCCCGCAGAAGGCAGATTCAGCAAGCCACTGAAGCCGCGAACAGGCGCGTGCCTTCCCTCGCCTTTCTGGGCCTCTGCCTGGTAGGCCTGGTCATCATTCTCGCAATCGGGGTGGTCAGGTTGTTTATCTTTGGCCCCTGGTGGACTCCTGCCCACGGTCATACGAGCGCCTCTCAATCCCAGGCGCCACGTCATGTCGCAGGCCGAGCGCAAACGACTTCAGCCTCTTCCAACCGTGTGAGTCACCCCGCACATTAGCAGAACGTTTGCCCGCGCCTTCCGCAACGCCTGTGCCATAATGTTCCCGAAGGGGGCATGGCCATGCTCGCTCTGGGTCATTTCCACACCGGACCGGCCTTGAACGTTTGTTGCGGAGTCCGTTTGTGCTTCGGCGAAAGCCCCTTTTTCTCCTAGCCTTCTTCCTCCTGTGCTCCTGCGGTAGCCATCACGGGACCAACCCGTCCACGATCCTTGCGGATGCCGACCGGTTTGCCATGCTCTACAACTGGCCAAAGGCGGCTCCCCTGTATGCGCAAGCGCAAGAGCTATTCCAGAAATCGGGCGACAGAAAGAACGTGCTCAGCGCCAGGCTCGGTTACATCTGGGCGACTGCTGACCAGGGCGTGAACGCCAATCTGACCGCCGAGGTCGATCGCGACCTGTCCACCCCACTCATCCAGGGTGACTCTCGCCTCACGCTCCGCGCCCTCGTCGCGCGAGCCGCCCTCGACCGGGAGCAAAACGAGGCATCGGGACGCGCGACGTGGCAGAAAATCCAGAGTCTTGCCAGGAATCTGAATGACAAACGCTGGCAGGAACGGGCCGAAGCTGAACTCGGAGAAATCACGTACATGGACGGCGACGTGGAATCAGCCGTGCGGATGTTCAAGGATGCGGTCCTATCGCAGCTCTTGCATCGTGATCTTGGGGCAGCGATCTTCTACATTTCGATGGTGGGCAACGGTCTCGTGGAGACCGGTGAACCCCAGCGTGGTTTCGAATATTGCGAACGGGCCGAGCGCATGACCAACATCAACAATGACGCCGGGTTTCCGTTCCTGGCTTACCAGGGCCAGGCACGAGCGCTAATCGCGTTGCATCGTGGCTCGGAAGCTCAATCCGTGCTGAACAAAGCGTTAGCGCAGGCCCGCGCACAGACGAATCGGTCCGCTGAGACTCAGTTGCTGATCGTCGCCGGCGACGGGGCGTTCACGCGCGACCCGAACAAGGCAATCGAGTATCTGAGAGCCGCGAACGATCTGGCGGCCGCCAACGGATTCCGCCACGCCTTCGCCTGGAGTGGTCTAGAACTGGCGAAAGCCTATCGCGCCGCCGGCGATCTCAAGAGTGCCGAGGCGTTTGCCAGCCAGGCGCTGGGCGCAATGGGCGATACCGGAGACAAGTATCATCTACCCGAGCATCTCGCGTTGCTGGCCGATCTGGAGGCGAGAACCGGAAGAACGGATCAGGCCGCGCGATTGTATGAGCGGGCAACAGATGTAATCGACGCGTTACTCGTCGACGCGCCGAGCCCCGAGATCGAGAGTTCGCTGATCGCCACCCAGAGTGAGGTCTATCTGGGTCACTTCAGATTGGCAGTGGCCGAGCACAGAAACACAGCCACCGCGTTTGGGATCATCGAGGAGGCTCGTGGCCGGTCTCTCGCGGACGCGCTTCGCAGTCCTCCCGTGGCCGATCCCCCACCCGATGCCACCACCGTGAAAGCGCGGCAAGACATCGGCAGAATTCAGCTCGCGCTTCTCCATGAGACCGAACCCAACAAGAGACGCCAATTACTCGACGGGCTGTTCGAGGCTGAGCAGGTCGCCACACCTACAAATGAGCCGGACGGAGCTCTTCGCTCTCTCGCCACGCACCCGCGGCCTGTCCAACTCACGGATCTCAAATCCGTCCTTCAACCGACCGAGATGATCCTTGAATATGTCCTGGAAGAGCCGAGATCGTACTGCTTACGCATCACCCGTAACCGGGCGACAGTAGTCCCTCTTCCAGCCGACCGGAGCAAGATCGTCAGGGCGATCGACAATTATTTGGCTGAGATTCGGGCTGGCCGCGCGGCCACTGCGAGCGGCCGAGTTCTATACTCGCTGTTGTTGCAGCCGGTCATCGCGAACCACAATGAACCCGATATTGTTGTCGTGCCAGACGGTAGACTGAATCTTCTGCCTTTCGATGCGCTCACGAACGGTACTGGCCGCCTTGTGCTTGAGTCCCACGTTGTGAGCTATGTTCCTTCTGGTACGGTCCTCTACCTCCTTCGTACAGCCCCTCAAACCGCAACACCGACACGGCGCTTCCTGGGAATCGGAGGGACAGGGACGAGCCCACAGCCCGGCCGAATGCTTCGCACAACGACCGCTCTCAATGACCCGTTTCAGGAGGACCCGATTCAGCTCGGCAGCGCCACAAAGACTCACGACGAGATTGTAGATGCAGACCGCGCTTTAGGTGGCCATGGCACGTTGCTTTTGGGCAAGGATGCCACCGAAGGTGCCTTCAAGTCGCAACCGCTCGGAGACTTCCAGATCATTCATGTCGCCACACATGGCATCGCCAACCAGCAATTCCCCGATCGCGCCGCACTTGTCTTTGCAGCCGACTCACAACCGACGGATGACGGGCTGCTTCAGGTCCCCGAAATCATGCACCTCGACCTGCACGCTGAATTGGTGGTCCTCTCCGGCTGCGACACTGCCGCCGGCGATTTGGAAGGCGAGGAAGGCACCGCCAACCTCGCTCGGGCATTTTTGGTCGCCGGTTCACGGTCCGTCGTCGCCAGCTTATGGGCGACCAGTGACATCTACGCTCAGAACCTGATGCAGCACGTTTACGGTCACATTGCGCAAGGACAAGGTCCAGCACCAGCGCTTCGGTACGCAAAGCTCGACTTGATTCAAGAATTCGGCGAGCAGACGGTGCCACTACTGTGGGCGGAGTTCGTTCTTATCGGAGACCCCGCTCAGCCCTTCTCCAGCCCGACTCAATACCCCGATTGCTGCGCCACTTCGGGCACTTCTTCTCGTGCGCCGAAGGTGCCAGACCCGTAGATCCCGTTTGTTGACTTTTTTCGTGTATACAGCATAATACTGGCCAGAGTGACTCCGCGATTGAGCATACGAATTCCGGGAGGTGGACCTGTGGTCAGGCAAGTTGAGTTTCCGCTCGAAGGGGGTGGTTTTTTCCTCGTCGAAGTCGACGAAGCGCCCTCGTCGTCGAGTGGCCTAGAACGTGCGGGAGCCGCCGGGGAAATAATTGAGCGGGGTCAACAGACGCTCCAAAATGCTCTAGAAAAGATCAAACCCATGGCTAGCGCTGCAATTACCAAAATACGCGAGCTAAACGACGCCCCGGACGAGGTCACTATCGAGTTCGGCATTAAGCTAACAGCAGAGGGCAACGTCGTACTCAGCAAGGCTGCGGTTGAAGGCAACTACAAGCTCACTTTGAGTTGGAAGAAGTAACAAGAGCACGCGATGATCTTGGTCCGGCTTGCCGCGAGTTGCGCGGCGTTTGCAATTGCCAGTCGGCAGGAGGTAGGTCTTGGCTATTGACTTCAGAACCGGGATCACACGTGTGTTGTCTGCAAGTGGAACTACAGCGGGAACCGGCTTCCTTGTGGCCAACCGCTCAGAAAAGACCTTGATCGCCACCTGCTCGCATGTGGTTCAGGGAGAGGCGCTCCAACGGCGTGGTGACGAGAGGCCGGAAACAGTTCAAGTCGCCTTCGGCGTGAATGGTGCAGTGGCTTCGGCTGCGGTAGCGTGGTGGAGTCCTGCCGACAAGGCTGATGTTGCCATTCTAAGCCTCGACCGAGTCCCACCGCCTGAAGCGACTCCACTTTCGCTTGGTTCCGATGTCGGGATAAATGGACACGATTTCGAAAGTCGCGGATACCGCCTCAGCCAACAATTCGATGCCGGGCTCGAGACCGTAGGCAAAATTCACGGGCTCGTCACGCATCAAGGAAATATAGTACTTCAGATCGGCAGCAGTCAAATTGACCATGGGATGAGCGGGGCCCCGATCTGGGACGTGCGTCGCCAACGTGTGGTAGGCATGGTTAACTCCTTCTGGGCAACGGACAGTCACCGAGACGCCGATCTTGCTTTTGCCACCCCCAGCTCCGTTCTTCAAGATCTTTGCCCTGACCTGCAGCTCACCGACATCTGCCCTTATCGTGGGCTGCTTGCCTTTACCGAAGCCGACGTGGCTTTTTTTCATGGAAGACAGGAGCTTGTTGCTTGCCTTGAGAATAGCCTGCGTCGAAGGCGCCAGTTCTTAGCGGTCGTCGGGTCTTCGGGCAGTGGGAAGTCTTCGCTGGTTCAAGCTGGGCTTCTTCCTCGCTTGCGACGGGGGGATCTCCCTGGCTTTGAGAATTCCCGTATCGTTACGTTCCGGCCGCTTGCCGAGCCCAGGCTGAACCTGCTTCGTGCAATCCAGGCCACGGAGGACGACTTGGCAGGGCAAGCCGACCCTTTCGAGGCTATCCGGCATTATATGGAAAGGAACCCGAACCAGCGTGTCGTAGTTTTCGCGGACCAATTTGAGGAATTATTCGCTCTCACCTCACAGCAGCAGCGAGACGACGTCTTGCGCGGACTCTCTACATTGCTGGAGATACTTAGCCCGTTTACCTTAATCTTAACCGTTCGTGCTGACTTCTACGATTCTTTGCTTCGCTCGCCGCTCGGCAGTCGTCTTGACGCCGAACAAATAAACGTCCGACCCATGACTCGCCAGGAATTGACCGAGGCCATCGTTGAACCCGCGGAGGCCGTCGGTCTGCTAGTTGAAAGTGGCTTAAACGACCTGATATTGAGAGACGTCGAGGGTACGCACAATCCTCTTCCGCTCCTCGAGTCCGCACTTACCGAGCTTTGGAAGCACCGAAAGGAAGGGGAGCTGAAGATTGATTACTACAGAACCCTCGGAGGTGTCGGCGGGGCCATCGCGCAATGGGCTGATGACGTGTACCAGACATTGGACGACGCGGAGAGGCAGCAAGCTCGACGCATCCTCACGCGCTTGGTGCACTACGGCGATGCCGATTCGCCGGACACCCGGCGTCGCCTCTTAACCTCTGAAGTGCCCGGGTACACCGTAGATTCCGTCCAGGCTCGAGTCGTGAAGGCGCTCGCCGATGCCCGTCTTATAGTGACCGACAGCGACCAGAGCGGAGAGACCTCTATTGAAATCATTCACGACGCCCTCCTGACGGAGTGGCCCAAGTTGCGTCAGTGGATTCAGGAGTGGCGTGGCTTTCTGGTCTGGAGACAGCGACTCAGCGAGAGACTCAACGAATGGAGAACCAGGGGATTCGATGTTGGAAACCTGCTGCGCGGTAGCGCTCTGAACGAGGCCTCGGATTGGCTGACTAGGCGGCGGGACGATTTGAGCTCGAGTGAAGTAAAGTACGTCCGACAAGGACTCGCCCTTCGCAGGCGCGAGAACATGATGCGGTGGGCCCTACTGTCTGGAGGCGTTCTCGCCGTCCTGGCGACTCTTGTAGGCTATGTTGTTATTCAACAGCGTACAATCGCACGAACAGAGCGATTGAGAGCGCAGAATCTTAGTGATTTCCGGATCGGACTGCCGGTCGGCGCCCGTCTGATAGCCATCCGACCCTTGCCCGCCAACAATGGGGAACAACCGTGGGGTCCCGGGCAGCCCTTGAAGTTAGAAAACTTTCGAACGGGTCCCACGTCCTTTGGGCTTGCACCTGGGTACTATGTCCTTCAGTATCAAGTCGGACAAAAGACCTACCCATTTGGGCTTTACTCACGCGGCTTCGGCTACGATCCATCAGTTGAGGTCCCGACTCCTTCCGAGGACCCTGGCTACGAATTCATCCCAGGAGGTACCGTTCCGTCAGGCGACCTACTCGGTGTTGGTGATGATAACGAGGAATCCACGGCTCCGGTCACTTTGCCCCCATATTTCATCGCTGTGGATCGGGTCTCTCAGGAACAGTACGCGGCGGTAACCGGTAGTACGGCCGGCAGCCCTCTCGGCTTTACGTGGAACGAGGCTCTGGGCTACTGCCGAAAGCTTGGGTCTCGCTTACCTTCTCTCGTGGAGTGGGAATGGGCTGGTACGTTGGCGGCGATAGCTTGGCAAAATGACCCGCGTTGGGAGTGGACTTCTACACGACATTTCCCTCCTCCGTATGATAATGAAGACGGCCGAGACAACGTCTTTGCGCCGGACGCAGTGAGGACCGCGGTCGGTGGCGGTTTGACTTCCACTCAGTTTAGAGCCTTCAGTCAATCTGGCGAAATGAATACGGATACGGCATTGACGGATTTGCAGGCAAAATACCCTGCTATTGTGTCGGCCGATTCGCCTGATGAAACCAATCCGGAGTACCTGAAGAAGCATCCTGAGCTTGAGGATTTTCTGAAGCTTCATCCTGAGGAACGCGACTTAAACTCGCCTGACAAGTTCAAGCTCACCAGACCCACTAGGAGCCGACCGGAGCCCATTAACCTAGTGCATCAGTTCCGTGTAGCAAAGAGTGTCGTGACCGAAGCAATGAGGCCACTTTCGCCTCCAGAAATTCACTTCGCTCCAGACAGGGCAGCCCTCGACCCCCAAAACGCTAAGATGGTGCGCCAGTTCGCTGAAAACTGGCTTGCCAGCAGCACCAAGCCGGCACTTATGTTAGAGGGATACACTGACGAGCTTGGAAGCGAAGAATATAACCTGGGCTACGGCCAGAGAATGGCAGATGCGGTGGCATATTTGTTGAAAAACGAAGGACTTCCACCAGAGAAGATATCGTCCATGGCCTGTGGCAAAGATCGTCCAAAGGCTCAACCATTTGTTGAGAGGTCGTTTTACCTCTTCTCAAAAGACGATCTAGTTACGATCGTGATCGAAGGTCATTAGGGTCTGAGCTCGACTGCACCTAGTATATCGTTTCATTGAAGTATATCCATTATTGAGTGAGGCCCGAGAGTGCCTCAAATTTCGTCCAACGATGGACCACCGGACAAGCATTAATTTCCGCGATCCCCTTGAGGATGCGATCGCGA
>Ga0335083_10000938_pt1 | contig 41673 bp, 45 predicted proteins | sample Lox_Sample_42_FD_206716 | JGI IMG/M metagenome (GOLD analysis project Ga0335083, IMG submission 206716) | Soil microbial communities from Loxahatchee National Wildlife Refuge, Florida, United States - Lox_Sample_4.2 | ecosystem: Environmental > Terrestrial > Soil > Wetlands | place: USA...
TCGGCCGGGACATGCACCCGTTCACCGTCCTCAAGTTCCGGACGATGCGCGCGGACACCGACCAGCAGGAGCACCGCCGGTACATCGAGAGCATCGCGACACACCAGGCGGCGCCGAACGACAACGGGCTCTACAAGCTCGACCGGTCCGACTCGGTGACCCGCGTCGGCCGGATCCTGCGCAAGACGAGCCTCGACGAGCTGCCGCAGCTGCTCAACGTTCTCTCCGGTGAGATGTCGCTCGTGGGTCCCCGTCCCTGCCTCGACTACGAGACGAAGGAGTTCGCGGAGCACCACTTCGAGCGGTTCCTGATGCCGCCCGGCCTGACGGGACTCTGGCAGGTCACGGCGCGCGCGAAGTCCACCTTCGCCGAGGCGCTCGACATGGACGTCGAGTACGTCCGCGGCTGGTCGCTCAGCCTCGACCTGCACCTGCTCCTCAAGACCCCGTTCTCCCTGATCCGGATGCGAGCCACGGCATGAGGCCCTCGATCTTCCCACGAGACCTTCCCCTCGAGCCGGTACGAACCGCCGTGGTGGGGCTCGGCTACTGGGGCCCGAACCTGATCCGGAACCTCAACGAGCTCGAAGAGGCGGAACTTCGCTGGATCTGCGACCTCGACCAGTCGCGCCTCGACACATTCGGCAGGCGTTACCCGACCGTCTCGTGCACTCGCGACTTCGCCGATCTGCTCGCCGACCCGGAGCTGGAGGCCGTCGCCATCGCGACGCCGGTATCGACGCACTATCCGCTTGTCCTCGCCGCACTCGAGGCCGGCAAGCACGTCTTCATCGAGAAGCCGCTCGCCGCCTCCGTCGCACAGGGGGAGGAGCTCGCCACGATCGCCACAGACCGCGGGCTCACGCTCATGCCGGGGCACACGTTCCTCTACAGCCCGCCGGTGAACATGATCCGCGACCTGATCGCGGGCGGCGAGCTCGGAGACATCTACTTCATCTCGATGAGCCGGGTGAACCTCGGGCTGCACCAATCCGACGTGAGTGTCGCCTGGGATCTCGGCCCCCACGACTTCTCCATCCTTCGCTACTGGCTGGACGAGACGCCGTCGCACCTCTCGGCGATGAGCCGGAGCTGCATCGTCCCCACGATCCCGGACATCGCCTTCATCAACCTCGAGTACCAGCAGGGCGCGATCGCCCACGTCGAGCTCTCGTGGCTCGCGCCGAGCAAGCTGCGACGGACGACGGTCGTCGGCTCGAGGAAGATGGTCGTCTACGACGACGTCAGCAACGAGCCCGTGCGGGTCTTCGACTCGGGCGTGATGCTCGACGACCCGCAGTCGTTCGGCGAGTTCCAGCTCTCGTATCGAACCGGCGAGATCATCTCACCCCCGATTTCGCCGGTCGAGCCGCTCCAGCTCGAGATGGCGGACTTCTGCACGTCTGTGCGGACGGGCCGAGTACCGCGCTCCTCCGCTCCGCTGGGCGTCGAGGTGGTGCGAATGATCGAGGCGGTGGATGCCTCCCTCGCCTCGTCGGGAAGCAGGGTCTCGCTCGCCGACCGGGCGCTCGCGGCCTGACCGCGGAAGCCCGCATGCTGAGCCCGCTCGAGCTCGCCGCAGGCGTGCCCCTGCCGGCCGATCGAGAGCTCACGCCGGTCGAGCGATCGACCCTGACGCCGCGCGCAGCGCTCGAGCGCGCAGTCCTGCCGGCGCTCCGGCGCGAGCCCTGCGTCGTCAGCTTCTCGGGCGGCTGCGACTCGTCGCTCGTGCTCGCGGCAGCCGTCGACGCCGCACGAAAGCATGGGCTGAGCCTGCCCATACCGCTCACCATCCGCGTACGGGACGATGTGGCATCGGACGAGCGCGGGTGGCAGGAGCTCGTTGTGCGTCACCTCGGGCTCTCGGAGTGGATCACGCTGGAGGTCGGCGAGGAGCTCGACTGCATCGGTGAGCTGGCGCAGGGCGCCCTGCTCCGCCACGGCGTTCTCTGGCCCTCGAACGCGCACTTTCACGTGCCTCAGCTCGAGCACGCCGCAGGCGGGTCACTCGTCACCGGGATCGGCGGCGACGAGGTCCTGGGCCCCTCCGGCTGGGAGTCGCTACGGCTGGTGTTGGCGCGCATGGCGCGCCCGAAGCCCCGCGACGCACTACGGTTGGCCGCGGCTCTCGCGCCTCTCGCGGTGCGCGCCCGTGTAGCGGCGCGCCGCGCGCAACTCGAGCTCGACTGGCTCCAGCCCGCGGCGCGGCGAGAGGTGGTCGCTACGCTCGCCCGAGCTGCCGCGTCGGAGCCCGTCGGCTGGCGGCGACGGTACGAGTGGGTGCTCGGCCAACGCCCGCTCCACCTCGGCCTCGAGAGTCTCGATCTGCTCGGGCGGGATTACGGCACCCTGGTGCGGCATCCGCTGCTCGATCCCGCGTTCGTCGCCTCGCTCGCCTCGCTGCCGGCTTCAGCACGCTTCACCAGCCGGAATGCGGCCCTGGAAGCGCTATTCGCAGACCTCTTACCCGCGGCGTTGACGTCACGCCGCACGAAGGCGGTGTTCACGGCTCCTCTCTGGGGCGAGGCGAGCCGGGTCTTCGCCGCGGAGTGGGACGGAAGCCGCGTCGATCCGGACCTCGTCGCCGTCGAGACTCTCGTGCGGCGCTGGCGCGTGGAGCGGAGGCCCGGGCCGTACACGCTCCTCCAGTCGCTCTGGCTGAGCGGCCGAGTCTCAGCCCCCCACGGTCGAGAGCAGCTCCTCGACGGTCTGGTGAAGGCTCGACCATGAGCGCGGGCGGCGCAACTCCCAGGCAGGCAGCGTCGAGAGCTGCAGAAAGTGCTCAGGCTCGTTCGGCCTGGCGCGGATGCCGCGACTCCCGATCAGCCGCTCCAGCGCTTCCGCCGCTCGCAGGCGCCGAATATCGACGCGGTCGCCCCAGCCGAGGAAGATCCACCCGCCGACCGGGGCAGACTGCGGTGCGACAGACAGTCTGAGCCGCCAACGTGCGCGCGCCCCCGCGCGCCCAATGCTCTCGCCCAGGCCGAGCGCCTCCGCTGCGTCCTGGCGCAGGTCGATCGTGCGGGGACCGGCGAACGCGGTGAGCTCTTCGAGAACGAGGAGGTCGTCTGCCAGGACGTCTGCGCCGTGCGCGGCAATCGCCGCGAGGAGAGAGCTCTTCCCGCCCAGGCGGTCTCCGACCAGCCCCCAAGCTGTCCCGTCAACGGCGAACGCGCCGCCGTGGATGCTCTCTCGCCCGTGCCAGTGCGAGGCGACGATGGCGACGGGCGCGAGGAACGGATGGACGATCTCGTCGTCCGAGAGGCCCTTCTGGACGTAGTAGACGGCGACGCCGTCGGCGCGGTCGATCTCGATCCAGCCGCCGGTCCGGAGCCGGACGAGAGCCGTCCGGCCATCGAGCCGCTCGACCGGCACAGCCGTATCGGGTGAAATCGTGACAACGATCCGGATACGGATCAGTGGCCATCCTTTCTCTGCAGGGACGAGCAGGCGGTCACAGCCGGCGAGGCCCGCGAGGCGCAGCCCGTAGGCGCCACGGGCCGCTCCGGTCGCGGTCCCATCCAAACCTGCCCGTTGGGGGGGTGGGCGCATCGGTCGAGCGACTATAGGGTCATGAGTGTGATCGCCCAGACGAACGGATCCGCTCAGCCTCGCCCGGAGGGGTACGAGCCGCCGAGGCTCCAGGTGCTCGGGAGCGTGAGGGATCTCACGGCGGACTTCTGCATCTGGGGGAAGTCGCTCGGCCACCCGGACTACTTCCAGCACATCCCGATCACCAACTGCTCGGCCTGACGTCCACGGGAGCCCGGCTCCGGCCGCGCCTCGCGAGAGGTCATGCGTCGCGGGCGGCCGGCGGCGCAACACAAGACTCAAGAGCCCGAGCGGTCCCGCCGATAGAGAAGGCAGGCCCCGGGCGAAGGGGTAACACCGGGGCCCGCCGTGTCGAACCTAAACGGTACGGTCGGCTGTCTAGGCGCCCGCCGGCTCGAACTCGCGCAGGAACCCCTCGAATAACCGACGGTGACGCTGCTCGTCGTGGAGGATCGCGATCACCATGTCCTGGGTCACCCAGTCGACGCCGTCGGTCGCCTCGATGATCCGGGTGTAGTGCTCGATCGCGCCGGTCTCGGCTTCGATCACTCCCTTGATCACGTGCACGATGTCGGTCTGCTCCGCCGGCGGCTGGAGGTAGCCCTGCTCGGCCGAGAAGTCGAGCGAGCCCGGGACGACTCCGTAGAGCTCCTTGATCCGCTGTCCGAACTGCCGCGCGTGTCCGAGCTCCTCCTCGATGTCGCCCTCCAGCGACTCGCGGATCTCCTGCGCCCGCACGCCGTCGGGGTTGATCGAGTTCGCGACGTAGCTCATCACCGTCTCGATCTCCATCCAGTAGGCGTGCGTCAGCAGGTCGACGATCTCGGCCCGCTTCTCGGCCTGCGCCTCACCGAGGATGTCGCTGCTCGTACCGGTCCTGCTCGCCATCTCTCCTCCTCCCGGACGCTGTCACAGCCAGATTAGAGGCAGTCGCGCCGTTCGCCTGGAGGCCAACCCTCTGGCACTCTCCCGGAGGTGGGGACGGATCCGAGGTCGCGCGGCCGGTTGGCTGCCCGCGTTCTGCCGGCAGTCCTGCTGTCGGCGATGCTGCTCGTGCCCGCCACGGGCGCGTCCGTCTCCCTGCGCCGGCGCAGCGCCTACGCCGGCCTGGGGACCTGGCTCGACATCTACGCGACCGCGTCCTGGGCCTACCCGCGGCAGGAGGTTGCCGCGATGGCCCGGGACGGCGTCAGGACGCTCTACCTGCAGACCGGCAACTACGAGCAGCGGGTCGACCTCGTCCGCCCGCGGGCGCTCGGCCTCTACGTCGACGCCGCCCACGCGGCCGGGATGCGAGTGGTCGCCTGGTATCTGCCCTCGTTCGCAAACCCGGCGCAGGACACGCGGCGCGCGCTGGCTGCGATTCGCTTCCGCAGCGCGCGCGGTCAGCGCTTCGACGCCTTCGCGCTCGACATCGAGGCGAGCCGCGTCAAGCGTGTCCCGCTGCGCAACCGACGCCTGCTGAGCCTCTCGACGCGGCTGCGCGCGTCCGTCGGGCGCCGCTATGCGCTCGGGGCGATCATTCCGTCACCCGTGGGGATGCGGAGGCATCCCGCCTACTGGCCGCACTTCCCCTACCGACCGCTGGCCGGCGTCTACGACGTCTTCCTCCCGATGGCGTACGCAACCGACGCGGGCGTCCGCGGCGGCAGCGCCACTCGCGCCTACAACGCGGCGGACGTCGCCCTCATCCGCGCCCGGACGGGTCGGCCGCACGTCCCGGTCCACCTCATCGGCGGGCTCGCCGATGCGATAGGCCCGAGGGAAACGGCGGGATTCATGCGCGCCGTCGCCGATTGCGCCCCGTTCGGCTACAGCCTGTACGACTTCCCCCTCACGAGCCGAGCCGCGTGGAAGGCGCTCGACGCGCGGCCGACCGGCACCGGCGGACGCTGCACCTGATGGCCACACTCACCAGCCGGGCCGCGGCATCCGCTCGACGGCAGCAGTAGCATCGGGTCATGGTGGGTCTGGGTCGCAGCTCGGCGGCCGTCGGCCTCGCGACGGCACTCGCGGCTTGCGCCGGCTGCGGCGCAACGCAGGCGAAGCCGTTGCCGACCGCGACCGGGAAGCCGCCGCCGGAGTGGGCTGCGAACACGAGCGGGTGGCCGTCCCACAACCTCGATCTCGCCAACACGCGCGACGACGCACACACGCGCATCGACGCCGCCGACGTCTCGAAGCTGCGGCGGCGCTGGACGTTCAGGCTTCCCTACTCCGGCGAGTACGGAGCCTTCACGTCGAACCCGATCGTCGCCGGCGGCGTCGTCTACCTCGAGGATCCGGACTCGGACGTCTTCGCGCTGCGCCTCACGACCGGCAAGCTCCTCTGGCGTCACGACTTCCACTCGGTCACACCGTCGGGCGGCCCGAACGGGGTCGCGCTCGGCTACGGGCTCCTCTTCGGCGAGACGGAGGACTCGGTCTTCGCTCTCTCGCCGCGCACGGGCAAGCAGGTGTGGATCCGGAAACTGACCACGAACGCGAACGAGGGAATCGACATGGCGCCGCAGCTCTACGACGGCAGGCTCCTCGTGTCGACGATCCCGGGGAACGGGTCCCGTTCTACCTCGCCGGCGCCTACGGCATCGTCTACTCCCTCGGCGCGCAGACGGGGAAGGAGCTCTGGAGCTTCTCGACCGTGAAGGGCGGCTCGAAGCTCTGGGGCGATCCGACGGTGAACAGCGGCGGTGGTCTCTGGTACCCGCCCGCCGTCGACTCGCACGGACGCGTCTTTCTCGGCACCGGCAACCCGGGGCCGTACCCGCTGAGCCCGAGCGACCCGAACGCGCGCAGCCGCCCCGGTCCCAACCTCTACACCGACTCGCTCGTGGCCCTCGACGGCGCGACCGGCAAGCTGCTCTGGTACCGGCAGGTCACTCCGCACGACATCCGCGACCACGACTTCCAGGACTCCCCGATTCTCGTCACGGTCAAGTCCCACGGCCGTCCGACCGAGGCCGTGGTCGGCGCCGGCAAGTCCGGCTTCGTGATCGCCTTCAGCGCCGCGACCGGGAAACGGCTCTGGACGCTCCCGATCGGCAAGCACAACCGCTACCAGTCCGGGCCGCTGCCCGCCAAACCCGTTCTCTACTGTCCCGGCTCACTCGGCGGCGTCCTCACCCCCATGGCCGAGGCCCGACGGATCATCTACGTCCCCTGGATCGACCTGTGCTTCAAGGGCTCCGCGACCGGAATCGTCGGGGCCGGGAAGGAGACGAGCGGACTCGCCGCCGTCGATGCGGCGACGGGCGCCGTGCGCTGGAAGCACAGGTTCAGGGCCATCGACTCCGGCGCGGCCACGATCGCCGACGACGTCGTCTTCACCTCCACCACCGACGGCACCGTCTACGCCCTCTCCACCAGGACGGGAGCCGTGCTCTGGCAGGCCAAGACGCCGTCCGGCATCAACTCGTTCCCCGCGATCACCAGGACGATGCTGATCGTGGGCACCGGCGCCCGCACCTCTGCCAAGGCGCCGCCGCACGGCGAGATCGTCGCCTACTCGTTGCCGGGCTGAACGGGAGCGCCGTCGGGCAGGGTCGGCTGGTCGGTGGGATAGACGCCGACAGCGAATCCGTACATCGTCTCGCCGGACCGCGGCAGGCGGTCGAACTCCGTCACGAGCTCCGCCATCCGCTCCCAGAAAGCGGACGCCTGCGCCTCCGAGATGCGCGCGTGCCGGATGAAGCCCCACAGCTTCCCGTCCCGGTAGGCCCCGGCCGACTCGTCGGCGGCGACCTCGAAGTCGTTGAAGTCGCGAGGCAGCTCGTCCGCGTCCCGGCTGCGCTCGAGCGCGACGTAGAACAACCGCGCCCTGCGGCCGTAGAAGCGTTCCTCGATCGCTCGCACGCGTCGTGTCCTCACCACCTGGATCAGGCCGGCCTCGGTTAGCACCCTGACGTGGTGAGCCACGGTGCTCTTCGGCCGCCCGACCGCCACCGCGAGCTCGCTCACCGTGGCCGCCCGCTCGTGGAGCAGTCCGAGGATGGTGTTGCGCAACGGATGGGTCAGCGCTTTCACCTGGGAAGGCTCGGTGAGCGCGATCCGGTCGGCGAGGTCGTAGTCGGGCGGAGACGCGTCGCCTGCCATCGTTTCAACAGACTAACACTATGGTATGTTCCAATTTAATGGATCATTCGTCCGGAGAGGAGCCGAGATGACCGAGGTGGTTCTCTTTCACCACGTCCAGGGACTCACGGAGGGTGTGCAGTCGTTCGCCGAGAAGTTGCGGCAGGCGGGACACACCGTCCACACGCCCGACATGTTCGACGGGCGCACGTTCGCCACGATCGAGGAGGGCATGGCCTTCGCGGACGAGAGGGGATTCGGCGCCCTCGCCGAGCGCGGCGCGGCCGCCGCCGAGCAGATCGGGCCCGACACGGTCTACGCCGGCTTCTCGTTCGGCGTCGTACCGGCACAGAAGCTTGCGCAGACCCGGCCCGGCGCGCGCGGTGCGCTGCTCATGTCCTCGTGCCTTCCGGTCTCGGCGTTCGGGGAGACGTGGCCCGACGGCGTCCCGGTACAGGTGCACGGCAAGGAGGACGACCCGTTCTTCCTCGAGGACATCGAGGCCGCGCGAGCACTGACCGACTCGACGGATCAGGCCGAGCTGTTCCTCTACCCGGGTCAGGAGCACCTCTTCGCCGACTCGTCGCTCCCGTCGTACGACGCCGACGCGGCGGCGCTGCTAATGGATCGGGTGCGTGCGTTCCTCGACGCGGTCTAGCTTCGGCGCGGGTCGCCCTCGACGACGCCGTGCGGCTCGCCGTAGTCGGCGAGCAACTCGAGGAACGGGTCGGGCGGGAACGCCTCGGGCCCGAGCACACCCGTTCCCTGCCAGGTGCCGGCCGCGAGGAGCTCGAGGGCGACGACCGGATTGATCCCGGTCTGGAGGACGACGGCCTGGTGCCCGTACTCGCGCATCGTCCGCTCGTTGTCGGCGACGTGGTAGAGGTAGACGGCGCCCTCGCCGCCGTCCCTGCGCTTGCCGGTGACGAGCGTTCCCGCACAGGTCTTGCCGCGCATTCGGTCGCCGAGCGTGGCCGGATCGGGCAGCGCGGCCGCCACGAGATCCCGCGGCGCGACCTCGACGCCGCGGACCCGCACCGGCTCGGTCGAGTCGAGCCCGAGCATGTGGAGTGTCTTCAGGACGTCGATGAACTCCGCGCCGAGGCCGTACTTGAAGGTGACGCGGCGGCAATCGATCTCCCGCGGCACGAGCACGACCTCCTCGTGCTCGACGTTGACGCACTCGATCACCCCGATCCCCTCGGGGAACTCGAACTGCTCCGGCTCGGAGAACGGCTCGGTGGTGTAGAAGCCGCGCTCCTTCTCCCAGACGAGCGGCGGGTTCAGGCACTCCTCGATCGTCGTCCAAATCGAGAACGTGGGTGCGAAGTCGTACCCCTCGACGACGAGGTCGGCGCCGTCCCGCACAGCCACCTCGTCGATCTCGTCGAAGAGGTGATCCGCGGCGTAGCGGGCGAAGACGTCGGCCAGGCCCGGCTCGACCCCGATCCCGGCCAGTGCGAGCAGGCCGCGCTCCTGCCAGCCCTCGTGCATGTCCAGCTCGTCCTGGCCGAGTTGCACATCCGGGCCGGAGAGCGTCATCGCCATGTCGAGATAGGTGCAGCCGTACTCGAACGCGGCCTCGAGGATCGGCGGGTTGAAGCGCGGATCGGCGGCGTTCAGGACGGCGTCGGCGTCGGTCTCCCGCAGGAGGCCGATCAGCGCGTCGCGATCGCTCGCGTCGACCTGCGCCGCGGCGAAGCGGTCGTCGCCGTCTCGCTCCACGACCGCAGCCGGGCGGGCCGGGTCGAGGTCGGCGAACGTCATGCGCTCGAAGAAGTCCCGCCGCTTGGCCACCGCCGCGACCGCGGCGCCGACCGCCCCCGTTCCGACCACGAGCACCTTCATGCGGTGCGGCGGATCAGCGTGACGCCGTCACGGAACGGGAGAAGGACCGCCTCGACGCGCTCGTCGTGCAGGACGTGCTCGTTGAAGCGCGAGATCTGGCCGGAGCTGTCTCGGTTGGGATCGGCCCCCGAGAGCGTGTTGTCGGCTGCGATCACACCGCGGGGTGAGAGCTTCGGCAGGACAGCCTCGTAATAGTCGACGTAGCCACCCTTGTCGGCGTCGATGAAGGCGAGGTCGAACGGCCCTTCGAGCGTGGCGAGAGTCTCGAGCGCCGGTCCGAGGCGATAGTCGATCCGGTCGGCGACGCCGGCCTCCTCGGCGTAGCGGCGGGCAATTGCGGTCGTCTCCTCGTTGACGTCGCAGGTGACGATGCGCCCGTCCGGCGGCAGGGCGCGTGCCATCTCGATGGACGACCAGCCGGTGAAGGTGCCGAGCTCGAGGACCCGCTTCGCGTTTGTCATCGCGACAAGAAAGGAGAGGAAGGCGCCCTCGAGCGGGCCGACCATCATCTGAGGCGTGTTTTGAGTCGCCCTGGTCTCCTCGCCGAGACGGTCGAAGAGATCGGCGCGGGCGCTCGTGTAGCGCTCGGCGTAGGCCTCGATCTCGTGAGGGATGTGGCGCACCATCGGCTCGGCCAACCCTACAGCGGCTCAGCCTGCGCGAACGGCGTCTCCGTCCGGCGGCGAGAGATCCGCACGGCGAGGGGGCGCGGGACCCAGTGTGGATGAGCTCCCGCCGGCCTCCTCTCGCCGTCGGCTCCCGAGGACTATGTGTGCTTGACGATCTTGCCCCCGGCGGAGATCACGTACCACTTGCCGCCGCTCGAGTCGAGGCCCTGTCCGGTGGCCTGACCCGCGGCGCTGTCGCCCACGTAGGTGTAGAGCGGCCACTTGTTGTAGGTCACGACGCGCCCGCCGGACGGGTTCTTGTCCGAGCCGAGGAGCTTGCTCTTCGCGGCTCCGCCGGCCTTGGGCTTGCCCGACCCCTTCGACTTCAGCGGCGGCCAGAAGCTCGCGCAGCTGCCGGTGCATGTCACGCGCCGGTGCTTGTCCGGCAGGAAGACGTAGAGCGTCCGCCCCTTCGAGTTGACGAGCACCGCGCCGAGGTTCTTGATCGTGCGCGTCTTCACGGCCGCCGAGCCCGTCGCCTGCCGCGTACCGGCGGCGCTGCTGGAAGCCACGACGACGAACGCCAGCATCGCGGGCAGCGCAAGCGCGATCAGGCGAATCAGATACCGGTCGGAGTTGCCGCGCAGGAACATCACATTCATCTCCCTCTTCGATTCGAGCGTTCGTACTGCTAATCGCAGCGCGGTCGTGCCCGGATTGCTGGAGAGACGTCGGGCGGGCTAGCGGCCGGCGACTGCGGCGCCGACGATCGTCGGCCGGACGAATTTCGGGACCTTCGGTATCTCGGTCTGCTCGAGCCGGGAGACCGAGAAGTCCGCAGCCTCGATCGTGGCCAGCGTGGGCCGGTTGCAGTCGCAATGGGCGACGATTCGGTTCAGCCAGTTGATCCGGTTCTGGAGGCGCATGAGGGAGGGATCGTCGGAGCGGACGTGCTCGAGGAACAGCAGCGTCCCGCCCGGCTTGAGCACGCGGCGGATCTCACGGAGCGACCGCTCCTGGTCGTCGACGCCGCAGAGCACGAGGGTCGAGACGACCGTGTCGAAGGTCGCGTCTTCGAAGGGAAGATCCTCGGCGGGCGCGCGCAGCACCTTGGCGAGCGGGGCCTCCTCACGAACCTTGCGCTGAAGGCGGCGGAGCATCGCCGGCTCGGGCTCGGTGACCACGAGCGACTCGAGCTCCCCGTCGTAGTGGGCGAGGTTCGCGCCCGTGCCGGCGCCGATCTCGAGGACGGAGCCGCCGGCGTCGGCGATCAGCCGCTGACGCATGGTGCTGAGTCCGGCCTGCTCGCTCTTGCGCAACATCCGGTCGTACATCGCTGCGGAGAAGTTCTTTCGTAGGCTCATGCCGCGACGGTACGGCCCGGCGCCCGCCGCCGCCTGAGGCGATTGCCTCATCTTTCCCTCCCGTCAGAGCAGGCCGTGCTCGGTTGCGAAGAGGCCTGCCGCCACGCGCGACGAGGCGTCGATCTTCGTGTAGATGTGCTCGATGTGGTTGCGCGCCGTCTTCGGCGTGATCACGAGCTCGACCGCGATCTGCTTGCTCGAGAGGCCGCGCGCGACGAGCCGCAGGACGTCGACCTCGCGCGTCGTCAGCCCGGCCGGCCACTCGCGACGGCGGCCGACCGAGTGCCCGGCAGCGGCCAGCACGGCCGCCACCGCCTCGGCGTCGAGCTTTCCCGCTCCGGCGTCGGCCTGCAGCTCGGCGGCTGCCTCCTCCGCGCTCAGCGGCGAACGGAACGGACGGGGCTCGCGCATCGACCGGTAGGCGTCGACGGCGCCGAGGATCCGCGCCGGCCGCGAGATCGCCCCGCCGGACAGTCCCTTCGGATACCCCGACCCGTCGAGCCGCTCGCGGTGCTGTACGGCGACGGCGCCGAGGGGCGCGAGCGTCGGCGACTGGTGGAGCATCCTCTCGGTGAGATACGGGTGCAGCCGCACCCGCTCCCACTCGCCCGCGCCGAGAGGTCCCGGCTTGTCCCAGATCGCGTTCGAGACGCCGAGGCGCCCGAGGTCGTGGACGAGCCCGGCCCGCCGCAGCAGGCGCGCGTCCTCATCGGGCAGCCCGAGCTGCTCTCCGGTCACGGCGGCGAGCTCGGAGACCGCCCGCGCGTGTCCGAGCGTGTACGGCGACTTGAGGTCGACGAAGTCGGCGATCGCCAGCAGCGCCCGGTCGAAGGACTCGCCGGAGAGCGTCACGCGCAGAGCCGGTTCGGCCTCGATCACCGCGCTCCAGGTGTGCGCCGAGTCGAGCCCACCGAGCACCCCGTCCGGGTCGGAGCGGAGCTCCGCGGTCAACGCGGGGTCGAACTGCGACCCGGCCTGCCTCTCGGCGAGCGCAACCGCCGCGTCCGCTCCTCCCAGCCGGTGAGCGACCTCGACGAACTCGGAGAACTGCGCCAGACGGGCCGCAACCGGGATGCGTTCGCCCGCAAGGCCCCCTGGCCAGCCCTTCCCGTCCCATCGCTCGTACGACGCGCCGACCGCCTCTTGCGTCGCCTCCGGCAGGCCGAGCCGCTCCGCCAGCCCGCGCGCCAGGGCGGAGTGCCGGGCGATCATCCCGTCGAGGTCGCGACGTCCGGAGACCGCGAGTTCGAGCCCCACGCGGATCCGATGCAGGGGCGGGTTTCCGCTGCCGACGAGGCTCATCATCGCAGCGGCCGCGCGCAGGCTCCGAGGCTCGTACTTGCCGGCCTTGAGCGCGATGTCGTCGCCGAACCACTTCGCCTGCTCGTGCGCGTCGGAGTGGCAGCCGACGTTGACGAGCAGCGCCGTGTAGTAGACGGTCGACCGCTGAGCGTCGTCGAGCCCGACGCGGTCGGCCAGGCGCAGCGCGATCATGCACTCGCGCAACACGTGCTCCATCGGCTGGCCGAAGCCGAGATCGACGCCGAGCGACAGCGCCGCGACGAGCTCCGCAAGCCGCACGTCGGTCACGGCCCAACTATGGACTACCCGGCCGCGACCGAGATGCTACGGTGAACTCGATGGTTCAGTATCCTTCTACCGTCGACCGGGCCTTCGCAGCCCTCGCCGACCCGACCCGCCGCGCCGTGCTCGAGCGGCTCGGCACGGAGAGTGCGACCATCAGCGAGCTCGCCGAGCCTTTCGGCATGTCGCTGACGGGGATGAAGAAACACATCCGGCTGCTCGAGGAGGCCGAGCTCGTCACGACGGAGAAGGTAGGCCGGGTGCGCAGGTGCACGCTTGCGCCGTATGCATTCGAGGGAATCAGCACGTGGCTGCAGCGGCTCGACCGCTTCGCCCGGGTAGTCGAACGTACGAAAGGAGTCTGATGGCACGGAAGTTCACGGCCGAGGAGAAGGCCGCCGCGAAGGCGGCCCTGAAGGACGCCGAGGGTGAGAAGGCGGTTCTCGGGGCGATCGCGAAGATGTCCGCGCCCGATCGGAAGATCGCCGAGCGGATCCACGCAATCGTTCGCAGGGTCGCTCCGGAGCTCACGCCGCGCACGTGGTACGGGATGCCGGCCTACTCGAAGAACGAAAAGGTCGTCTGCTTCTTCAGGGACGCCGGGAAGTTCAAGGAACGCTACGCGACGTTCGGCTTCAACGACAAGGCGAACCTCGACGCCGGCTCGATGTGGCCGACGTCGTACGCCCTGACGAAGCTGACCAAGGCGGACGAGAAGAAGATCGGCGATCTCGTCGCCCAAGCGGTGAGCGGATGAACCACACCACCGTCACGACGCCGAACGAGCTCGAGATCCGCGTGGAGCGGGTCTTCGACGCGCCGCGCGACCACGTCTTCTCGGTCTGGACGAACCCCGAGCTGATCCCCGAGTGGTGGGGCGAGCAGACGGTCGTCGAGGAGATGGACGTCCGCCCGGGCGGCAAGTGGCGCTTCAACACCGGCCACGGCGTCGTCGAAGGCGAGTTCCGCGAGGTCGACCCGCCGGCGCTGCTCGTGCAGACGTTCCAGAACCACCTGCAGACCCTGGAGTTCGAGGATCTCGGCGACCGGACGAAGCTGACGCAGACGATGCGCTTCGCCACGGCCGAGGAGCGCGATACGACGATGCGGTACGGCGTCGAGGAGGGAGCGACAGGAGGCTTCGCTCGCATCGACGCAGTGCTGCAGAAGCTCGCGGCGCGAACGTAGGCCAGAAACGCCAAAGCCCGCGAACCGCTTGCGCAGTCCCCGGGCTTTGACGCTGGGTAACCTCTCACACCGCGGGAGGCTCGTCAAGCGGGAACCGTCGGATCGGCAGGAGACGGTTGCCGCAGCTTGAACAATCGCGTCGTGATCAGCGGCGCCAACACGGGCTTCATGCTGCTCGCGGCCAGCCTGGTGATGCTGATGACGCCGGGGCTGGCCTTCTTCTACGGCGGGCTGGTCGGCCGCTCGAACACGCTCACGATCATGATCCAGAGCTTCGCCTCGATGGGGATCACGACCGTCCTCTGGTGGCTCGTCGGCTACTCGCTCTGCTTCAGCGGCGGCACGAACGGGGTCTACGGGAATCTCGACTACGCGTTCCTGCGGCATGTGACCGTCCACTCGGTCTACGCGCCGTCGAAAATCCCGCTCGTCGTGCTGATCGCCTACCAGATGATGTTCGCGATCATCACGCCTGCCCTGATCACTGGCGCGTTCACCAACCGCGTCACGTTCAAGGCGTATCTGATCTTCCTCGTCGTCTGGCAGCTCGCCGTCTACTACCCGTTCGTGCACATGCTCTGGGGCGGCGGCCTGCTCGCGCACTGGGGCGCGCGCGACTTCGCGGGCGGGATCGTCGTGCACGCGAGCGCCGGGTTCGCGGCGCTGGCCTCGGTCCTCTACGTGGGGAAGCGTAAGTTCGTCGACTCGCCGCACAACATCCCGTTCATCGCGCTCGGCACCGGCCTCCTCTGGTTCGGCTGGTACGGCTTCAACGCCGGGAGCGAACTGAAGGTCGACGACATCACCTCGCTCGCATTCCTCAACACCGACCTCGCCGCGTCGTTTGCGGCCGTGACCTGGCTCTTCATCGAGTGGCGCGCGGCGAGGAAGCCGCACTTCGTCGGGTTGCTGACCGGCGCAGTCGCCGGCCTCGCATGCATCACGCCGGCGGCCGGCTATGTCCCGATCTACGCCTCGGTGGTGATCGGCGTCGCGGCCGGGATCGTCTGCTACTACGCGATCCAGCTCAAGAACCGGCTCAAGTGGGACGACGCGCTGGACGTCTGGGGAGTGCACGGCGTCGGCGGCCTGCTCGGGATCGTCCTGCTCGGGGTCTTCGCCGGTACGGCGACGAACCCGGCCGGCGGGGAGGGGCTCATCCACGGCTCCGCCGCCTTCTTCGGCAAGCAGGTCGCCGCGGGGCTGGGCTGCTCCCTCTACGCCTTCGCGTTCACCTACGTGATGCTGCGCGTGATCGACTGGGTCGCGCCTGTGCGGGTCGGCGAGGACGCGGAGAACGGCCTCGACGAGGCGATGCACGGCGAGATCGCCTACGCCTGACCGCGCGCCTCCGATGATTCTCCGGCGCTGCGCCGGTCATGAGCTGCGACAAACCCACACGAGGAGGGTCGAGATGTCCACCGTGGCGCCGAAGCTCAACATCAGCAAGGTCGGCCGGGTCGTCGTGCCAGTCTCCGACACCGGCCACGCGCTCGCCTTCTACTCCGGCACGCTCGGCTTCGAGAAGGTCGTCGACGTGCCGATGGGCCCGGACCTGCGCTGGGTCGAGGTCCAGGTCGCCGGCGCGGAGACGACCATCGCGCTCGCCCCGCCGCCGCCGGGCCAGGCGGCCGGCGGCAGCCAGACGGGGATTTGCCTCGACACGAGCGATGTCGACGGCACCCACGCGGCGCTGAAGGCGGCGGGCGCCGACGTCGACGACGAGGTCAGCCGCTACGGCGGGAACGTGCCGCCGATGTTCTGGCTGCGCGACCCGGACGGCAACTCGCTGATCGTCGTCCAGCCGTCGAGCTGAACGCGACCGTCGACCTGCGGACGGTCGACTTCCTGGCGCGCCTCCGGCTGAGGACGGGGGCGCGCCTCGCGCGCGCGCCGCGGGAGCTCTGGGAGCTGCTCGACCTCTGCGGGCTAGTCGAGGTGGTCGGCCAGCCCGAACAGCGGGAACAGGCGCTCGGTGTCGAGGAAGAACGTCAGCTCGACGATTAGGCCGTCTGTGACCTCGGGGACGATGAGCGCCCACGGCTGGCGACCGCCGTCCGGATCGGGCTTGTACTGACCCCAGGCCGGCATCCCGTTCACGAGGCCGATCGGAACGAGCTTCGAGCCCTTGCAGCCGATGCCGGCCCCGAGCCACCAGGCGAAGAGGTTGTCCCGTCCCTGCAGCCACATGCTGTACGGCGGCATCGACTGGACGGCGTCCTCGTGCAGAAGCTCGGTGAGCCGGTCGATGTCGTAGACCTCGAACGCAGAGACGTAGCGGTCGAGCAGCGCCCGCGTGGCGTCGTCGAGCTCGTCCGGCGTGCCGACGTCCGCCGTCGCCAGCGTCGCGCGGGCGCGCTGCAGTGCACTGTTGACCGAGGCGACGCTCGTCTCGAGCAGCTCTGCCGCCTCGGTGGCTCGCCACTTCAGGACCTCGCAGAGGATGAGTGCGGCCCGCTGTCTCGGCGGCAGGTGCTGAAGCGCCGCGACGAACGCGAGACGCAGCGTCTCGCGCTGCTCCGCGAGCTCGTCCGGGGTCGGCAGCGGCGTGATCCAGGTCACCTCGGGCAGCTCCGCGAGGTTCTCGAAGAGTGGCTCCTGCGCAGGACCGAGGTCCATCGGCCGGGCCCGGCGCTCGCGCCCGGCCAGCAAGTCGAAGCAGACGTTCGTCGCGATGCGGTACAGCCACGACTTGAGCGCCGACCGCCCCTCGAACCGGTCGAGCGAGCGCCAGGCGCGCACCATCGTCTCCTGCACCGCGTCCTCGGCGTCGAAGGCCGAGCCGAGCATGCGGTAGCAGTAGCCGGTCAGCTCCCGGCGGTACTGCTCCAGAGCTTCGGTCGTGGCGTGCTGGGCGGTGGCCACGGCAGACATCCTAGAAAAAGTTCGCCCTCCGCTCTACGCAGCGGCCGCCGCGCGCTGCGCCTTCGCGCGATCCGGGTCGGCCATCAGCTCGCGCAGCCGCTTCGGGACGATCTGCCACGAGACGCCGTAACGGTCCGTCACCCAGCCGCAGGCGACTTCCCGGCCCTCGTCGGCGAGCTTGTCCCAGTAGCGGTCGACCTCCTCCTGCGAGTCGCACTCGACCATCAAGGAGATGCCGGGCCCTTCGTCGATCTTCGCGTTCGACCCGGTCATGACCATCCCCTGCGGCCGCGGTCCCGCCTCGCCGTACCGACACACGTCGGTGATGCGCGAATCGGGGAACACGGACGTGTAGAACTCCGCGGCCTCCTCGGCCTCGGTGTCGAACCAGAGCCAGGTCGTCATCTTCTGCATGCCTCGTCCTTTCGCTTCGTGTCGCAATTGAGACCGCCCAGAGCGACCGGACTCATCGGGCGCTACTCGAGGTCGAGCCCGAGCCAGGCCGCGAGATCCTCGATCTCCTTCTCGACTCCGGCGGCCATCGCCCGGCTGAAGCTCACGTCCTCGTGGATCGCGCTCACGCGCAGCAGCGAGGCCTTCCGGTCGGCGGTCGCGTCGAGCTTCCCGACGAGGCGGTCACCGTGCAGGATCGGGAGTGCGAAATAGCCCCAGCGCCGCTTCGCCGCCGGCTTGTACATCTCGAGCGTGTACTCGAAGCCGAAGAGCCCCTCTGTCCGGCCGCGATCGTGGACGAGCCGGTCGAACGGGGACAGGAGCGCGGTCCTTCCCTTGAAGCCGTCGTGCAGGTAGCGAGGGTCGACACGCCACTCTCCCTTCACGCCCTCGACAACGGCGGGCTCGCCCGCCTCGCCGACGTGAATCGGCTCCATCGGCATCGCCCGCGCCTGGGCCCGCGCGATTCCGAGTGCCGCGAGCCGCCGCTCGCTCTTGACCCGCTCCGCCTCCTCTACGGAAGGGACCGCGACGTCCGCGGGATAGACCCGCTCCGGCAGATCCCAGAGGCGCTCCCGCCCGGCCCGGCCTGCGATCGCCACCTGGCCCCGTGCCTGCAGGAACTCGAGCATCTGGGTGACGTTGCGATCGTTCGTCCAGCCGCTCGATGCCCACGGCACGACGCATGTGTCCGGAATGTCGCGGGACGCGAGCGGGCCCGAGCGCTTGAGCTGCCGGAGGATGTCGCGCCGGCAGCGATCGTTGTCGCGGAGCCAGATGTCCACCCTCCCCTGAGCCCGCCGTCCGCCGGCAGCGGCGAGGTAGAGCCCGACGTCGGACATCGGACGGATGAGAGCGTCGAATTCGAACAGTGTCCGGTCCTGCTCGAGCGCCTCGGTCAGGTGCTCCGGCCGGTACGACGAGCCGAGCCTGCTCCAGGCGACGAGGTCGGCGCTGGGGGCCACGGCCGCAGTAGGGTCGACCTGTAGCAGTGTCAGCCGCTCGACGACGGCGAGCAGGTTCTTCGGGCGCGGCGCGTCGAGCAGCTGGGCGCGGACTGCGATCTGCCGCGCCTCCTTCTTCGTCAGCCGATGCACCGGCGGCAGCGTAACGGCGGGCGGACGCGAGGCCTGCCCGCCGCTCGGCCGCGAAAGGGTTAGGCCTGCCCTGCGGGAGAGGTGGCCGGTGTGGCCGGCGCCGAATAGCCGGCTTCGATCCGCTCGAGCTCCTCCACGGTGCCCTCACTGACCGGCCCCTTGAACCACTTGCGTGCTGACACGAGCCACCAGATGCCGGTCAGCAGCATCACGCCGCCGACGGTGATCGGCGCGTAGTTGACGACGTCCCAGCTGAAGCCGGAGTGCCACGGGATTGCCGTCGGCACAGTGGGCATCAGGAACAGGATCACGATGAAGACGACCCACAAGAAGGCGAGCGGGTTGATCCACTTGTAGTGCTTGCCGAGCGTCCAGGCCCCAGGCTCGAACGCATCGCCCGCCCGCCAGCGCAGGAAGATCGGAATGCCGTACGCGATGTAGAGGCCGATGACAGCGATCGACGTACCGACGAGGTAGCCGATCGCACCGTTCGCGAGCGTCGGCAGCATGAGCGCCCATGCGAGGATGGCGATCGCGATCACCGCGTTGACGGGCACGCGGTGCGTCCGCGACACCTTGCGAAGCACTGTCCGGCCGAAGGGAACCGCACCGTCACGCGAAAAGGCGAACATCATCCGCGACGCCGCCGTCACCGACGCCGCGCCGCAGAAGAACTGCGCCACGCAGGCGATGATGAGGAGGAACTCGGCCCAGCGCGTACTCATCGCCGTCCGCCAGATGTACGTGATGTCGAATGCGCCGGCGTTGATCGTCCCGCTGACGTCCGGCACGGCGAACGTCACCGCGACGAGCAGGATGAAGCCGAAGATCACGGACATCACGACGGACATGACGACGCCCCACGCGGCTGCGCGCGAGGCACTCCGAGTCTCCTCGCTCATGTGCGCCGACGCGTCGTAGCCCGTGTACGTGTACTGCGCCATCAGCAGGCCGATCCCGAACACGAACCAGAAGACGGGAGTCGCGAAGCTCGTCCCCGAGAAGCCGGAGGCGTTCAGCGTCTTCGTGAACACAAATGTGACCGACTGGTGGTGGTCGGGCACGAACGCGAGGACGAGCACGATCGTGAGCACCCCGGCCATGTGCCACCACGCCGAGAACGAGTTGAGCCCCGCCAGGTACCGCACGCCGAGCAGGTTGAGCGAGAGGTGGGCGGCCATGATCGCGCTGAAGGTGATGAAGACGGTGTGCGTGTCGGTCCCCACGCTCGGGAAGAACAGGTTCATCAGCGCGGTCCAGAAGATCGCGGCGCCGTAGTCGATCGCCGCGGTGACGGCGATCTGGCCGATCAGGTTGAACCAGCCTGTGAACCAGCCCCAAGCGGGCGAGCCCAGCTTCGACGCCCAGTAGTAGAGCGCACCGGCCGTGGGCATCGACGACGCGATCTCGCCCATGCCAAGCGCGATGAGCGTGACGAAGCCCCCAACGATCAGCCACCCCCAGACGACGGCCACGGGCCCGCCGTCGTTGAAACCGATGAAGTACGAGGTCAGGCAGCCGGCGAGGATCGAGATGATCGTGAATGAGATGGCGAAGTTCGAGAAGCCGCCCATCTCCCGGTAGAGCACTTGGGCATAGCCGAGTCGATGCAGGGTGCGCTCGTCCCCGTCCTGGGGGACGGCGCCGGGTCCAGCTGAGCTCACGTCCGCCTCCTTCGTTTGACCTGGTGGGGCGAAGCTAACGGGATGTGGCGGACGTTGCAACCTCTGTCCCCGGTGTAGTGTCGGCGGCGATGCTGACGCTCGACGAGTTGCGGGAGGACGTGGCCGCCGGCTCCGTCGACACCGTCATCGCGTGCTTCACCGACATGCAGGGCCGCCTGATGGGAAAGCGGCTCGACGCGGAGTTCTTCCTCACGGAGCAGGAGGCCGGCCACAGCGGCGAGGGGTGCAACTACCTCCTCGCGCTCGAGATGGAGATGGACCCGGTGCCGGGCTACGCGATCGCGAGCTGGGAGCGCGGTTACGGCGATTTCGGGTTGCAACCCGATCTCGCGACGCTGCGCCGGATCCCCTGGCACGAGGCGACGGTGATGGTGCAATGCGACGTCGAGTGGCACGACGGTTCGCCGGTCGGGCCGTCGCCCCGGCAGGTGCTGAAGGCGCAGGTGGAGAAGGCCCGCGGGCTCGGCTTCGACCCGATGTTCGGCTCCGAGCTCGAGTTCTTCCTCTTCCGCGAGAGCTACCTCGAGGCCCACGCGAAGCACTACCACGACCTCACGCCCTCGGTGCCGTACATCCTCGACTACCACATCCTCGCGGCGAGCTTCGACGAGCCGTTCCTGCGCGCGGTACGGACGTCGATGAAGGCCGCCGGGATGGTCGTCGAATCTTCGAAAGGCGAGGCCTGGGCCGGCCAGCACGAGATCAACTTCAAGTTCCAGGACGCGCTGCGAGCGGCGGACGACCACGCCGTCTACAAGACGGGGATCAAGGAGATCGCGCACCAGCGTGGGTGCTCCGTCACGTTCATGGCGAAGCCGCACCACGACTGGGTCGGCTCCTCGTGCCACATCCACTCGTCGCTCTGGCGGGACGGCGAGAACGCGTTCGCCGGCGAGTCGGAGGACTTCCGCCACTATCTCGCCGGCCAGATCGCATGCATGGCGGATCTTGCGATCTTCGTGGCTCCCGTCGTGAACTCCTACAAGCGCTTCGCCGCCGGCAGCTGGGCCCCCACCACGCTCGCCTGGGGCTACGACAACCGCACCTGCGGCTTCCGGGTCGTCGGCCACGGCGGGTCGGTGCGCCCGGAGACGCGGATCCCCGGCGCCGACGCGAACCCGTACCTCGCGTTCGCAGCCCTGCTCGCAGCGGGGTTGTACGGGATCGAGCAGAAGCTCGAGCTCGGCGCGGCGTTCGAGGGAAACGCGTACGAGTCGGGCGTGGAGCGTTTCCCCCACGCGCTGCGTGAGGCCATCGCCCGGCTCGAGTCGAGCGCCGTCGCCCGCGAGTTGCTGGGCGACGAGGTGATCGACCACTACCTCAACTACGCGCGCACCGAGCAGGAGCTGTTCGACAAGACCGTGACCGGTTACGAGCGCGAAAGGATGTTCGAGCGCGGTTGACCAAACCGCTGATCGGCATCACGACGTACGTCGAGCCGGCGTCATGGGGTCACTGGGGGCAGGTCGAGGCCGCGCTTATTCCCTACGACTACGTCCGCGCGGTCGAGCGCGCGGGTGGCCGGGCCGTGCTCGTGCCGCCCGACGAGAACGGGATCGAAGAGGTGCTCGACGCGCTCGACGGGCTGATCTTCTCCGGCGGCAACGACATGGAGCCCGACGAGTACGGTGCGGAAGCGCATCCGGAGACGAAGGGCACGAACCCCGAGCGCGACCGCGGCGAGCTCGCGCTGCTCGAAGCGGCGCTGGCCCGCGACCTGCCGGTGCTGGCGATCTGCCGTGGCTTCGAGGTGCTCAACGTCGCACGGGGCGGCGACATCGTCCAGCACCTGCCCGAGATCGTGGGGCACGAGGAACATCGCGAGGTTCTCGGAGAGTTCTCGGAGCACTCGGTTCGCGTCGATCCGTCGTCGCGCATCGGGGACGTTCGCGGCCCGGTCATGTCCCACCACCACCAGGGAATCGGCCGGGTCGGCGAGGGGCTCCGCGAAGTCGCGTGGGCCGAGGACGGGACGGTGGAGGGGATCGAGGACCCGCGGAAGCCGTTCCTCGTCGGCGTCTTGTGGCACCCGGAGGCCGGCGAGGACCAGCGCCTCTTCGAGCAGCTCGTCGGGGCCGCCCGCTCGTGACGTCGATTCTCAACCCAGCCACCGAGGAGACGATCGCCGAGGTGGACGCCTCGGGAGTCGAAGAGACCGATGCGGCCGTCGCGCGCGCCGCGGAGGCGTTCCCGGCCTGGCGCGCCGTCGCGCCGGCCGACCGCGCCCGGCTCCTGCGGCGGGTGGCGACGCGCGTCGAGGAGCACGGCGAGGAGCTCGCGAGGATCGAGTCACGCAACGTCGGCAAGCCGATCCAGGGAGCACGCGGCGAGGTCGGCATGGTCGCGGAGGTCTTCCACTACTACGCCGGCGCGGTCGACAAGCACCTCGGCGAGACGATCCCGGTCGCAGGCGGGATCGACCTCACGTTCCGAGAGCCGCTCGGCGTCGTCGGCCTCATCGTCCCGTGGAACTTCCCGCTCAACATCGCGTCGTGGAAGCTCGGTCCGGCGCTCGCGTGCGGCAATACCGTCGTCCTCAAGCCGGCCGAGTTGACGCCGCTCTCGGTGCTGCGACTCGGCGAGCTCGCGCTCGAGGCGGGCATCCCGGAGGGCGTCGTCAACGTCGTCCCCGGGAAGGGCTCCGTCGTCGGAAGGCGGCTCGTCGAGCACCCGGACGTCGCGAAGATCGGCTTCACGGGCTCGACCGAGGTCGGGCAGGAGGTGATGCGAGGCGCAGCGGGGACGATCAAGCGCGTCACCCTCGAGCTCGGGGGGAAGTCGGCGAACGTCGTCTTCGCCGACGCCGACCTCGAGCGGGCCGCGGCCGCGGCGCCGTATGCCGTCTTCGACAACGCCGGCCAGGACTGCTGCGCCCGCTCGCGGATCCTCGTCGAGGCGAGCGTGTACGACCGTTTCGCCGAGCTGCTCCTCGAGGCGACGCGCGGCGTGAAGGTCGGCGATCCCGAGGACGACACGACGGAGATGGGGCCGCTCGTCTCGGCGGCACACCGCGAGACGGTGGCGAGCTTCGTCGAGGGCGAGCCGCTCTTCCGCGGCGACGCACCCGACGGCAAGGGCTTCTGGTACCCGGCGACGCTCGTGGAGGCGCGGCCGGAGGACCGGATCGCGCGCGAGGAGGTCTTCGGGCCCGTCGCGGCGCTGATCCCGTTCGCGGACGAGGCCGAGGCGATCCGGATCGCGAACGACTCCGACTACGGGCTCTCGGGCTCGATCTGGACGGAGAACGGCGCGCGCGCGCTGCGCGTCGCCCGCGCGATCGACACCGGCGTGCTCTCGATCAACTCGAACTCGTCGGTGCGCGTCTCGACGCCGTTCGGCGGCTTCAAGCGGAGCGGCTTCGGCCGGGAGCTCGGGATGCACGGCCTCGCGGGCTACAGCGAGGTCAAGAACGTCTACTACGCGACGGAGGAGTGAGGTGGCCGGGAGGCTCGAGGGCAAGGTCTGCGTGATCACGGGCGCGGGCGGCGGCATGGGCGCCGACGCGGCCGTCCGCTTCGCCGAGGAGGGCGCACGGATCGCCGTCGCCGACGTCGACGGCACCGCGGCGGAGAACGTCGCGAACGCGGTCGGCGGCCTGGCGGTGCAGGTCGACGTCTCGTACGAGGGCTCGGTCGAGGCGCTGTACGCCACGACGGCCGAGCGCTTCGGCGGCATCGACGTCCTCTACAACAACGCCGGCATCTCCCCCGCCGACGACGCCTCGATCCTCGAGACGGGACTCGAGGCCTGGGAGCGCGTGCAGGCCGTCAACACCCGCGGCGTCTACCTCTGCTGCAAGCACGGCATTCCCCACCTGCTCGAGCGAGGGGGCGGCTCGGTGATCAATGTCGCCTCGTTCGTCGCGCTCGTCGGAGCCGCGACCTCGCAGATCTCCTACACGGCCTCGAAGGGCGCCGTGCTCTCCCTGAGCAAGGAGCTCGGCGTCCAGTTCGCGCGGCAGGGGATCCGCGTGAATGCGCTCTGCCCGGGGCCGGTCGAGACGCCCCTGCTGCTGCGGATCTGGGGCGAGACGCCCGGTGCGGCCGAGCGGCGGCTCGTGCACCTTCCGATGGGGCGCATGGCACAGCCGCGCGAGATCGTCAACGCCGCGCTCTTTCTCGCGAGCGACGAAGCGAGCTACGTGAACGCGGCGACATTCGTGGTGGACGGCGGCCTCACCGCCGCCTACGTGACGCCCGAATAGCGATTTAAGGAACCCGTAAGCACACGCTTATTTCGCGGTAATCGGCGCAGCCGATCCTTCGAACGGTCGGAGCCTTCGCGTCGAAAGGAGTAGTGATGCGCTCGAAGAGATGGCCCGCGGCCGTGGTTGCAGCCGCTGCGCTCGCCGCGGTACCGGCGGCAGCGGCCGGGATGATGCACGCCACGCTCGGCGCGCACCTGTCGGGCATGGGCGAGACCGGCATCGTCAACCTGACGGCGCACCCGAAGAGCCACCAGCTCTGCTGGAAGTTCCAGCTGCACGTCATGCACGTGCATAGCGCCACCGTGCGCGACAAGTCCGGGATGGTCGTCGCCCACCTGGGCGACATGTACCGTGCGAAGGGCTGCGCGATGGTGTCGAAGAACTCCCTCGCCCTGATCGAGACGAAACCCGGCCGCTACTGGGTCTGGGTGGCGACGAACGGCCATCCCGGCGAGCTGCGCGGGAAGCTCCATGCCGGCATGGCGCACATGTAGATGGATACGCCGCCCGTCACCGACGCGCGCCAGGACCCCGAGGATCAGCCGCGGCGCTACGGACGGAGGCTGTTCCTCGCCACAGTCGCGGGCGGAGTCTCTTCGCTCTACTGGGGCAAGGCTGCGTGGGACCACGTCACGGGCGTGATCTCCCCCGTCGCCTCGGCCGTGGCGCCGATCCTGCCGACCGGCGGCTGGCGCATCTACACGATCTCGGGGCACATGCCGGTCTTCGACCCCGCGACGTGGCGGTTGAAGATCGGCGGTCTCGTCCAGCAGCCGGTCTCGCTGACGTACGACGAGCTCCGCTCCCTGCCGCACGTCGAGCAGGTCTCGACGTTCCACTGCGTCACGGGCTGGACGGTGAACAACGTGCACTGGGGCGGCGTGCGCATGCACGACGTCCTCGCCCGCGCCCAGCCGCTCGCCTCGGGACACGCTTTGCGGTTCGTCTCGATGGAGGTCCCGTATGTCGACTACCTGACGCTTCCGCAGGCGTCACTCCACGACGTGATGCTCGCCTACGAGATGGACGGGAAGCCGCTGGCGCGTGAGCACGGCGCTCCCGTCCGGCTGATCATCCCCGAGATGTACGGCTACAAGAACGTCAAGTGGCTGCAGGGCATCGACGTCGTGCCGCGGGCCGTGAACGGCTACTGGGAAGATCTCGGCTACGACCGCGACGCCTGGGTCGGCCGCTCGAACGGATACGGAGCATGAAGCCCGGCTACGTCCGCCGGTTCTCTCCGGTCGAGCGCCTGTTGCACTGGGTGAACGCGATCGGATTCTTCTTCCTGCTCGGGACGGGGCTGATCCTCTACCTGCCCCGCCTGTCGATGCTCGTGTCGCGCCGGCAGCTGATCCAGAGCCTGCATTTCTGGGCCGGCGTCGGCTGGCTCGGCGTGCTGGCCGCCGTTGTGGCTCTCGGCGGGCGCCGCCTGCTCGCGACCGCGCGCGAGCTCGACGCGTTCGACCGCGACGACCTGCGCTGGCTCCGCGGCGGCAAGGCCCCGCAGGGGAGGTTCAACGCGGGCCAGAAGATCAACGCGGTGCTCACGGCCGCCTTCACCATCCTCTTCGGCGTGTCGGGGCTCCTGCTCTGGTTCGGCGAGCAGAACACGCGCTACCGCTTCGCGAGCACCGTGATCCTTCACGACGGCCTCATGTACGTCTCGCTCGCGCTCCTCGTCGGCCACCTCTACCTCGCCCTGATCCATCCGGCGACGCGGCACGCCCTCCGCGGAATGACGCTCGGCAACGTCGACGCCGAGTGGGCCGCCCGGCACCACGCGAAGTGGAAGCCGGAGTAGACCCGTGGACACCGTCCTCGTCGTGGACGACGAGCCGATCGTGCGGGACGTCGTCGTGCGCTATCTCGAGCGCGACGGCTTCCGCACCCTGACCGCAGCGGACGGGGACACCGCCAGGGCGCTGATCGAGGAGCGCGCGCTGAGCCTCGTCGTGCTCGACGTGATGCTGCCCGGAACGGACGGGCTCTCGCTGTGCCGCTGGATCCGGGAGCGCTCGAGCCTGCCCGTGATCCTGCTCACGGCGCGCGGCGAGGAGGCGGACCGCATCGTGGGGCTCGAGCTCGGAGCCGACGACTACGTCACGAAGCCGTTCTCCCCCCGCGAGCTCGCAGCGCGGGTGCGCACCGTCCTTCGCCGGAGCAACGGGAGCTCGCCGGCGCGCGAGACGATTGCGTTCGGCGAGATCGAGCTCGACGGCGCCAGCCGCGAGGCACGCCGGGCCGGCAGCGTCGTCGGGCTCACGGCGAAGGAGTTCGAGCTGCTCTGGTTCCTCGCCTCGCACCCACGTCATGTCTTCTCCCGCGACCAGCTGATGGCGCGCGTCTGGGGCTACGAGGCCGCCGTCGACACGGGCACGGTGACCGTCCATGTTCGGCGGCTGCGGGAGAAGATCGAGACCGACCCGGGCCGGCCCCGGCACCTGCACACGGTCTGGGGGGCCGGCTACCGCCTCGACCCGTGATCCTGCTCGCTCTCGTCGTCGCAGCAGGCAGCCTCGCCGCGGGGCTCGTCCTCGCGTTCCTCTTGCGCCGTGCGCCCACGGTCTGGGCCCAGCTCGCGGGACTGGCCCTGATCGCGGCCTGCGTGCCGCTCGCGGCGGTGCTGCTCTCGGGGTGGGTCATGTTCCACATGGGGGCCGACGTGAAGATCCTCGCCGTCGCGGCAGGCTCGGCGACCGCTGCGGTGTTCGCGGCTTTCGTCCTCGCCCGCTCGATCACGGCGTCGCTGCGCCGCGTCGGCGCAGCCTCCCGGTCGCTCGCCGCAGGCGAGCTGTCCGCGCGCGCCCCGGCCGGCGGCGCGCGTGAGATCGCGGAGCTCGCTTCGTCCTTCAACGCGATGGCCGCGGCGCTCGAGCAGCTCTTCGACGCGAGGCGCGAGCTCGTGGCCTGGGCGAGCCACGACCTCCGCGCTCCGATCGCGTCGTTGCAGGCGATGCTCGAGGCGATCGAGGACGGGCTCGTCCCCGCCGCGGACTACCTCCCGACCGCCCGGGAGCAGGTGCGGACGCTCTCGATGCTCGTCGACGACCTGTTCGAGCTGGCGCGAATCGACGCGGGGGCGCTCACGCTCGAGTTGCGCCGCACGCCGGTCGCGCCGCTCGTCGCCTCCGCCCTGCGAGTCCTCCGGCCCGAAGCCGAGGCACGCGGCGTCGCGCTGAGCGCCGACGTGGACGAGCAGGTCGAGGCGCGGCTGGCGCCGGACAAGTTCGAGCGGGTCCTGTTCAACCTCGTCACGAACGCGCTCCGCCACACACCGACCGACGGCACGGTGGCAGTGCGGGTCGAGCGGCGGGCCTCCGATCTGCTGCTGCGCGTCGAGGACAGCGGCGAGGGCCTGCCCACAGAGGCGCCTGAGCGGATGTTCGAGCGCTTCTGGCGTGCCGACCGCGCGCGGAGCGGCAGCGGAGCCGGCCTCGGGCTCGCGATCGCCCGCGGTCTCGTCGAGGCCCACGGCGGCAGGATCTGGGCCGAGAACCGCCCGCAGGGCGGCGCGTGTGTCTCCTTCACCCTGCCGGCTGCGTAGCAGCTACACCGCGGCGGGCCTGTCGGCCTCGGCCGTGAGCAGCGCGACGACCTCGGCCCGCGTCGAGACGCCCAGCTTGCGTTCGACCGAGCCGACATGGCGGCGCACCGTCACGGGCGCCACGCCGAGCCCGGTCGCGATATCCGCCGTGCTCGTTTCGCGCAGCAACAGCTCGACGACCTCCCACTCACGCGCGGTGAGCGCCACCCGGCCCTTGCCGGCGACAACGACCGACCGCCGGCGATCGCGCGTTCTCAGCTCCTCGAGCAGCCGCGTCACGAATCTGCGAGGCACGGCCGGCTCGCCGTCCAGAGCGCCGCGCACCACATGCGGCAGGCGCGCCGGGTCGAGGCTCTGCGTCAGGTAGCCGCTTGCACCGGCCCGCACCGCCGCCATGAACTCTTCCTCGTCGAGCTTGCTCGTCAGGAGGATGACGGCGGCCGACGGGACTCGGGAGACGATCTCGTTCACGACCCGAAGCGCCTGGCCCGAAGGGTCCAGCCCGAGCAGGCAGACGTCGGGATGGTCGCGCACGGCGGCGTCCACGGCGGACTGGGCGTCCTCTGCCTCGGTGCACCGCGCCTCGGGCTCGAGCGCCAGCCGGAGACCGACGCGGATCGGCAGCGGCTCGGCCGCGATGAGCACGTGTGCGCGCCGCGCCGCAGTCCTGGAGCTCATTCCGCGGTCACCCGGGAGTCCGCCGATTCCCCGACTACGATCTTCCCATGCGGGTGCTCATTGCCGACGACCATAAACTGATCGTCGAAGGAGTCAAGCGTGCGCTCGGGGATTCGCCGGACTTCGAGGTCGTCGGCGAGTGCTCCTCCGGCTCCCAGGTGCTGCCGCTGGTGGCTCGCACGAATCCCGACATCGTCCTGCTGGACCTGCGTATGCCGGGAGCCGACGGATTGGCGTGCCTGAGCCGCATCCGGAAGCAGCATCCCGACGTGAAGGTCGTCGTCCTCTCCGTCTCCACGGACGAGAACGTGATCCAGACCGTTCTCAAGCGCGGCGCGAGCGCGTTCATCGTCAAGAGCATCAACCCGATCGATTTGCCCTCCGCACTCCGGCAGGCGGTCGACGGCACGGTGTACAGCGCGATCGGCCTGCCCGATCCCGGCGAGAGCGCGGCGCGCGCCGCAGGGCTCACCGAGCGCGAGACCGCGATCCTCGCAGCCCTCGCGCGCGGTCTTTCGAACGAGGCGATCGGCAAGGAGCTGTGGGTGGCGGAACAGACGGTGAAGTTCCACCTGACGAACATCTATCGCAAGCTCGGCGTCTCGAACCGCACCGAGGCGGCGCGTCTCGCGTACCAGAACGGGCTCGTCGAGAGCCCGATCGACGACCGCTGAGCCGGCCCGAGTGGAGGGGGTGCGGGACATCTCCCGCACCCCCTCCCGTGCGTTGTTCACCCGGTCACCGGCGGGGTGAAGACGCCGGTCACGCCGATGCGCTTGGTGTTGCAGCGCTTGCTGGCGAGCGGGGAGAAGACCAGGACGCCGGCCTTCTTGAGCGTCATCACGCGCTTGATCACGCCCTTGCGGTTCGACGGCTTCGTGCGGGCGTCGAGCTTCGGGCCCTTGATCCGCACCCGCACACCCTTGACCGCCTTGCCGTGCTGCGTGACGTGGATCGTCAGCATTGCCTTGCGCCCGACGTACAGCTGGTTCGGGGTGACCCTGCTGACCGCGACGCAGAACACCGTCGGCGGCGTGTGCCCCCCGACGGTGACGACCGTCGCGGTGGCCGTGTTGTTCTTCGTGTTCGTCTCCGGCCGGTTGCCGACGACCGTAGCCGTGTTTGTCTGATTCCCCACGGTGCTCGGCGTCGTGACCAGCGTGATCGTCACCGAGTCACCGGCGTCCATCGTCCCGATGGTGCAGTTGAGGACTGCTCCGCCAGTGCAGGAGCCCTTCGAGCTCGTCGCCGAGACGAAGGTGTTCCCGGCCGGCATCGGGTCGGTGACCTTGACGCCGCCGTCGCTGCTCGGGCCGTTGTTGGTCACGACCATCGTCCAGGTGATGTTGCCGGCGCCGAGCGTCTGGCTCGCCGGCGAGCCGGTCTTCGAGATCGTGAGGTCGACCATGGCCTGAACACACGTCGACGCGCTCGCCTCGTCGCTGCCGTCGTTGCTCGTCATGACCTGGGCGGTGTTGTTCACCACACCCGTCGTCGGGCAGTCGCCGCCGGTCGCGCCGGTGGTGTCGGAGGTGATGTGCACCGTGAACGTGCTCGCGGCCTGCGTCGTCCCGGCCGGGACCGTCACGCCGCTCGCGCCGCCGCAGGAGAGAACACCGGCGGCGATCGAACAGCCGCTCGCGCCCCAGCCGGCACCGGGCTTGTCGATCGACCACACCAGGCCCGGATTCGTCGGCAGCGTGTCCGTCAGCGTGACGCCGTGCGCATCCCCGCTGCCGTCGTTGTAGACGGTGAGGGTGAACCCGATCGGCTCGCCGGCCTTGACCTGCGACTCGTCCGCCGTCTTCACGATGTGAATCGCCGGCGCCGCCACGCACGTCTCGGCCGTCGACTGGTCCGAGCCGCCGTTCGAGCTCGTCACGTTGCCGGTGTTGGGGATCACACCGGTTCCATCGGGGCAGCCCCCACCCGTCGAGGCGTTCGTACCAGAGGTGATGTGCACCGTGAACGTGCTCGCGGCCCGCGTCGTCCCTGCAGGGACGGTCGCCGGCCCACAGGAGAGCACACCGGACGTGATGCCACAGCTGCTGGGAGAGCCCCAACCCGAGCCCGCGTCGGCGATCTTCCAGGACAGACCCGCCCTGACGGGCAGCGTGTCCGACAGGACCACGTCGTGCGCGGTTCCGGCGCCGTCGTTGTAGACGGTCAGCGTGAACCCGATCTGCTCGCCCGCGCTCACCTGCGCGGCGTCGGGCGTCTTCACGATGTGAATCGTGGCCTGGTTGACGACCACCGACTCGTCACCGCAAGCGCCGACGGCGGGGCCGTTGTTGCTGTCGCCGGAGAAGACGGCAGTCCAGTTCCACGTGCCGGCCGTGTCAGCCTGGAACGAGGAGTTCGAGGTCTGGTAGTCGCCGTCGTGGTCGGCCGTCACCGTCTCGGTGTAGGCCGGCGTACCCGAGCACGTCGGGTCGCCCGGCTCGTAGAGGTTGAAGGTGATCGAGCCCGACCCGTCGTAGGCAGTGCCGCCCGAGAGGTGCGCCGTGTCGTTCAACACGTCACCCACCGAGCCCGAGCTCGGGTCGGGCGTTGACGAGATCGAGGGGCTGGTCTTGTCCAAGGTGACCGACTCGTTGTTGCCGTTGTCCACGGCGCCGTTGTTCAGCGAGTCGCCCGAGTAGGACGCGCTCCAGGTGTACGTGCCGACCTCGGTCAGCGCGACGCCGGCAGGCGAGGAGTACGTGCCGTTGCCGTTCACGGTGACCGGCGAGCCGACCGAGGAGGTCGTCCCATCCGGGGCCTTGATCGAGAACTGGATCGACCCGCTCGGATGGTCGCCACCCGACACGGTGGCCGTATCCGAGGTCGAGTCCGTACCGACGACACCGTTGCCCGTCACCGAGGCACTGGTCGAGATCGACGGGCTCGCCTTGTGCGAGGTGACCGACTCGTTGCTGCCGTTGTCCACGGCGCCGTTGTTCAGCGAGTCGCCCGAGTAGGACGCGCTCCAGGTGTATGTGCCGACCTCGCTCAGCGCGACGCCGGCAGGCGAGGCATACGTGCCGTTTCCGTTGATCGTGACGGGTGAGCCGACCTTCGAGGTCGTCCCATCCGGAGCCTTGATCGAGAACTGGATCGAGCCGTGAGGGCTACTGCCGCCCGTTACCGTCGCCGAATCGGACGTGGAGTCCACACCGACCACGCCCGACCCCGTCACGGACGCCTTCGTCGACACACACGGCGACGCCTTCACGATGGTGAAGCACTCCGTGTTGCCGTTCGTGTGCGTAGCGGCCAGGTAATGACTGTCGTTGGCGCTCGGCGTGAATGCCGACCGCCAGCAGTACTTCCCGACGGCGTTGTCGTTCGGCGTGGTCGTGCCGTTGACAGTCGCCGACGTCCCGGTGCCCGACGCGCTCAAGGTCACGGAAGATCCGACCTGGGTGCCGTTTTTCGAGCAGTCGCCGCCGTTCGCCGTGACCTCGGAGGGAGAACAGAGGAAGAACTTGACGGAGCCGCCTGCCGGCGCGGAACTGGTGCCGACCATTGCATAGTCGTGCTGGGCTGTCCCGGGCAGGTTCGACGAACCGCCAGGCGTCGCCGTGGTCGTGATCGGCGGCGTCACGCACGCCCACGACGCAGCGACGAAGAAAACGCAGAAGGAGGCGACAACCAGTGTCGCCCCTACCAGCGAAAACCGGCGCCCACGGCCCCGGCGGAAACTCCTGAGTGCGCTCATCCTGCTACCTGCTCCTCTCTGGGCTCACTGGGCCGCAGCACGCTCCTAGCCCAGCCTCTTTGCTCTGCAAAGGGTTCGTAGGAGGAGCCGGAATCCGGCGAGTCCTTCGATGGGCTAGGCGAGGCCACCCCTAGGCCTAGACCCGTTCACACCCCTGAACGGGGTACCCCGGTCGAGTCGGCGCAGGGCGAAGAACGGCGCGTCGGGGCTCGTCCCTCGACCGAGGGAGCACCGGTCGCGCGCCGACGCCGATTCCTCGAGCGGAAGGCGGCTTTGACCCCGATGCTCAAGACTCTTCGGCTTCTCCTTGTCACTGCCGCCCTGGCGGTCGCGGCTCTCGGCGTCGGCGCAGGGCGGGCTCTGGCGTGCGGCAACAGCAGCGGTTACTCGTACGCGGGGGTCGGGGCTTCGAGCCCCGGCTACGGGATCTCGGCGACCATCACGCCTCTCGACGCGTTCGACGTCCTCAACGGGCACGTCGCCGGATGGGTCGGAGTCGGCGGCCCCGGCGAAGGCCCGGACGGCACGAACGAGTGGCTCCAGATCGGCTACAGCGGCTACCCGAGCATCACCGGCAGCGATGTCTACTACGAGGTTGCCCTACCGGGCCGCGTCCCCGCCTATCACCAGGTCGCGGCGGCCCTCCCGGTCGGAACCGTCGCCAAGGTCGCGGTGTTGGAGATTCGCAATCGCCCGAACTGGTGGCGCGTGTGGCTGAACCACAAGCCGGTGTCGCGACCGATCCGCCTGCCGGAGAGCCACGACCGCTGGAGCCCGATCGCGACGGCCGAGAGCTGGGACGGCGGCACCGGCGGCACCTGCAACACCTTCCTCTATCGCTTCCGTCACGTCTCGATCGCGCACACCGCAGGCGGCGGCTGGCACCAGCTCACGGGAGGCTTCCCGATCCGCAGCGCGGCGACTCGCGTCCAGCGGAGCCGCGGCGCGGCAGCGTTCCTCGCCGCCGAAGGCCGGCCGGCCTTCAGGTTGCTCTCCGCTACTTCTTGATCCAGATCGGCGTGCCGAGCGGCGCGAGCCGCCTGAGCGCCGCGGCTGTCGTGTTCGAGACGCGCACGCAACCGTGCGAGACGGCCTGGCCGAGCAGCTGGGGCTCATCGGTTCCGTGGATGCCGACGACGCCGCCTCCGGGCCACTCGGTGAGTTTCGAGTAGGCGCTCGTCTCGAGCGCGAAGACGCCGAGGAACGGGTCGTGATAGGGGACGAAGCGAGCCGCGACGAAATAGTGGCCGACGGGCGTCTCCCTGCCGGGGGCGCCGACGGCGACGATCGCGTGCCACTTGCGCCTGCCGAAGCGGTAGACGTCGATCGTCCGCCTGCGGAGGTCGACCACGATCTGGCCGTGCGTCGGCTTGAGCGACACGGTGTAGGCCGGAATCCAGCCGTACGTGCCGTTCGGCCGCATCGGGATGCTGACCCGGTACCAGACCCTGCCGTCGGAGCCGACCGTCTTGCGAACTGCGAGCATCTCCTGGCGGCGGTAATCGGGCCGGAACTGGTGCATCACCTTGATCACGTGCCCGTTGGGGCTCGGCGTCTTGCGAACGGGGACGGATCTGACATTCAGCTCGCCCGCAGCCGGGAACACGGACTCGACCGCCGTCTGCGAGCCGGCCGACGCGCGCGTCGGGATGGCCACGGCGGCTGCGAAACAGGCCGCGGCGACGAGCGCCGAGGCGATCAGCGTGCGACGGCTCACGAGGTGGCTGCGTAGATCGTCGCGGCGGCAGGTGTGGACGGCCGCCACTGCGGCAAGGTCGCGCGGACGGTCGTTCCTGCGCCCGGCCTCGTCTCGATCTCCACCGCGCCGCCGAGCAGACGGACCCGTTCGGAGATGCCGGCGAGGCCGAGGCGGTCCGTGGCGAGCCGGCGCGGATCGAATCCGCAGCCGTTGTCGGTGACGGTGAGCTCCACGAAGGTTCGCCGGCTGCGCAGCAGGACCGAGACCCGTTCCGCCTCGCTGTGCTTACGCACGTTCGACAGCGCCTCCTGGACGACGCGGAAGAGCACGATCTTCTGCGAGTCGCTGAGACCGGACAGATCGCCCTCGACCTGGAGACTCGTGGCGATGCCCGTCGCGTTCTCGAGGGCGCGGAGCTCGAGCTCCACCGCCTCGGCGACGGGCCGTGCGACGGCCGTCGTCGAGCTGATGGAGTGCGCGATCTCACGCAGGCTCTCGTCGAGCGCGGCGAGCCGCGCCTGGACATCCTTGAAGCGCCCGCGGACGCGTTCCTTGTAGTCGGTGGGAACGACGGTCGAGATCTGCGCCGCCGCCGACCGCAACTCCTCGGCCAGCGCGACGATCTCCTGTAACGGCCCGTCGTGCAGGTCGAAGCCGAGCCGCACGAGCCGCCGCTCGCCGGCAGCCACGAGCTCGTGCTCGCGTTGCACTCTCCGGTCGAACAGGGATGCGCGCTCGAGGAGCGGCGCGAGTGCAGTCGCGGCCTCGTCGAGGTAGTCCTGGAGGTGCTCGGACTCGGCGCCGCGCCCGCGCGCGAGCAGCGCGGCGTACGGCCGGTCCCACCGCTCGACGACCCTGACGTGCACCTGGGCCGAGCCGGCGACGACGCCGTCGAGTGCGGCACGCGCCACCTCCCGCAGGCGGCGGCTGCGCGGCGCCTTGCCGTGCGAGACGAGACACGTGGTCGAGCCGGCGGCGTCGAGAATCCAGAGCGACCCGGCCGCAGCGGGCGCGAGCTCGACGATGAGCGCGAGCGCGAGCTCCGCGGCGACGGCAGGCGGAAGCTGGGCGAATTCCTTGCTCGCGAGCGCACGGCGGAAGACCGCGAACGCCGCGGCCTCTGGCGGCAGCCCGAGCTCGTCGACCGCGGCCGTCACCGCGGCGCGCGCCTCACCCGGCTCGAACCGGTGGTCGACCGCGACCGCGACGACCGCGTCGCCGAGGAAGTCGAGCGCGGCGCCTTGTCCCCAGCCGTCGGCCAGGCGACGTGCGCGAACTTCGCAGGCACGGAGCGTTGCGCGCAGATCGGGTGGAAGCGTCCCCGTTCCCGCGGAGGGTTGCCCGGAGCCGATCGCCGCCGCACGGGCGATCAGCTCCGAGGCCAGGGCCGCACCGACCGGAGGGACCCCCCGCCCCGGCGTAGCGTCCACAGTTTCCACAGGCAAATTGTGCGTTCAATGAACGACGTGAACAATGGGACGAGCGGCCCAACTGTCGATCATCAGACTGAACGCTGTGGACAGGCGGAGCACCGCCCTTTCCGGGTTCCGGCCGAGGTTCCGGCGGCATTCCGGGCGCCGTCGCGGGACGACGGACGTGCGAGATTGAACGCCCTCGGGGTCTACCGAGGTGGCCTACTCGACGATCGCGGCCGCCATCGCCTCGAGTCTCGTGCTCGACCCGGTCGCGTCCGCTGTGCTTCCCGGGGTCATGGCGCTCGTCGCGATCGCCATCGTGCTCCGGCCCCTCGCTCCGTCCTGGCTCGCCCAGGCGCCGAAGGTGCTGTCGCGCTGCGTGTGGCCCCTCCCGCCGTCGCGCTCTACCTCCTCTTCCGGATGCTCTACGGCGTCGCTTTCTGGACGACCGGGCGTGCGCTCTTCCCCATTCCCTGCCGGACCTCCCCACCTTGTGGGCGTCTTCGCTCTGGCCCGGCTCGCCCTGGACGCTCGCACTCGTCGAAGTCGCTTCGTAGTCCGCCCTCGCGCCCCGCCTGTTGAATACGACACCGATGAAGGACAGCGGCAGGACCCCTGGACCCGAACATCCGACCGTCCTCGTCGCGGACGACGACATACCGCTGCGCCGCGCGGTACGCGAGGCGCTCGATGCGGCCGGATTCGTCGTCGTCGGTGAGGCGAGCGACGCGGCCGCGGCGATCGGCGCGGCCATCCGCCTGCGACCCGACATCTGCCTGATCGAGATCGAGCTGCCGCTCGAGGGGCTGAACGCGATCGGCAGGATCGCCAAGGCCTCCCCCGACACGCTGATCGTCGTCCACAGCCGCTCCGACAAGCCGGAGGACGTGGTGACCGCGTTCACGCGCGGTGCCTCGGGCTATCTGCTGAAGGGGATCACCGGCGAGCGGCTCGCGTCGACCCTCCGCAGCGCGTACCAAGGGGAGCCTCCGCTCTCGCGATCGCTCGTCCCCTATCTCGTCGACGAGATCCGCCGCGGCTCGATTCGTCGGCTGAGGCTGCCGGACGGCGCGGTGACGCTTACGCCTCGCGAGTGGGAGGTGGGCGAGCTGCTGCGCGAGGGACGTTCGACCAACGAGATCGCGGCGCGCCTCGGCGTGTCGCCCGTGACGGTGCGCCGCCACGTCGGCCTGCTGCTCAGCAAGCTCGGCGCGAGAGACCGGGAGGCAGCTGTCGACCTGCTGCGCGCCTACGGCCGCAGATAAGGGCCGCGGCGGCGCTGATCATGACCTGAACGGGACCTGGGTCGAAGTGGACCAGGACCTCCGGGAGGGGCCGCTGGGCGTGCGATACGGCTGAATGCACTCGACAGGCACGTCCTGCGCAGACGGTCAGATCTCCTTGGGCCCTTCCGGGTCAGGACGTCGATTCGAGCGCGAGAGTCAGGGGGCGTGCCTGTCGTACCTTGCGCGCCACCGAGGAGAGGTGACGGCGGACGGTGACGTCCGAGAGGGCAAGCTCGTAGGCGATCTCCTTGGGCGTCATGCCTTCGCGCGCCCGGGACATCACGTCGGCCTCGCGGCGGGTGAGCCGTAGCGGCTGCCCGTCGACCGAGGTCTGCTCCTGCGTCCCGCCGCGCAGCTGCTCGATGAGGGTCCAGACACCGGCCCGTGGGATGACGGAGTCGCCGCTGAGGGCGACCTCGACCGCGCGGGCGAGACCGCGGGCACCGAGCGTCTCGAGCACGAAGCCGGCGGCACCGGCGTGAACCGACGCGAGCAGCGCGTCCTGGTCGAGCTCGGGGGCGATGACGAGCACCGCGGTGTCCGGGGCCTGTCCCGTGATGCGGCGGACGGCGAGGAGGCAGCCGCCGGAGATCTCGGAATCGACGAGGACGAGACCCGCCCCGTAGAGCTCGGCCGCTTTGACCGCTCTCGAGGCGTCCTCGACGGCTGCGACGACGTCGATGCCGGCGCGCGCAAGCACACTGCGCCGCGCCGCGCGGACGAGCGCCTGGCCGCCCGCGACGACCACCGCGCGCGACCGCGGACCGGTCTGCGCGGCGGCCGAGTCCCGAGCCATCGCCTGATATGTGGGAGAGGGATCCAAGTGCCGCAGTGCCGCTCCCGCCACCCCGGTCGAGGCAGCTGGACAGCCGCTTTCAGAGCATGGACTTCGCCCTATCCACGGGCAATCCCCCGGCGGGGTGTCCCCCAATTGAGTGAGCGGCCGGGGCGAAGGTCCCGGCCGGACCAGGCCTTCGTCCGAGCGGACGAACGGGCACAGATGCCGAAAACCGACGACCGGAAGCGGACATTGCACGGCATCACAGACGGTGAGGTCTCCTCGGGCCCCGCGGGTCAGGACGTCTCACTCGAACTCGATGCCGTGCACGGTCCGCGCAACCCTCGCTCTAGGATCCCGGGATGGCGCGGGCCCTGCAGCGCGGCGAGCTTCGCTCGGCCTACGAGCGCTCGTTCGCGAGCGGCGCCGAGGAGCGGCGCCTGATCGGCGCGATCGCCTTCGCCACCACGTTCGGGTTGACGCGGCTGATCACACATGCCATCCGCGACGGGAGAGGGCCGTTCCGCAACATCACTCCGGGCGGCCGGCATATCCACCACATGACCTTCGGCATCAGCGGGTTGATCGTGGTCGGCTGGGCCTGGCTCAACGAGATCGGTATAGGCGGCCCGTCCGGCGCGTCCCGGACGACCGCGACCGTCTACGGCGCAGGGGCGGCGCTCACCCTCGACGAGTTCGCCCTCTGGCTGAACCTGCAGGACGACTACTGGACGAAGCAAGGGCGCGAGTCGATCGACGCCGTCGTCGGGTTCGGCTCGCTCCTGACCATCGCCGCGACCGGCCACCGGACGGCGGCCGAGCTCCTCCGCCTCGGCCGGCGCGCCCTGCGCGAGACGTAGCCCGATCCGCCTCTAGCTGTCCGACGACTCCCACGCGAGCCGGCCGGCCGCCTCGAGCGGCGCGGCTTCGGCCGCGTCTGTGACCGTCGTCCGGAGCGGTATCTCCTTGAGGAACCAGGAGAGCACGAACGGCACGAGCGCCAGCGCCATCCCGAAGAGGAAGACACCGCTGAGCGAGTGGGCGAAGGCCTGCAGGACCACGTCGTGCACTCTCGGCGGCAGCTGGTCGATCTGCGCCGGATTGAGCTGGACGCCGCTGCCGAGATGCGCGGTGACTCGTTGCGGCAGGCCGGCCAGCTGATCCGAGAGCCGCGTGGCGAAGATCGTCCCGAAGAGCGCGACGCCGAATGCGCCGCCCATGCTGCGGAAGAACGTGGCCGACGAGGTCGCGACGCCGATGTCCTGCGGCCGCGCGTCGTTCTGGACGGCGAGCACGAGCACCTGCATCACGAGACCGAGCCCGACGCCGACGACGACCATGTACGCAGAGGCGACCCAGGGAGGGGTGGCGACCCCGAGCAGCGAGAGCAGAAACATGCCGACCACGAGCACCGCCGTGCCGGCGATCGGGAACGGCCGGTAGCGGCCGATGCGGCTGATGGCGCGGCCGGAGAGGACCGCCGTGACCAGCAGCCCGGCCATGAGCGGGATCATCCGGAGCCCCGAGCCCGTCGGGCTCGCGCCGTAGACGATCTGCAGGAAGAGCGGAATGAAGATGATCGCACCGAACATCGCCATCCCGATCGTGAAGCCCATCGCGTTCGCGACGCTGAAGATGCGCGAGCGGAACAGCTGCAGCGGCAGAAGCGGCTCGGCCGCCCGGTGCTCCTGCCAGACGAAGAGGGCGAGCAGCGCCACTCCCACGATGCCGAGCCCGACGATCTCCGTCGAGCCCCAGGCGTACTGGGTGCCGCCCCAGGTGGCGAGGAGGATCAGGGCGCCGACGCCCCCGCTGAGCAGCGCGGCGCCGAGGTAGTCGACGCGGTGCTGCCTGTGCGGCGTGTGCAGATGGAGGCGGGTGCTCACGATCACCACCGCAACGATGCCGATGGGCACGTTCACGTAGAAGATCCACCGCCACGAGATGCTGGTGAGGAAGCCGCCGAGCAGTGGGCCGGCCACCGACGCGAGCGCGAAGACGGAGCCGATCAGGCCCATGTAACGGCCGCGTTCGCGTGGTGGGACGATGTCGGCGATGATCGCCTGCGCGCCGACCATGAGGCCGCCGGCCCCGACTCCCTGCAGCGCCCGGAAGCCGATCAGCTCGGCCATCTCCTGCGACAGCCCAGCGAGCATCGAGCCGGCGAGGAAGATCAGGATCGCGACGAGGAAGACGGGCTTGCGCCCGTACATGTCGCCGAGCTTGCCGTAGATCGGCGTCGAGATCGTCGAGGCGAGCAGGTACGAGGTGACGACCCAGGAGAGGTGGTTGAGGCCGCCGAGGTCGCCGACGATGGTCGGTAGTGCGGTGGAGACGATCGTCTGGTCGAGCGCGGCGAGGAACATGCCGAGCATCAGCGCGATGAATACGGTGCGGAGCGCGGCGCCGGTGAGCCTGTCCTCTGCCTGCGCGTTCACTCTCCGAGGGTACTCGCGACGTTCCCCGGCGGGCGTTGGTCCCGGATTCGAAGGGGAGGCTCGCCGTCATCGACGTCGGGACAGGAACGTGCGCACGCTGCGGAAGCTTCAGCCCGGCCCACTCGTCCTGTCCGAGCGGCCTCCGGCGAGTCCCGATCAACGGGGTGAAGCGGCCCCTGGTTCACGGCTGCTGCTACGCGGGGCCGTAATAGAGTCGGACTCCGATTCTTAGTTGCAATCAGCACGTTACGGTGAGACGCTCGCCCGGGGCATCACGTCACGCCAAGGAGTTCTGACGAAGAGTTTGCTTCGGGGAGCAGCGATCGCCACCGTCATCTGCTCCGCAGCAGTCGGGACGACCTCGCGTCCGCAGGCGGCGCGGGCAGGTAGTTCCGGGCCGGAAGCTCGTATCGTCGAAGTGGGGCTGCAACCTCGGGTCGTGGACTACGGGCCTGCTCGGGTGTCAGTCTCGGGAATAGCGGCGGGTTCGGTGAGCGTGCGCCTGCTGGATGCAAACGACCCGGCCGGCGTGGCGTACCGCTGGGCTCCCTACCGGTGGCGCCGCCTCAGGCTGGTTCGGGGCAGGTGGAGTGGCGTTCTCGCCGCCCCGCCACTGCGCGGGATCTATCAGCTGCAGTTTCAAGTCCAGCAGCCAAACCGACTCCTGCAGTCACCACGCTGGCTGCTGCGGGTGCTGCCGCCCGGCACGCTCAGGCGCTCGGCGGTCCTCACACCTCTCGCCGTCGTCCGCGACTACGTCCGCGATCTCCCCGGCACCCAGGTCATCGTCTCTGAGCGCCCGTGGCCGCAGGCTGCGTACGACCATCGTGACCCACGACTCCAGCGGGTGTTCGTGATCGCCTACGCACCCCTTGGCGACACCACGCCCGGCGCACAGCGGGGCCTGTTCATCACCGCGTTCCGAAACGGCTATCACGGCCGCTGGCGACTGCTCGAGGCAACAGTCAGCCCGCCCGACTGACCCACAAGCGCAGCCTCGCGGCGTCAGTTCGGGCAACCTCTCCGCCGTCTGGAGGCACTCCTGAGCACAGCCGGTGGAGGATCCGTCGTCGAGCGGCTGTCCTCCGCCGCCTCAGGCGCCTCCCCGCGGCGTAAAGTTTCAGCGTGGACGTCACCGCCCGCCTCCAGGGAGACGCCCCCGTCCGCAGCGACAAGATCGCCCAGCTCCTGCACGAGATCGAGGCGCTGATCGCCGACGACGAAGCCGCCGACCGGCAGATCACCGGCGGCTGGCGGACGTTCGGCGACATCCTGGCCGCCGCCCACGTCCACACCTGGGACGCCTACAGCGTCGACCTCACGAACGACGCCGCGAGCTACAGGCGGCTGTCGCGCCGGCAGCAGGACGCCGTGAAGCGGGTCTTCGGGACGATCTACCGCGCCGAGTCCATCGTCGACGACTGGATGGACCGCATCGTCGCGGCGCTGCCGCGGCAGCCCGAATACGAGTCGATGCGGGCCGCGCTCCTGACGCAGGAGCACGACGAGCGGATGCACCGCGGCAGCCTGCTCCGGGTCGCGACCGAGGTGCTGGGCATCGACGCCGCCGACGCCGACAGCATGGCGAAGAAATACAACAACTTCGTCGC
>Ga0335083_10000939_pt1 | contig 41569 bp, 36 predicted proteins | sample Lox_Sample_42_FD_206716 | JGI IMG/M metagenome (GOLD analysis project Ga0335083, IMG submission 206716) | Soil microbial communities from Loxahatchee National Wildlife Refuge, Florida, United States - Lox_Sample_4.2 | ecosystem: Environmental > Terrestrial > Soil > Wetlands | place: USA...
GCAAGCTCAAGTACACCTGAAGTGAAGGGAAAATCCAAGACAACCCGCTATCTTGTCATCCTCGCCCTTATCGTGTTGGCGCTGGTCGCCGGTTGGATGTTGGGAGGCGGGAGCAAGGCCAAAGAGGCGGTCGCGTACGTCGCCGGGTTGGAGGAGTACGTTTACGCGTACCCGCTGGTGATGATGGACGTCACCCGTGAGGTGATCACCGCCACGCCCAGCAGTGGAGAGTACCAGGCTCCCATCAACCAGTTTGGCCGTATTCGAACCTATGTTGATCCCGACTTCAAGAACGTGGTGCGCATCAGCGTGAATTCCTTGTGGTCGCATGCCTGGCTGGACCTCGACAAGGAGCCCATGATCATCTCGGTTCCCGACATGGATGGCCGCTACATCGTGGTCCAGGGCCTGAACATGTGGACTGACGACTTCATGTCGGTCGGCACCCGCACCAACGGGGGTAAAGCCGGCAACTATCTGATTGCCGGTCCCAAGTGGAGTGGCTCGGCGCCCCAGGGTGTCGATCATGTCTTCAAGTCCACCACGCGTTACGCATGGGTGCTGGTGCAGATGGCGGCTGCCAGTCCCGCCGACTTTCCGGCTATCCACGCGAAGCAAGACCAGTTGAAGGTCACCCCCCTCAGCGCCTGGGGCACCAACTACACCCCGCCGGCTACTGTCCCTGTTAATCCCAACGCGGACCTCACTGCGACCCCGTTCGATCAGGTGAAGCTCATGACTGGGGAAGTGTTCTTCAATCGGCTGGCGAAGGTGCTGGCCGACAATCCGCCTTACCCCGGCGAAGGCAAAATGATCGACCTGCTGAAGAAGCTAGGGGTTGAGCCGGGCAAGCCCTTCGACGCCAGCAAGCTCAATCCTGGCATCCTGAAGGGCATCAACCTGGCTCCGTTCGAGGTGTACAAGCTGTTCGACGAAGGGCCCTACAGCATGAAGACCGTCAACGGCTGGGTCACCATGCTCGACCTCGGCGCTTACGGCACCGACTACCAGACCCGCGCCTATGTGGCGTTCATGGGACTCGGAGCCTTATCGAAGGAAGACTGTGTTTACCCCACGGCCTTTGTGGATTCCAACGGCGTCGCCCTCGACGGCAGCCACAAGTATGTCATGCACTTCGACAAGGGCCAGTTGCCTCCGTCGAAGATGAACGTGTGGTCGATTTCCCAGTATCGCGGCAACTTCTATGTGAAGAACCCGATTAACCGTTACGGGATCCTCTCCTCCATGCCGCTGAAGTACAACCCCGACGGATCGCTCGATATTTACCTGCAGCCCAACTCGCCGGGTGCGGACAAGGAATCGAACTGGCTGCCCAATCCGCCCTCCGGGATGTTCAATCTCACGGTGCGGTCTTATCAACCCGGGGAGCCACTGCTTGACGGCTCATACAAGCTGCCGCCGGTCACCCGAGTTGATTGAGAAGGCAACGAGGAAGAAGGTGCAATGAGGAAACTGCTCGCGCTGGCGGCCCTCGGCGAAGCCGCTACAGGATTGATTCTGGTGGTGTATCCACCGATTGTCGTTCGGCTGCTGTTCGGTGCGGAGATCGTCGGCGCGGGCGTCATCATGAGCCGCATCGCCGGCATCGCCCTGATCGGGCTGGGCGTGGCCTGCTGGCCGGGCAACTCCGCCGTTCAACAGCTCTACGGGATGTTGACGTACAGCGTGCTCGCCATGCTGTACCTCATCCGTATCGCCATTCGTGGAGAGGCGGTCGGTTTGCTTTTGTGGCCCGGCGTAGCCGTCCATGCGCTTGTGATCGCTCTTCTCGGAATCGCGTGGTGGAGAGGCCGGTGATCATTGCTCTAGCGGACATCAGCTTCGTAACCGAACCTCAGTTCGCCTGGACCGGCAACTGGGCATGGGGTTTGCCTCTGATACTCATGACCGTGATCATCCATGTCCTGGGACTCGGGCTTATAGCCCGAGGTGTCGGCCGCGTGTCCAGCGGTAAAATAGAACACCGCCATCCCATGGCTACGTTCGTGGTGGTCATGGGCGCCACAACTCTGTTGGCCACCAGCCTGCACGCGATAGAGGCAGGCATTTGGGCATCCGCCTACCTGCTTGTCGGTGCCCTGCCCGACGCACGGACTGCGATGCTGTATTCGCTAAGCGCGATGACAAGCTATGGACACGCGAATCTATTTCTGGAGGCTCACTGGCAACTCATGGGAGCGATGGAGGCGCTAAACGGATGGCTGCTGTTCGGGCTGAGCACCGCTTTCCTGTTCGGCATGATTGAGAAAGTCGGGTTAGGACGCCACGGAGTTGGCGGTCTCAAATGAGTGTATTTCCGGTTGTTCCTGCTGAGGCGCAGCCCGCGACAGAAGGGTCCGGGGCGCGCCAATGGTTCCCTCCTGCAATCAAACGCTGGCTGCGCGAGCCCCTTCTGCACTTCCTGCTGCTGGGCGTCGCGCTGTTCGCTGTCTACGCCTACATGCATCGAGGTCGCGGCGGGTTCGAATCGTCGCGGCAGATCGCATTGAGCCTCGATGAACTTGCACAGATGGACATGTACTTCGAGTCGCAATGGCATCGCCAGCCGACGCCCGCCGAGTTCCAGGCCATGGTGGAAGACAAGGTCCGCGAAGAGGTCCTCTATCGCGAGGCCCTGGCGATGGGACTCGACAAAGACGACACCATCGTGAAGCGCCGCATGGCGCAAAAAATGCAGTTCCTCGCCGAAGATGTGGCGGCTGCTCACCAGCCTTCCACCGCGGAGCTCAAGGCTTGGTTCGAGAAGAACAGCAACAAGTTCGCGTTGCCCAGCCGCTACAGCTTCCGCCACGTGTACTTTTCTCCCGACAAGCGCGGAAAGAATGCTCAGGACGACGCCGCCAAGGCGCTCACTAAAATCGCCGGCCAGCCCGAAGACTTCAAGCTCGCCGCCTCGTTTGGCGATTCGTTCATGTTCCAGGACTATTACGGTGATCGCACGCCGGACGCCATTGCTAAGGAGTTCGGTCCGCAATTTGCGGTGGCCCTTGAGAAGCTCAAACCCGGCTCCTGGCAAGGGCCGGTCGAATCGGGCTATGGCTGGCACCTGGTTTATGTTGACACCGTAATTCCCGGGCGAATCCCGGCCTTCGAGGAGATGGAGCCCGACGTGAAGACCGCCTGGCTCGCCGAGCAGAAGCAGCAAGCATGGCAAAAGGCCTACGCGGAAATGCGTGCCAAGTACACCGTGCTATTGCCTGGTCCTTCCGACAAGGAAGCTGCTCAAGCGCCAGTTCCTCCTCCAAAGAAACAAGTTCCGGCTCCCTCCGGTGAGGCGCCGCTGTGACCTGCTTCCGTGCCCGCTTCGCCAGGCTCGCGGCTTTTTTGCTGCTTGCCGTGTCGGTCGCCTCGGCCCACGAGGCGCGTCCCGCCTATCTCGAGATCAAAGAGACCGCGCCCGGCCAGTTCAGCGTGCTGTGGCGCACGCCGGTCCTGGCAGGAATGCGCCTTCGCGTAGTGCTCCAGCTTCCTGAGGACGTGAAGAATCTGCGAGAGCCCAGCGTACAGGAACTCTCTGACTCCTTCGTGGAGCGGCGGTGGATTGATGCGGGGCCAAACGGTCTGGCAGGCAAGCGCATCGAGTTTCCCGGACTGCAATTGACCATCACCGACGTGCTCGTACGGTTTGAGCTGCTTGAGGGCAGGAAGTTGACGACCATCGTGCATCCGTCGCAGCCCTGGGTCGAGATTGCCGCTTCGCAAACGCGGCTGGGTGTCGCGGGCACATACATCGTGCAGGGCATCCGGCACATCCTCTTTGGCGCCGATCATATGCTCTTTGTCCTGGGGCTACTGCTGATCGTTAAGGACCGCTGGATGCTGTTGAAGACCGTTACTGCCTTCACGGTCGCCCACAGCATCACGTTGGCGATTGCAACCCTCGGCTACGCCGAAGTGCCCGTAGTCCCCCTCAACGCAGCAATTGCCCTCAGTATTCTCTTTCTAGGTCCTGAAGTCGTGCGCTCCTGGCGCGGCGAGACGAGCTTCACCATCCGGCACCCATGGGTTGTCGCGTTTGCCTTTGGGCTGCTGCATGGCTTTGGTTTTGCCAGTGCGCTCACCAGTGCAGGCTTGCCCCGGCATGAACTGCCTTTGGCGCTGGTCAGCTTCAACGTCGGCGTTGAGTTCGGACAGCTGGGCTTTATCGCCCTTGTTCTCGCCCTGGAACACTCCTTCCGCATACTCGAAGTCCGCTGGCCACGTTGGTTGCAGGCGCTTCCCGGATATACAGTGTGCGACCTGGGGGCATTCTGGACGGTGCAACGCGTGGCCATCCTGTTCGGAGGAGGGCGATGAGCGTCGTGCGCATTGTCCCAGTCAGGCAAAGTTAGCTTGGTTGGGGCAGCCCAGCCGTGTTCATGCTGGTTCTGCTGTGTGCGCAGGCAGCCTTCGCTCATCCGCTGAAGGGCGAGGCCACCGGATTTCTGACCGGCTTCCGGCACCCGATTTCAGGGCTCGATCATGTCCTGGCAATGGTCGCAGTTGGTCTGTGGGGAGCGCAACTGGGAGCTCCAGCGATTTGGCTTCTGCCCGTCGCGTTTCCGCTGGTAATGGCGATGGGCGGAATGCTTGGCCTGATGGGCGTGCCGATTCCAGGCATTGAGTACGGCATCGCAGCCTCCGCCATCCTCTTGGGGCTTGCCGTCATGTTCGAAGTGCGGCCACCGCTGGCGATTGCCGCACTCCTGGTTGGTTTCTTCGCGATCTTCCACGGGCACGCTCATGGTGCCGAACTTCCACCGGGGCAAAGCGCAATGCTCTACAGCATTGGCTTCGTGATTGCCACCGGATGCTTGCACGCGGTGGGCATCGGCATCGACTCAGTGCACCGATGGTCCTGGGGGCAGAAGTTCCTGCGGGTTGCCGGAGCCATGGTCGCGCTCGGCGGTGCTTTCTTTCTGTACAAGGCGGTGGCATGAAGCCAGAACGCCAATCTCGCCTGCCGCTTTACGCGTTCGTCGCGTTTATTTTTGCGATGTACGCCGCTCCGGCCGAAGCCCACCTGAACACCACGGGCATGGGACCTCTGTATGACGGTCTGATGCACTTCTTACTGAGTCCGGAAGATTTCATTCCAGTGCTCGCGCTTTCACTGTTATCCGGCTTACGAGGGGCGGCATACGGACGACGGGCGTTGTTCGTGGTTCCAGTTGCGTGGCTGGCAGGTGGTCTGGCGGGACTTAGTGCGGTTGCGGCCACCCCCCACCCGTTTATCGCCGCAGGCTGGTTTCTTTTGCTGGGTGCGCTGCTGGCAGCCGGCGCCAATCTCACTTTGGGCCTGACAACTGGCATAGCCGGCCTGCTTGGCCTCTACCATGGCTATCTAAACGGCACAGGCATGGGGAATTCAACCAGCTCTGCAGTGGCTTTGCTTGGAATTGTTTTTGGAATCTTTGTGGTCGTTGCATTGGCTTCAGCCTTCGTAGTTCGTCTGCAGGCACACTGGGCCCGCATCGCTGTCCGTGTGGCCGGAAGTTGGATTGCCGCCAGCGGTCTCCTCATGCTCGGCTGGGCGGTACGAAGTATTTGAGAAACCACCAGCGTTCTGTTCAAGGAGCCCCGATCAAACCAGTGCCTTCTGCGACCGACAAATCTGCCGATGATTTCGTGCCCTCCCGCGAGCATGCAAGACCCTGCAGGACTCCCGCGACGCATGTTGAGGTATTGAAGGCTATGACGTTCCTGGTCTGTTGTTCTCACGATTTACGAGGTGTCGCGACGCGCAATCGCAGGCGGGGCAGAAAATGCCTTCATGTAGATGGCGGATAACGAACTCGCCGCAATCAATCACGAAATCAGTTGAAATCCCAAATCGGGTTGCAAAGCGCCAAACTGCTAAACTGAATCAGAACCTTTCCGACTCGGCCGGGATGGCGGAACTGGCAGACGCAGCGGACTTAAAATCGGCTTCTCGGCGCGACGTCTAGCTCTAACTGTTTGTAAATAAGTATCTTAATGATATAATTTTCACACTGAGCTGGCTACACAAGTCTTTCACATTTCGGAGCACCGTATCGATCATCACCGAAGATTTCACACCGAGCATGGTTCTCTCCCGACGAATACAAAGCGCTCTACGAAGCCACAAGAAAGCGGGCGCACGAGCCGAAACAGCCGCGCTTCAAATGGGAATCAGAACAACTTCACGATTACGTGCTGTTCTCAGCCAACACAGGCCTGCGTCCTGACGAAGCAAGGCGGCTTCAGTTCCGGGACGTGACAATCGTCGTAGATGAGGGGAGCGGCCAGACAATACTTGAGATCGAAGTGCGCGGTAAGCGCGGTGTAGGCTACTGCAAAAGCATGCCGGGCGCCGTGCTGCCCTTTGAACGACTCAAGGCGAGGCTCCGTCCGGCGGGCGGCCCTGGTCGGAATGGGAGCCGTGTCGAAAGCATGGCCAACGGGGAATGGCACAAGCCGGGACCTTCAGACCTCATCTTTCCGAAATGGCAACGCGAACTGTTCAACGCAATCCTGCATGAGGAAAATATGAGAGTCGACCGTGACGGCCGCCCCCGGACCGCTTACAGCCTGCGACACACCTACATCTGCCTGCGCCTGTTGGAAGGTGCCGACATCTACCAAATTGCCAAGAATTGCCGCACCAGCGTCGAGATGATTGAGAAGTATTACGCAGCGCACCTCAAGACCCAGCTTGACGCCTCGGCGATCAACAAGATGCGACGTAAGCCAAAGAAAAAACAGAGTCAGACAAGAACCCGAGAAGAAGACACGATAAAGTCGTCTGTGCTCAATTGTGGTAGAAAATGATTAGCCAGTTCACGCGGGCGTGGCGGAATGGCAGACGCAACGGACTTGAGACAAACTTGAGTGCTTGCTGGGAAACCGGCGATGCAGAACTGCCCAAATTCGGGGAACCCTGCAATGGCGATCCCGAGCCAAGCCCCGGCGGAATACTCCGCCGGGGAAGGTGTAGAGACTAGACGGGCAGCACCTAAGCCCCAGAACTCTCTGGGAGAGGGTGAAGGGATAGTCCAGACCGCAAACCGGGCGCCAGCGCTGTCGAGCGCCGCTGCCAGGGCGGCGAAAGCCGCAGACGGTACGAAAATCCGTAGAGCCGAAAGGTTCGTGAGGGTTCGACTCCCTCCGCCCGCACCATCGTCCTCCGATGTTTCTTGCGCCTGAAAACAGCCGGGGCACCATCCTCCCGTCCAGGCGTACAGGATGGAATTCGGTGTGCGTGGCAATTCCCAACCAAGCGGCAGAGGGCGTGTTGGCGGTGCCTCAATGAGCGAGGCGTATTTCTTCTGGAGCGCGAACGGTAGGCCAGGGACGGCGGTTCGCGGCTGGAGGCGAAGCCTCGAGCATTTGTACGATACGGCCAAGCTGGAGCGCAACAGAAAGAAACTGTGCGCACACTCACACATGCTGCGGCACACGTTCGCGATCGAGAAGCTGAATGCCGGCGCGTCGCTGCAGGATGTGTCGCTGCTGCTGGCGCATCACAGCATCAAGATCACCGAGCGGCATTACTTGAAGTTTGACCAGCGCCGCCAGGAACGGCTTGCGCGGGCAGCGATTGTGGATTTCGAACAGGCTGAAACGTCACTGCCAACCAGCGGACGACGGGCTAGGATTGTCAAGATGCCAGCGGCTGAGGCAGGTCGCACAATATTGATCGAAGGCAGAAACATGCCTCAACCATTATCAGCGCTCTTCGTCAATCATGCTGCCGATGTGCTCGCGGAGACGAGTCTCGGTCTGAGCGGAACAGAAATAGTCCGCGCACTTGGTGCTTATGCTCTTGATTTCAATGTTGAAATCCCGCACCCGATCAGCTCGACTTCCATCTGCATTACCAGCACCGCCTCTCGCCGCAGCTGCGGGCTCACCACTTTTTTGCGACCACCGCCTTCAACGCTCGGATATCCACCGCCTGCTCGGCCACGATGTGCTTCAACTGGCGGTTCTCCTCCTCCAGTTGCCGCAGCCGCCTCGCCTCGCTCAGTTCCAACCCGCCATACTTGCTCTTCCAGCGGTAAAAACACGCCTTCGCGATCCCGTGGCGACGGCACAGCTCTCCCGTCTCCACCCCGCCTTCGGACTCCTTCAGGATGGCGATGATCTCTTCGCTGAATCGACTCTTTCGCACGACTCCTCCTCTGGCCCTGGCGGGCCATCGTAAATGGAGAAGTCACATTTTCGATGGACTAATTTCTGGGGAGCAGGTCACCCACATACCCAGAAGCCGGCGACTTCGTCTCTCAGTGCAGGGATTCGAGACGGGTTACTCACGCATTGAAATGGACGCAGTGCTGGCGCAGGATTGCTCGACCCGATAGACACTGCGCTTAGCGGACCAAACTCGTACACAATATCGGTAAGATCTTGATCCTTCATTGCACTATTGGCTTGTCTTCTCCAAACGTCGCAAGTGTGTAGCTCGTGCTCCTTCCGCCTCCAGGATTTCGGGCAAGAATGCCATGCTCGACAAGCTGCTGAATATCGCGCAGCGCCGTATCTTGCGAGCTCTTTGTCAGCTTGGCATATTTCGACGTTGTGAGTTTGCCCTCAAAACCATCAAGTAACCGGTTGAGCACGAGACGTTGCCGCTCGTTGACCGCGACTTTGGCCACACTCTCCCAAAATCGTGCCTTTGTGAGGACGGCCCGGGGCGTCGTTTGCGCGCCGTCGATGGCGCGACCCAAACAGTCAAGGAACCATTCCATCCACGGCATAATATCCAATGTTCCCTTCTGGGTCCGCACAAGAATTTCGTAATACTCTCCCCGCTCCTGCCGAATTTGCGCTGACATACTGTAGAAGCGTTGAGAACTGTTTTCCGAACGTGCAAGGGCCATGTCGGTAATGGCGCGCGCGATGCGACCATTGCCATCATCAAAGGGATGAATGGTCACGAACCAGAGGTGTGCAAGGGCTGCTTTCATGACCGGATCGACGTCAGGATCTGCGTTGAACCAGTCGAGAAAAGCTTGCATGTCCTTCTCAAGGTGCGAAGCTGGTGGCGCCTCGAAGTGAACATGCTCCTTGCCCATCGGACCGGAGACACCTTGCATGGGCCCAGTGCTATCGTCGCGCCAGGCACCGACGAGAATCTTGTGCATGCCGCTACGTCCGGTTGGAAAAAGGGACGCATGCCATCCAAATAACCTTTCGGCGCTCAGGGGCTCGTTAAAATGCCGCGTCGCATCGAGCATCATTTCCACGACACCTTCAACAATGCGGTCCGCCGGCTTGAGCGCTCCGATATCGATTCCTAAACGACGGGCAATCGATCGTACTTGCTCGGCATCGAGCCTTTCGCCTTCGATCTCGCTGCTCTTGAGTACATCGGAGGTGAGCGTTTGCAACACCGCTTCTTGACGGAGATTGAAACCAAGGGCTCCCATATGGCCGATAAGAATCCCCTGTTTGTGGCGGACGGCCGCAAGAGGTTCTGCAAGCCGTTCCCGGTTCCAAGTGAACTGAGGCCATTGCTGTAGCTCCCAGATATACATTCTCCGCATCTCCTGCGGAGATTATAGCCTTGAATCACCGGAGGGGGGGGCAATATATTCTCCGCACACCCTGCGTAGAATATAGCTCATAATCGCCGCACGCAGGACATCAGCTCGGGAATGCTGCCCTTTCACTAGAGATTGCATTACGCCTGGAAAAGACTTTTGGCTCCAGTCAAAAAGAGCTCCTGCAAATGCAGGCTGAGTTCGACCTCTATCGGACGAAGGATACCGACAAGAGCATTGCAGTTCGCGCCTATGTGCCCTCGTTCCTGGCAATCACGGCCAGAGATATCGAACAATGGGCCCATGGAAATCTCAAAGCTCGATCAGCGCTGTCTGTTTTGCTCAGGAAGCTGATCCACTCAACGGGTGAGCAGCTCTCGCATGTTGATTTTCCTGGCTACGACAACGCCGAGAAGAAAGCGTGGGATGGGCGCGTCGATGCCGGCGCGGCAACACCCTGGATACCGCTCGGACAGTCCGGATGGGAGTTTGGCTGCGACAAAGATCCGGCGCGAGGACTCAGAAACCGCAGTCCGACGCCGCCTGAGGCGCTAAGCCATCCGGTCTGTTCTATTCCTGCAAAGCCGAAATTGCCGAGCAGGCCGCTGGGACCGGCATTGAGCCGCTACCTCCGCGACCTACGCACGATTGCAGGCGCCTTTCACGGTTTGAAGATGACGCCGTTGCCGGTTCCGGTTCCCAGATCATGAAACCGCCCAGACCAGTATGCCGACTTACGCAGAAGCCCAGGCGGCCGCCTTAGTATCGCCAAACTGGCGGAAATCTTCAAAATTTACACGGTTTCTTACACACTCCCGATGTTACTGAAAGTTATTGGTTTAGATACAATCACTTACTGTTATATGCAAGCGACTTAAAATCCGCAGCCGCATGGGATGCGTGGGCTTTGGCTAATGCATCATTGTGCCCCGATGTGCCCGCGCTTCTATCAAGAATAATTCTTGACATCGCGACAAACTACGAATAACGTGCGTTTACCTACAAAGATTTCGCTTTAGAGCTGCATACGTAGAAACAAGCCTTAATCACTTACAGGACGCGTAATCGCTTACAGGGGCGCGGGACGACGTAACTAAAAGGGGCGCTGTGTGCCTCACGCATGTCGTCAGATGTTGGCGGTAGTGTGCGCTGGGAGTGGTGTGTGCCAGTCCTGCTCCGTGCGGTGCAATCAGGACCCTGGCCATTGATTTCCGCGAGACGTGGTCTGGCGTCCCTTTTTCCAGGCCAGGGATGCGGGGTCTTTGGGGTCACTTTGGTTGCGGTGGTGGTCTGTTGTCGCGGAGAGCTCGAGTGTCTTCGGTTTTCTCGCTAGTCCGGGGCCAGAGAATTGTAATCGGGATTGCACTCACCTTTGCTGTGTGCCTGTTGGCTTCATTTGCTTCGGCGCAAACCTGTTGTGTCGCGCCCACGGATGAAATCTTTGGCGGATACTCCTGGTCGCACCCGAATGGCTATGGCGACCTGGGCTACAAAATCCTAAATATCACCGAAGGTTTTGACTTCTCCAACACCTATTATCTTCCCAGCGCTCACAATCTTGGCTTCTTTGTAGATGGCAGCGGCTATTTTAATGGGGGCACGAGCCCGATAAACCCTGTTAATGGTGGGAATTCTGGAACGAGTATCGGGTATGCCCTCGGCGGACTGCAGTACAAGTTTCACACCGAACGCCTGTCGCCCTTTGTTCGCGGTTTTGTTGGGACGGCCAATCTGTCCCCGGATTGTTGCGGCGGGACGAAATGGAACGTCGCCGGGGGCGGTGGTGGTGGCGTGGATCTTTGCGTCACTCAAGCGCTCTCCATTCGTCTGGCACAGGTGGATTACATTTATTCAAAATACAACCAGACATATCCGAGCGCCTACTCCAACGGTTGGAACAGTATCCGCCTGGCTGCGGGCATCGTTGTGTGCCTTGGGTGCTCCAGCAATCCCCCTCCGCTTTCCTGTACCGCTTCGGCGACGCCGACTGAGGTCTGGGCCGGTGAACCGGTAATGGTCGCCGCCACGGGAAGCAACTTCAATCCCAAACACACGATCACGTATAGCTGGACTACCGGCGGCGGTAAGCTGCCGGCAACCAATGCGCAGTCGGCGACCATCGACACGACCGGTATGGCGCCGGGGAGCTATTCCGCGAGTTCGACCCTCACCGATCCCAAAATGAAGAAGATGAATTCGGCGCTGTGCGTGGTGCCGTTCACTATCAAGCAGCCGCAACCGCCAACGGTAAGCTGCTCGGCGAATCCTACGACGGTCGCTATTGGTGAAGCTTCGACCATCACTCTGGCAGCCAGCGACCCGCAGGGGTGGCCGTTGGCTTATAGCTGGTCGTCCACCGGGGGCCAGTTAAGCAGCAGCGGTGCCTCCGCCACGCTGACCGTTATGAATGCCGATCTGGGCAACACAATCACAGTCACGGGAGCTGCGAGCAATGGTCGTACGCCCCCCGTCAGCAGTAGTTGCGCGGTAACGGCCAAGGCGCCGGGGGCGGCGGCCGAGAAGTGCACTACGATTAAGGATTGGGGCGAGTGTACCTTCGAGAAGAACCCCAAGAAGCCGTGGCGCGTTGACAACGACTGCAAGGACACCCTCGACAAGCTTTCTCTGCGCCTGCAGCAAATACCCACTGGCAAGCTGGACGTCGTTGGCTACACGGACGAACAGGAAGCCGTGAAAGAACCGACTTTGGGAGCACAGCGTGCCGTGAACGTTAAGTACTATCTAACCACGGATGGACCGAACAAGGTCGACGGCGCTCGCATCCAACCGCGCCAGGGTGGTACCGAGGAGGGTAAGGCGGCCCACTTCTACTTCGTGCCCGACAGCAACCTATGTAGCGGGCAAGTGGAAGAGGGCACCGTGGTTGAAGAGGTCCGGGTGAAGGGACAGTCGCGTATGGCGCCTGCGCCTAAGAAGGAGGGTAAGGCCAAACCGGCGGCTCCTCCAGCGCAATAGGGAGACTCCTACGCAAAGCCTGTAGGCGCCACAAGAAATTTGTTCCACTCGTGGAAAGCTGGCGATATAAAGGACGATTGAAAGGGCGGGTCCTTCTACCCGGGATAACTCGCAATAAGCCGGTCCCGAAGGAACGGCCGGAATTTGTTTGGGTTCTTACAGGAGAAAGCGGTGGGCACTGCTGCTGTATTCCTACAAGATGGCGGGTTAGTGAGTAAGGATTGGCCGGGCATCATCGAGGCCGCATCTAAGAGCCCGCTGGGCATTCTTGCCCTGATGATTCTGATGCTCGGCACTTTGGGGTTCTTCTTCTTTAAGGAAGCGGATGCCAAGATCAAAGCAGTCATGTTCCTCGCGATGCTGGGCGGCGTTATCGGCTATGGCGCGGCGATCTCACGCACCAATGGCACCGCGGCCAAGGATGCTTCCTATCGCGTGCGCGTCATCGTGACGGACAACCACAACACGCCGGTGAGCGACGCGAAGGTCACGTCCTCCATCGGAGGTGAGCCCATGCGAGTCGAGGGCGGATGGCTTTTCGTGGTGGCCAAGGATGCCAAGCCGCTCGACGGCAAGGTCACCTTCTACGCCTCCAAGGATTCGGCCTTCCTGAAAGGCCAAGCCCAGCTTCAATTGGGTGATGATCACAATCCTAGCGTCACCGTGCCCCTTGCGAATGAGCGTTCCGCCAGGATATTGGGGATTGTGCAGGACGAGAAGCAATCGGCCATTGCCGGCGTAACCGTAAGCGTCATCGGCTACGATTCGGAAGCCGTGGTGACCCAGAGTTCGGGTGGCTTCTCACTGGCGGCCCACAAAGCCGAGGGGCAACAAGTCGAGTTGCACGCTGAGAAGTCCGGCTACCGCGCTGCCAATCAATGGTGTCCTGCCGGCGACGATAGCCCGTGTTCCATTGAGCTACAACGCAACTAACCTGCACTTCGTCGGAATGGGAGTGATCGCAGAAAAGACTTCAATGTTCTGGGTGGAAGAGGGCGATCGTCGTTGGGCAGCCGTATTGCTGCTGCTCCTCCTCCTGGTGACCTGTGCGGCAGCCGAAGAAGGCGTCCTCGTGCTGCAGGTCGTCGATGCAAAGCACCACCCCTTCGCCAACGTTCGAATTGCCCTTGCCGGTGAGGGTGGCTCCCCGCAAACCTCCGACCAAAACGGCAGGTTGAGGCTCAGGCTTGCTCCCAGCACCAAGCCCTTTGCTTGGGCCACGCTGCTGCTCAGGGGCGGGCCGCAAGGCATGGATCTGGTGTTCGTGTCGCCTTTCGACGAACCAGCGCGCGTCCGCGTTCCGCCGTTCGACAACGAACAGGACAACTACGATGAAGTAGTAGTGGTGAAAGAAGGCGACAAAGAAATGCTCGAGCACGCCTCCGGCAGGTTGGCCATCGAGGCGACCGGCGTCGCAGCCCAGAGGTCGGCCCCAAAATCAGAATCTCGACCCATCTTCAGCCAGCCGCGTTTGTTGACTGTTGCGCTGCGGCTTGGCCCGTGGGACAAGAACGAAACTATCGCCACTGATGAGTTACAAGAAGTGGGAATCCTGGCGGCGTCGGAGAGGTTCGGCCTGTCTACTGCTGATATCAAGGCTGCCATTGCCTACTGGGGCGGTAGTCCCCTGGCATGGAGAAGCATGATGCTGACGGGCTCCATCGAGGCGGGTGGTACCGACCCGTTCTCCTACGTCCAAGCCACCAGCAACGACATCCTTTTTGGGGCGGGAGGCTGGAGCCTTCGCGGATGCACCTTGCAGCCAATGCTGCAGAAGTTCCAGGAGGGGAATGGCCAACTGTTTGCCGAAATCTTTGGCAAGGAAGACAGCGCATGGCTTCACAAGACCCTGGCTGCATCGTGCGAAGCTTCGTCAAGCATGCTTCTTGAACGGATGCTGGAAGGTCCGGGCGTCATGCGCAGGTCGTGGCAAGAGAAGTTCAGGCAACTTGGCAGCGAACCGGCGTTTCAGCATGTGCAAGTGCCGCAAGTGGCATTCGAGGTGACTAAAGCTCTAAGCCAGGCATTGTCTTTGGGACTTCATTCGGATCAGGCGGTGGCACTGCTTGCGGCTCCTGCCATTAGACGCGTAATCAGCGCCGTCCCGACATTTCATGAAAAATATTTGCAAGATGTCGCGTCCTTCAGCAAGCAATTTGGGCGCTCACCCGACGAACAGGAGAAACTGCTGATCCTGAAAAATAGGACGATTGAGTCATGGAAAGAGCAGCCAGGGAACTCACCTGCAGCCCTGACATATTTTGTGTCTCTAGTTAATTTGTTTTCCGATGGAAGCGGAGTTGTCTCCGGAAGACATTACGACCTGGAAGATTTCGGCATACCAGTGATAGGCAGAAAGGCGAGCGCCGAATCGAACTCGCCCCGGCCAGCCACTCGCAGCGGGTGTGCCTACGGAATGTTCGACGAAGCCGGCGAAAAGGAACTGGTCGACTTGATTAACCAGGAACGTACTAAGCAAGGTATGCCGCCTCTTCAGGTCGATCCTCGCCTGACCCAGGCCGCACGCAAGCACGCGGAACTCGTGGTGCAAAATCATAAGCTATCGCACCAGTTTGACGGTGAGCCCACGATTGTAGTCCGCATCAGCAACGAGAAACTGCCTTCCGACCAGGAGGCTGAAAACCTGGCCTTCGCTCCAACCGTGGCGGATGGCCATGAAACGATGATGCAGTCAACCCATCACCGCACCAACATACTGAATCGTGATTACAACGTGATCGGCGTAGGCGCGGCGCGATGCGGTGGTGGGTTGTGGATCACAGAGGATTTTGCACACCGCTTGCCCGAGTACTCCGAGTCCCAGGCGGATGCAGCCCTGGAGCAGGCGATCACCCAATACGCGCAAGCGCAAGGCATGCCTCCGCCCCTGCGTAAGCCGCTGGCACAGTTGCGAGACATGGCTTGCGAGATGGCAAAGAGGGGAACAGTTGACAGGGAGGGACCGGCCCAACTGCCCGGAGTTCACGGAACCGTGATATGGCGGACTGATAATCCTGCAGAACTTCCGGCGCACGCGCAGACACGGCTCTCACAACCCATGCCGTCGGGATATTCGATGGGAGCTTGCTTCGCCCCGAGCGCAAGCCATCCCGGAGGACTCTATTGGGTCGTAATGGTCAACTATTGATGGCAGCGGAAGTTCAGCGAATGACAGCGCGGCTACCGTGCCCGAACCCAGCCTCATGTTCTTAGTTCTGGGGTAGTAGGACTTGGCGGAATGTTGCGTTGCAAGCTGCTCTGGGCTTCTGTACACCCACACAAGCTTCTTCGCGCAGACTGGATCAAGACAACCGCCAGGGCAAGCCGGAGCCCTCGAACCTACGTCAATTCGCACAAGCCTGTGAAGTCAAGTCAAGGCAATAGACCGTCTTCATCAAGAAGGACCCGTAAGGTACGCGTGTAGAGACCGTGCAGTAGAACGTGACCGACCCATCAGCGTTCACGGTGTAGCGGTCGAAGCAGTATCCGCCATAAATGAAAGCGGCTTCGGTTGGATCCTGATCAATCGGCTTCCCGGTGGATTTGTTGTAAATCACAAGCGGAGGAGCCGCAAACTTGGTGATGGCGTCCTGCCCGGGATGGTGGCCGATGGAAGTGCCCCAGGTGGGATCGTCCTTGGTGAATATCACCGTCTCGGTGGTCCATGGACCCCATGGAGCAAAGGAGGAGCGAGACTGAAGGCCCTGGTCCTGGTAGTGGACGATAAAGTGATTCAACTCCGGAATCCACATCATCGCATGCTGCCCTCCTGCCCACTCACTTATGAGCGGCAAAGCATCCACTTCGTTGTGCGACCACTGAGGATTCCCGTTCCTATCGCTGCCAGCATAATACCACCACTTGGTTGAATCCGGGCCGCCAGCACCATTCGTGGCTTCGATGTCCTGAGAGGAGACCACCGACAAGTACATGTTGCTGTCGCCAAGGCGCCAGGAGCCTCCAAGTAGAAACAGAATCTCTGGGGCCTCCCGGATGGGTGGCGGAAGTCCTGAAAACCAGGGCAGGTGGGAGATCGCGCTGGATTGCAGCAGGCGCGGCGAAACGAAGATGAACTTGCCCGGACTGGAAATCTCCGGCGGAGGATTGTCAAGGCTATAGGGAGGTGTAGTGATGGTTGACGCCGGAATGGCGGACGCGTCATAGAGCTTCACGAAGGTCGGAGGATCCTGCGCTGTCCATTGATTGCTGGTGGTTGTGGACTTGGCCAGAATCGAGGTAATGGGATAATTCGGGTTCCGATTGGGATCGTACTGCAACCCCAGATCGCTCAGCACCGTCACGGTGTAGAACATGTACAGATTGTTGTTGTAATTAAATGCCCCGGTTGGAACTTCGAAAAATCCGGTGTCTTCATTGGGCCCCAGCCCGGAGATTGTGATGGGCTGAAAGAGTGCTGTCTGTGGCGGTGGATTAGTCTGGTTGAAAAGCGTCATTGTCGGACACTGACCGTAGTCAATCATCGACCCGGAAGATCCCGATACAAGCTGCTGGTAGAGGGTGGGTATGGCGCTACAAAGACCCAGGTCCATGTCAGGAATAACGCCAATGCTGTCGTTTCCCTTCGCGTCTGCCAAATAGTAGCCGGGACCAACCCCCTGAATGACGGCGGGATAAACTGGCGTCGTATCGCCCCACAGGAGAACAACCTCTCCGGGAAAGCTTACAGGAATTCCCAAGTCCGTACCCGCAGCACCTGAGTTGCTAACCGTCTTAGCAGCGGTTGGGTAAAAGTTAAGGCTGCCATTCACGAAAAACTGGAAAGTGTCACCCGTTATTTGCATCAGCGGAGTTGTGCTTCCCTTCTTCCAGACAACGGATCCGGAGGCGCCCGAACTGCCTGACGGGGGACTCGAGGTGCTGTTGGAGTCGCCGCAGGCAACCAGCGAGCAGGTTAACGAGAAGGCCAAGAACAGTTTCGCATGAAACACGGAAAACTCCGGGAACTCAAACATGTCGTCACCAGCGAGCAACATCTCGCAAGGGGTTGTTACAGAACGGGAGTTGTTAGTTTGAGGCTGGAGCCAATGAGAAGGTTGTATGACGACGCGTTGTCGAAAGCGCGGGCGGAGTCCTACTGGAGGACGTGATCACTGCGCGCTGCGAGCGGGCCAGGGCCGTTGCTTTAACTCGTCCAGTGCCAGCCCAAGCCGGGCCAATCCCTCGCAGGTCATTTCCGGATCTCCTCCGATACCGAGTCGGAAATGCTGTGGCATGTCGAAAAAGCTTCCTGGCGTGACGCAAGTCTCGTATTTTTCTCTCAGCAGGCTGCAAAGTTCGTCGACACGTCCGCACGACAGCTTCGGAAAGATAATGGTGCCGAACTCGGGGAGGTAATATTCCAGATCGCTGCGTGAAGCCAGGAAGGCATTCAGCGAACGACGGTTTGCCTCCAGGATTTGCCAGGCGCGGGCAGCCACGCGCTCGAGGTTATCGAGGGCGATCACGCTGAGCCGCTCTGCCGGGTGCGCGGCGTTTTCACCGTAGAGATCGTTGATGTGCCAAATGCGCTGGGCCAACTCGGGAGCAGCGAGCACCCAGCCGCAGCGCAAGCCGCTCAGCCCGTATGCCTTTGTCAAGCTGCTCGTGATCAGAAACTGTTCGCCAAGATGGATGGCGGGGTGCGGGCGCCGGTCAAACAGCGCCTCAACATATACTTCATCTATCAGCACGAATGCATTGGCGTGTTTCGCAATGTCTCCCAAGGCGCGCAACGTGTGTTCATCGACAAGGGCGCCGCTTGGGTTGTGCAGGTTGGTAAGAATGATGAGCCTGGTGCGTGGCGTCATTTGCCGTTCAACTTCCTCCGGGGCGATGCGGAATTCGTCCTCCAGCCTGCGCTCGAAGTAGCGGACGGTAGCGCCCAGGTATTGTGGCACATTCACCAACGGCTCGTAAGCGGGATGCTCGACTAGAACCTGATCACCCGGCTCGAGCGTTGCCGCCATCGCCAGATGATTGGCCATAGAAGTCCCGGCCGCGGCAACGACACACTGCTGCGGCACGCCATTCAACCGCGCCAGCCTCTCCTGCAGCGGCTCATAGCCGTAAGGACCGCTCCCGTTGATCTCAAGGTCTTCCAAACGAACGGGGAGCCCGGCCAAGGGATAGCTCATAATGCCGCTGGCAGCCAGGTTGTACTTGACGTTGGTCCTCAGCTTGGAAAACTCCATGTACAACGAACGGCTATGCGTGCGTAGTTGCATCAGCGTTTTTATCTTATCGTGACTGCCTTCTGCATCGCAGTCCGGCTTGTCTCCTCGCTTGCTCCACAGGCAAACAACGTCACCTCAATTCCCTTCCCTGGTGTGTGAATTCACAATCGTAAGCGCGTTTATGACAAGCTTGGGATTGAGCCATGACTGTACCGTGCTTCGTCCCATTAGCGGGATGTTAGGATATGGAAGTGAAGAGGAAATTCCTTGCGCTCCGGCTGCTGTCTGGGGCATTGATCTGCTTTCTACTCTCCGGGTGCGGTAACTTCTTCCCTGGGAAAAATACCATCGTCGCCATCACTGTATCGCCACAAAGTTTCTACATCCTGACAAACGGAACGGCGCAGTTTACGGCGCAGGGCACATTCGGCAATAACTCCACGGGCGACGTAACCACGCAAGTGACCTGGTCCTCTTCCAACGCCACCGTGGCGACTATTAATAGCACCACAGGATTGGCGACTGGAGTCTCCAGCCTACCCTCAGGCACGAAGCTGGCTACCAGCAACATCACCGCGAAGTCCGGTAGCGTGATCTCTAACACCGCGACCTTGACCGTGGCCAGCGTGCATATCCAAAGCATCGCAGTCAGCCCCGGGTCACAGATTGTAACGTCCGGACAGCAGGTGCAGTTTTCGGCGTCCGCCACACTGACCGACGGTACACTGGGCATTGGGATCACCAACATATGCAGCTGGACCTCAAGCAATACCGCGGTGGCAACGGTCAGCAGTTCCGGCTTGGCGACTGCGGTAAGCACCGGAACGGCCACGATTCAGTGCAGCCTGGATAATCAGTCCAGCAGTGGAACGCTGACCGTGCAGTAGCAGGAGGTTGTTCTTTGTACTCCGTTCACTTCGACAAGAGAAACTCTTCTACCGCCTTGGTTAACTGCACCGGCTGATCGACGAACGTCATATGCCCGCTCTCGGGCAGGATCACCAGCTTCGATCCGGCGATCTTGCTGTTCATCTGCCGGGACAGAGATGGATCGCACTCGTCGTGGTCACCGGCGATGATCAGGGTCGGGACCTTCAGCGTTGGAAGTTTATCAACGTACTCCACTGACTTCAGGTTTCCATCAATCACGAACTCGCCATGCGATCCCCACGTCTCGCGGTACAAGTCCCAAGAGGTCACGCCTTGGGAGACCGGGTCATAGTTGGGGTCAGGGTGACGCTGGTAAAGATAGGGAAAGTACCCGTCACCCCAGGCTGCGTTCATATACTCCACCGTGTAGCGGTTGTGTTCCCACGGCTTGCCATGACCGAAGAGTCCCTGCACTTCCAGCTTGTTGATCTGGGCACGAACGTCCGGGGACATGCCCTGTTTCATCTTCACAAAGACTTCGTTCATCTCACTAGTGCTAGGGAATGTGCTGGCCAGAATCAGATGAGTCAGATTCTGCTGATACTTGAGCGCGTAGGCCTGCGCCAAAACACCGCCGTAGGAATGGCCCAACAAGCTGATCTTTCCCAGGTTTAGTGCGCGCCGGACCGTTTCGACATCCTCCACCATGTTTTCGACGGTATAACCTTTTGGGTCAACTAGTTTTTGCGAGTGTCCGGAGCCACGCTCGTCGATGAAGACCAAGGTGCTGAGACGAGCCAGCGGCAGCAGGTAGGGCAGGAAGTAATCGTGTGAGGCTCCGGGACCGCCATGGACGATCACGAGCGGGGGCCCAAGACCAACGATTTTGTAGAAAATCATCAATCCGTTGGCGTCCACATAACCCTCCCGAATTGGGAAGACCTGGGAGCCGACACTCCTGATTCTCTGACCGCAGTTTAGCCAGCAGTGACAAGGTTAAAACCCTCCACCGCTAAAGAGATTGGTTCGGCAGACACTGGCTGGACAGATAGTGCTGACACGAGAGCTAGATGAAGGAGACGCGGTTTCATGGCGAAAATGGTACAGGAAGTCCGGTTTTGCACCAGAGGGTTGCGCCGCGATCAACAGGAAACTTATCCACAGGCCGCGAACGCCACAGGTTGAAGCTTACTGCGTTTTGTGCTTACCTATCTGCGTTCTACCCGTCTGATTACAAAGTAGATAACTCGCAAGAGGCATGATCTGGTAACCGATGCGGAACATGCTCTTCAAAAGGTGTATTTTCCCTTGAACTAGGCCGAAAAGCACGGTATATTGAGCAGTCTCGTAAAGGAACGTTCGGAACCCTTCCCCGTGTGTGGGCCCCTTGGGAGCAGACCCGACACGGCGCCCTTGAATCGTTCTGGAAGCGTAGTGAATCCAATAAGATAGACTGGCCACTGGGATCACTGGAACCAAGTATGTTATCCAAATCTATAGCTGAAAGCAGGAAGAAACTGAATTATGGCAAAGCGACGCGGCAATCCTAACTGGGGTAAGCCGGAACCAATCGGTCCGGTGGTTCCCACCATCACTGAGTTTGAGCAGGTCGTGAAGGAATTCAAGCTCCAGCCCGATCAGTACATTCGCTCTACTCGCCTGCGTGAGTGGGCTCGGAAGAACAAGAATTCCAAGTACATCCCTGAACCCTTGCTAGAGGCTTGGGGATTCGAGATCGAATCGACTCTCTAGGCCACACGTGCCTTCGTTAAGGGCCGCGTCCGCGGCCCTTTTGTTTTGAACTCGTTACCATGAACTTCTCTTCCCTGAGAACGCGGCCAGCTGCCAGGTGCAAGCTGTCACTCGCTTCTTTCACAGCCCGTTGTGACGAAGTTTGACCCCGGTTACAGCCGCGTGCGATAGTTAACTTTCATCAGTTCTTAACATTACGTTTGCCTCACGCCACGTCATGGATCTCCCGACCTTCACCGCTGGCGTTGGAGCCGGTCATGTCGCGTCTAATCCCGCGTGAAGCCAAGTTTTTCGACATGTTCGCAGAAATTGCGGGCAACTTGGTTGGGGGTGCGCAAGTGCTATCCGACTTGCTGCACAACTACGACTACAAGCAGATGCCGACCGCCGTGCAGAAAATCAAGGAGATCGAGCACCGCGGCGATGACATGACCCATCGCTTGTTGATCAAACTGAATCAGACGTTCATCACTCCGTTTGACCGCGAAGACATTCACCTGCTGGCCTCCTCACTGGACGACGTTCTCGACTTCGTTTACGGCGCCAGCGATCGATTGCTCAACTACAAGATCACCCAACCTTCCCCGTCGGCCAAAGTCCTGGCCGGAATCATCCTCAGGCAGGCGGAGGAACTGAGGAAGGCTGTCGGTCTGCTAAGCCGGGATGGCCGTCTGCTCGAGCATTGCGTGGAAGTGAACCGGCTGGAGAACGAAGCTGACCAGATCAGCCGGGAGGCGATTGGCAGGTTATTCGATGGCGGTTACGATCCCATCACGCTCATCAAACTAAAGGAGCTGCTAGAAATTTTGGAAGCGGCCAGCGATCGCGCGGAAGACGCCGCCAACGTCCTTGAAACCGTGGTCCTGAAGAACGCTTGAGGCACCAACCCGTGCGCTGCAATCGACATCAAGCAAAGGACGTGCGCTTGTGAGCGTCGGAATGTGGCTGCTGCTTGCAACCGTCCTCACCGCGCTTATTTTTGACTTCCTGAACGGTTTTCACGACGCAGCCAACAGTATCGCCACCGTCGTCTCCACGCGCGTCCTGTCTCCGCCCTTCGCCGTCCTGTGGGCCGCGGCGTTCAACTTCCTGGCCGCGTTCTTTCTGGGTACAGCGGTCGCCAAGACCATTGGCGCAGGCATGATTCGTCTCGATATCGTCACCCAATACGTGGTCTTGGCGGGCCTTCTGGGCGCGATCGTGTGGGATGTGCTGACCTGGCTGCTGGGACTACCAACTTCGTCGTCGCACGCGCTAATCGGGGGCTACGCCGGTGCTGCCGTCGCACGCGCGGCTATTGTCCACGGGTGGCGAGTAGTGCCTTCTGTCATCAATCCCGGCGGCTGGACTAAGACCCTGACGTTTATTGTGGTCGCGCCCCTGATGGGGTTCGTCCTCGGCTTCAGCTTCATGGTGGCAATTTCCTGGACCTTCCAGCGCAAGTCACCGCGCCAGGTGGACAGTCTCTTCCGCAAGCTGCAGTTGTTCTCCGCTGCGGCTTACAGCCTTGGACACGGCGGCAACGACGCGCAGAAGACCATGGGCATTGTGGCCGGTGCGCTGTACACCGCAGGAGTGCTGAGCAAGCATGACTTCGAAACCACATGGGGACACTGGCACTGGCCAATCATTCTGGCTGCCCACGCAGCGATTGCTCTGGGCACCTATTTCGGCGGGTGGCGTATCGTTCATACCATGGGCTCTAAGATCACCAAGCTTAAGCCCGTTGGGGGATTCTGTGCCGAGGCAGCAGGCGCGATAACGCTCTTCGGGACAGCTCTCGCGGGCATCCCGGTCAGCACCACACACACTATCACCGGTGCGATCGTGGGCGTCGGGACGACGCATCGCATCTCGGCCGTGCGCTGGGGTATTGCGAGACGCATCGTATGGGCCTGGATTCTTACCATTCCAGCATCAGCGTTCGTTGCCATGCTGGCCTTCTGGATAATTCGCGTTTTCAACGCGAATGCGTGAGAGAAGCCGCGCTTCGCTTTCACTATTCGCCGTTCGCTGGGCACTCTCCGTTTGTTCCCATCCGCTGCTAATTTGTGGAGTGTCTTCGTGGCTCTTGTCCTTCAGGATTCAGTCGTTGCTCTGGCGACGAGCGAAAAGCCAATGGCGAACAGCAAATAGCAACGAGCGTTCCCTGCTAGAATCTTCCTAGTTCATCATGTCCACGCACTCCTCGTTCTGCGATGTCGAAAGCGCGCTGGAGGAGATCCGCGCCGGGCGCATGATTGTGGTCATCGACGACGAAGACCGCGAGAATGAAGGTGACCTCACCATGGCCGCCGAGAAGGTTACGGCTGAAGCTATCAACTTCATGGCCAAGCATGGTCGTGGACTGGTTTGCCTCGCCATGACAGAGGAGCGACTGGAATACCTCCGTCTGGGGCAGATGTCAGCGGAGAACACCTCCAACTACGGCACTGCCTTCACCGAATCCATTGATGCGAAGGAAGGCGTGACGACCGGCATTTCAGCCTACGACCGCGCGGAGACGATTCGGGTTGCCATCAATCCTTCCACTCGTCCCCACGACCTCGCGCGCCCCGGGCACGTTTTCCCGCTGCGCGCGCGCAAAGGAGGTGTACTAGTGCGCGCCGGTCAGACCGAAGCGTCGGTTGACCTGGCCCGGCTCGCAGGAATGGTTCCCGCGGGCGTCATCTGCGAGATCATGAACGACGATGGCACCATGGCGCGCGTGCGGCAGCTCACCGAATTCTGCCGTCAGCACGACCTGAAGATGCTGACCGTTGCCGAGCTTATTCGCTATCGCATGGCGCATGAGCGCTACGTCAAGCGTTTGGCCGAGAGCATTGTGCCCACCGCCTACGGCGAGTTCCGCATGATCGCCTACGAGTCAGAGATTACTGGGGACTCGCACATCGCGCTGGTCAAGGGCGACGTGGAGAATGCCGGTGACGAGCCGGTGCTCGTGCGCATGCACTCACATTGCCTGGTAGGCGACGTGTTTGGCGCGAGCTGGTGCGGATGCCGCGATGCCATCGAAGGCTCCCTGCGGCGCATTGCCGAGGAAGGCCGTGGCGCACTCATCTACTTGCATTCCACCTCGAAGGGATATTCGGTCGAACGCCTGGGCGAGCGCATGACCATCCAATTCCATCACGAGCAGCGCCTGCCGACATTGCCGGAAAGCCAGCGTCGCACGCAACGCGAGATCGGCATCGGCGCGCAGATCTTGTCCGACCTGAATCTGAAGCACATACGCCTGCTCACCAACCACCCGCGCAGAGTTGCCGGCCTCGACGGCTTCGGCATCGAGATCGTGGAGCAGGTTCCGGTTTCGGTTACCGGAAAAGTTGCGGTCCCCGCCAGACAAGCGTTTCCGTGATCATTGCCCACCCTGGTAACAGGCTTTTGCTGAAACCACGCAGCTATCTTTCGAGAATTGTCAGTACGAGCCGAGCTGGCGGCGCACCGGAGCTGTGCTGATCTTGCAAGGGTCGTGGTGAGCTAACGCCGACTGCAGGCAGGACCGGTGTTGGCAATATGGGGCGGCTGCTGACAGTCAGCCGCCCCATAGAAAACCGTCATCGGTTGGAGATGGTTGCGGTGGTTCCGTCCAGTTTGGTGAAGTTGATGGTGAATTTCTCGTTGTAGGTTTGGGCTCGATCCTGCAGGATGCTGATGGCCAAAGCCTCGCCCAGAACCATGGACGAGTCGGTGTCGCTGCGCCAGTGGATGCCGGCATGAATCCCATGGCCAAAGCTGACGTTATGCGCCAGCTTGTTCAGTTCACCATTGACGGTGATCTGGCCGGCGTCGTTGCCAGTGTACGGCACAAGGGAGAGGCCGTCGTTGGTGGGCACCAGCGGGTTCGGGATCACGAAGTTGCCATCAAAGAAGAACTTCAAGAGCGTAATGCAAGCACCAGCAACCACGCCGTGGCCGGTAGGATAGGCAGGGTGCGTTGGCGAACCTTCAGGAAAGGCCTGCGACAGCAGATAGCTGCCGTACCGGCTGAAGCTCTGCTGCACGGCTTGCGAGTTCAAGACATTGCTGTTCACGTGAGCCTGGATCGTGCCTCCCTGACCAGTCTCCATAAGGTGGACAATTCCGCCGCCGGACTCGGGACGATGACGCAGGTGGATGATCCACTTGTGGTACCAAACCACATCCAAGGCGCGGGCGGCTATCTCGCCAAGCGAGGCTGCAAAATCAGGCGCGCCGAAAGTGCTGAAACCGTTCTGAGTCCGGGAGTGGACATAGGGATTGCCGGGGTTCAGCGGAGCGCCGACCGTGTTCAGAACAAGCAAGGCGGTGAAATAAGCCTGGTAAAGCACGTCAACGTGCGTGTATGCCCCTAGACCTCGCCCGTCGTGCAGGAACCGCGGTTGCGAGTCTGTTTGGTTTCTAAGTCCAGTGTCAATGCCATTCTGGACTTCCTGCCAGGTAACGAGGTCAGTCATGTAGTCGAGGTTCGGCAGATACGTTGCCATCTGCTGACTCATCTCCTGGGCACCAAAATAGGTAGGCGTGATGAAGAGCTGCGAGATGTATGGCCCTATCGTTTCGCCGGGAAAGGCACCCCGGAACAACAGATCGGGTGTGACGCTCCCGCTGCTGTCCCGCGGGCCGCCGTAGGACGGCATGCCCGAGAGTTCCTGAGCGGCAAGAGTGGCCAATCCATTGTTCGGATAATCAGTGAACGCAACATCGCGGAGCAGCGAACCCCAATACAACTCCACCAACTCTGTACCGTAAGCCGCGTCGGCAACGGCAGGCGGCGGCGGGACAACCACCAGGTTTTCCTGGTTGCTTGGGGAAGGTGCATTGCCGAACTGCACCGCGTCGGTCCCTTCCAGGCCGAAGGCGAGTGCACCTTGCGGACCGTTCTGAGTACGCGTGCCGCCGATAACAATCTTTTCGAAGTCAGACGGCTTACCACTATTCAACGCCGTTTTCAGGCTCTGAAAGGCATTCAGATTTACCCTCCCGTAGCCGTCCTGGAGAAGTCCCTTGGAATAGGTGCCGGATTTGTCGGAATAACGCCCTTCGTCGCCGTTGGTGGCGTGCTGGGGGACCGGAATGAGGGCTTCTTGGGTGGCCGCGATGACACGGTTTTCGAATGATTGCATTACGCGGTTATTGCTGACACTGGCTGGCGCGGGCGGATGCCCGAAACCGCGCGAGCTACCGCCGGATTGCGCAAATGCCCCCGGCGGACCTGTCAGAGCGCCAGCTACGAGCGTAGCTGCTGCGCCCGCCTGTCCAAGAAATGTCCGACGGCTTGAGCCGAGTGGAGCTCCGTAGGCAGAAGGGCTCTCTTGTGCGGAAGGATACGAAACCACGTTCCCGTCTTCAATCATTGGAGTAACCTCTTTGGACTGTTGTCCTTGTGAAACACGCCTGTCCGGAGAACTGGGAAAGCAGTTGTCTCCTCAAGGCCAGTTTTGAGGGGAGGCTCCATTCAAGCCAGCGTTGTGGAAGTTGCCAACCGATAACCCAAATCAGCGAGCTTGCGGAGACAGGAGCAAGATTAAGAACTCCCTCCCTAGGCGCGAGGGTGGTACGCCCAGCCTTGCTTGTCGCTCCGTTGCCTCGAAATCTAGAGTGCAGGGTTGATGCTGTCAAGAGAAATTGTGATACGCGCCTCCGCCGTGTCCGTCCTGCCGGGTTGCCCTGGAAGGCGGTGCGGCCATGCCCGGCAGACTTAGGCATCTGTTATCCTAGCTGTCTGTGGTTATCAAGCTATTTTTTGGGCTTCTGGTGCTCGGAACCACTGCGATCGTAGCTGTGTGTGTGGCGGTCCACTTGCGTTTCAAGCGACACCTCCGCCAGGGACAGATGGACGCCGCAGTGCGGGCGGTAATCGAAGAGGCTACACAAACCGCGGCCGAAGAAGAGGCAAAGCCGTAAACGCCGTACAACCTGCAGGAAGCTGGTGAGGAAGAGATGCTGAAAGCATTGCGTAGCGATGGAAACATCGCCCCACAGTCGTTGAGCCTGGTGCAGCAGGCAGGCATCGTGATTGGCGCGACTGCCATAATTGCGATTTGCTCACGCCTGGTCTTGCCTCTGCCCTTCACGCCGGTGCCGCTGACACTGGGGAACTTCGCCGTACTGCTCGTGGGCCTGCTCATGGGCAGCCGCCGCGGCTTTGCCGCGGCGGCTCTGTTTCTGGCGTGGGGAGCCATGGGGCTGCCGGTGTTCAATCCGGCTGGTCCTGGCGGCATCGCACAGCTACTTGGTCCTACCGGCGGATATTTGTGGGCATACCCCGTGATGGCGTTCGTGACAGGATGGATTGCCGAGCGCGGAGCATCCAGCTTTGCGCGGAACCTCGCTGCCGGAGTGGCGGGAGAGCTGTTGCTTTTTGCCGGCGGGTTGAGTTGGCTGTCCATTGTCACGCACAGCTGGCAACGAGCAGCGTTCTTCGGGTTGTATCCGTTCTTTTTCGCGGAGGTCGTAAAGGTTATTGTGGCTGCTGCCTTCGCGCTTCGTTTGCGTCGCCGTTGGTAGTCGCAACAGGTGTCATCCCGACCCGATACAATCTGAACCAGCATATGGGTTGACCAACTGCCCACGGACAATCAACAACTGACAACCAATACTATGCCCCGCACACCCGCCAAAACCGTCCGCGAAATCACCGTTGCCCATAGCCCCGACTCCGATGATGCCTTCATGTTCTATGGCATGGCGACCAATAAGATTCGCGTGCCGGGGGTCAAATTTACGCACACTCTTTGCGATATCGAGACATTGAATCGCAAGGCGATGGAAGAGTTCTACGACATCACTGCGATTTCCTTTCATGCCTATCCTTATATTCAGGACAAGTACACGCTGATGCCGAGCGGGGGAAGTGTCGGCGAGGGCTACGGACCGATGATCGTAGCTTCGCGCAGGATGTCTATGGAGGAGATTCGCCGGTGCACAATTGCGGTGCCGGGAACCATGACCACGGCATATCTCGCGCTCAAGCTGTTTGCGCCGGACATCGCCACCGAAGTCGCTCCCTTCGATGAGATTATCCCCAGAGTACTCCAGGGCAGATATGAGGCCGGACTCATCATCCACGAGGGCCAGCTCACCTTCGACAAATCCGGCCTGCACCGAATTGTGGACATGGGAAGGTGGTGGCACGAGCAGACCGGGCTTCCTCTACCTTTAGGCGGCAACGCGGTCCGGCGGGAACTGGGCCGGGAGTTGATCGCGTGCTGCTGCGCGGCCTTGCGCGACAGCATCCATTACGCCTTGAACCATCGCGAGGAGGCGCTGCAATATGCAATGCAGTTTGCCCGAGACCTCGATGCCCGGATGGCCGATAAGTTCGTCGGCATGTACGTCAACGAGCGCACCCTTGACTACGGGCAGGACGGCCGTGAAGGTATCGTAAGGCTTCTGGAAATGGGCCATGCCGCCGGCATCATTCCCCATAAGCCGAACGTGGAGTTCGCGGGTGATGCGGCCACGATTTCCATCACGAACTAGACGGCCAGTCCTGCGCTTCCCTATGCAGACATGTGGTAGTGATGCGCTTTGTGAGAGTGCTTGCTCGCCACCTTCATGTTGCTGTGATGTTGGGCCTTTGCCTGCTGCCCGGAATGTTGCGCGTTCATGTGGGCGGCAGCGGGCTGCTCGAAGTGGTCGGGGTCAACTTCCTGTTGCGCGTGAGCGGGAAGAGAGCAGATTGAAAAGGCACCAAGTGCGAGCATCAGGGCAGCGATTCTCAACGATTTCATGTTTTATCTCCGCAGTATTTCTTGTGAAACTGTCGGTAATGTGGCAAGTCTAGTGCCAAAGCTCGAAGGCCGGGACATACCGATCGTCGGTCGACACTAAGTGATTAAAGGCCAAGGGGTTGGAAAGCAACTGCTCGCGGTGCATGGCAAAGCGGGAACGTCACTGGCGGCCATGTGCTATCCGAATGGATAGCGAAATATCTGAATGGATGGGCTTGTACTGGGATTCTCGGCAACGAGAAAGTGCTAGCTCGTCGTACGGCCTCTCTTCAATGAGCGGCAAGGCGACATGTAGAAAGGGAGCCAGTGCTCTGGCTCCCGCAATTGATGCACTTGTTGCAATTCATTCGGTCAGGCGATGGTGATGGACTGCCAGTTCTCGTTGCCGTGGCCACCAGACCAGTAGTTATTGACGATGGCCCGATCGTAGATGCGCACATCGATCAAGTAACAACAGGGGTCGATTCCGGCCTTCCACGGGTTCCATTTGAATTCCGTAGGTACGGGATAACCGGTGTCCGTGATGTCGCCATTGTAGGTTTTCGAAAGGCTGTTGCCTCCCGTGTCCACAATGGGATAGCTTGCGCCGCAACCGCCCAGCAGGCTCACCGAGATCTGGCTGAAGTTCGCATCGGAGGCTTGGAGCGTGATGACAACCAAGTTGCCGTTACCCTGTTGCACCGTCTCGCAGCATCCCAAGTCCCTCCGCTTTCCGTCCGGGCTTTCGAGCTGCAGCTTGATTGCTGGTTTGGTGGGGCCCGTGTTGTCAACCCTTACCGGAACCACGGGACTCTCAAATTCAGTGAGTGCAGCATTACGCACGGTTAGCTTCAGGTAATACTGATCATTGACAGCCGCAGCTGGCGTTTGCCAATCGGTCAGGTAGTCGATGCCGTCCAACCCCATGTCCGCCACGTTGTACCACCCGTTCACGTCAGGCACGCGAGTGTAGTACAGGAAGATTGGAGGGGGCGGAAAAGCAGGGTTGAACCGGTAGTCATTCACCGGTGTTTTGATGGCTGTCCAGGGGCCCGCGGGATTTTGCGAAAACTCCACCTTGTATTGAAAGGGCGCGGCGATGCTAAAGACGCCCTTGATGTTAGCCAGTCCGCCAATGGGATGATCGCCGACGCCCGCAGGTTTGTTATCAGGCGAGGTCGGCCCGGGAGGGAAACTCGGTCCCGAAGCCAGCCCGATTCCGGGACCTCCAGGGGTGTACTGCGAGGTGGGAATAAAGGCGACTTCCGTGATCAGTGGCGGCGGCGGGCACAATAACCTGCAAATCAACCGGCAGCGGACGGAACAAAGCAAGTGGCACAGTTGATGGCAGAAGCGTTGCCACTTCAGCTCCACCAGCAGCTTGTTGAAACCGTCTGCGTCCTCGCGTTGGACGGCCTCTAAGAATCGCTTGAGCAGCGCTTCGTCTCCCGTGAGGCGCGCTGTCACTTGGGCAAATTCGCGCCATTCGGCAATGGGAATCTGGTCCTGAGCCTGGCCAGGCTCACGGCACAGACGGCGACATAGGAAGACACAGTGCTTGCTGCAGAACCAGTGACAGATTAAGCGGCAGAACGGCTGCAGTCCCAGCCTGCCGATTTCGCCCTGGAAAGCCTCTGCGTTCTGGGCTCGAAACGCTTCTGCGGCAAGGGTAAATGCCGCCTCGTCGGAGGCGAGCTTGCCGATAGCCTGGCCGGTCTGCTGTAGTTCCGTCAATTTTTCGTCTTGCGATTGGTTAGCCATTGCGTTCTCCTTCAGACGGCGGGCAACTGAGAATGGTCAAAGGCAGCAGATCCCACAGCCGCATTCGCCGTTTGCCCGCCCGACTCTGGCGTGTGCGGATGGGGATCAATCTTGTGAAGAACGTTGGTGTGTGAACTTGGGAGTGGGGGCTTCCCAAGAGGTTTGCGTTTGATCGCCCCTCGACGCTAGCAGCCGATCACGATCCACCTGCTGCCGACATCGAACATGTGTTTGACACAGCTTTCCTGCAACCCGTCTTCCAAAGGGCTTGGGAGGCGAGGGCAAGCCAAACTGGCAGTGCCCGCGAGCGCCAGTCGCATGATGGTGCGTCAATTAACGGTCGCTGTCGGGGCGGCGTACACCCGCTGCCCGTTTCTCGACGTAACGATGCGGACACCCAGCCTATCCGGAGAGATAGTAACGTCACCCCCGCGGATAGATGCTGGTTGGACGGCTCAAGTGCCGAAGAGTTTCATCTGGGCCTCCAGCGTTTGCGGCGGCGGATGCACGCTCTGGCTGCGCGCCGCGAATTCATGGCTGATGCCATGCTTCTTGCGCAGACTCGCCATCAACTCGGAAATACGCTTGCTATAGGCTTTGCTCACGAAGGCGCGCTCAGCAAATCGCTTGCGGTAGTCTTCGACGAGTTCGGGAAACTCCTTATCCAGAAAAGGCAGGAAAATGCTTGCCGAGCAGGGTTTCAGGAACAGCGGATTGGCGTAGATGTACTTCCCTTTCGCTTGCTTCGTTGCTCGCACCAGGGCATCGAGGGCCAGTGGCGCATCAGTAATCCCCGGTAGCACCGGCCCACAGATAACACCTGTGGCAATCCCGGCAGCGTTCAACTTGCGCACCGCTGCAAGCCGCAGGTCCGGAAGCGGCGCTCGCGGCTCCAGAATGCGCGCCAGTTTTGCGTTCAGGGTAGTAATCGTCAAATTGACAAACAACGAGTTGCGCTCTCCGACCCGCCGCAACAAATCAATATCGCGCACAATCAGGTTCGACTTGGTGACGATACCGATTTCCAGCCCCTCATGGAGCGCCAGTTCTTCGAGGATCCCCTGCGTGATCTCAAAGCGTGTCTCGGCCGGCTGATAGGGGTCGGTGGCCGTTCCAATCGCGATCTCCTCACCACGCTTCACTTTCCTCAGGTCATGGCGCAGCAGCCAAGCAGCGTGTTGCTTGACGTAGATCTTGCGCTCGAAGTCCATGCCGTCGCGCATCTCCATGAACTCGTGCGTGTAACGCGCATAGCAGTACTTGCAGGCGAATTCGCAACCGCGGTAGGGGTTGATGGTCCAAGTGAAGGGCACCCGTGGCGAGGTGCAGCGGCTGAGCAACGAGCGTGCCGGCAGGCTGAAATACTCCACCAGATGCCCCTGGCGGAGAGACTCAGCGCTTGCCGCCAGCCTTGCGATCCCGACTAGGAGGGTCGGCTCAGCTTCCTCGATCTGGAGCAACGAAGGGTGCATGAGAGGTAGGGTATATATTCGCTTTTTATTCGCCCACGAACTATACTCACGATTCGACCGCACTGTCAAGTCTGGCCGGGGGTTGGGGCAGGGACACAGAAAAGGTGTACAGGCGTTTCGGTCGATCTCCACGTCCGCCGGTTTGGTGACCGCAATCACTGACTAGCAGGTGAGGAACTCATATGCTTCTGGTTGTGGGCTGCAAGCGGCCTGCGCCAGAGCAGCCCAGCTATGGTCGCAGCCGCGAACAGCAAATCGGCCGCGCTGATCCCGGCTCGCGTTCCATCAGGAGGCAGCCATGGCGCTCGATACATTGGAAATTCGCGTCTCCCTCGAAAAACTGTTAATCATCCTCATCGCGATTCTTGTACCCCTGAACTTCATCGGCCTGTATCTGACCATGCAAAGCCACACCGCACTGGAGCAGACCACGGGCACTCTCTTCCGCGACATTGCGCAAAGCGACGCCATCGCGGCCCGGCAGTTTATTGACGACCGCGTGACCAGTGTCGGCGCAATCGCTGCTCAGCCGGCTGTCGTGGACGCCATCCTGGCCGCGAATCGGAGCTACGCTCAGATGACGGAAGCGGGAAGGGCCGACAAAATCGCCGACCTGGAAAGAAAGTGGACGACCGCTGAAGCGGACGCGCTGGTATCCGGCATAGTGGCTTCTCGGGCTTCGGTCTCGCTCCGCCATTACCGCGAACTCGATCCACGGTTCATGAAGCTGATCATTCTGGATGCCGACGGCGTGCCTGTCGCGGCCACCGACAAGCCGGCGCATTATGCCCCGGTTGACGAGGTCTTCTGGCAGGGAGTGTACGCACAAGGCAAAGGGGCCGTGTACGTTACTCCTGTGCTGTTTGACGGACAGGGCCAGACCAATTACATAGCGATTGGTTTTCCGGTACTCGACGAAAGCTCGCGGCGGTTCATCGGCGCAGTTCATGCACTGGTGGATGTCTCGGGGCTCTTCGCCTTGCTGAATCGTGAACAGCCCGGACGCACGACGGCGACGATGCTGGTTAAGGAGGATGGAACGGTCATCAGCGCTCCGAACGTAACGCCCACGATGCAGATGAAGTCGGAGGAATACGGCGCGGTGCGCGATGCGCTGGGCACGCTGCAAGGCCGGCAGGCGGGATATGTTATCGCCAGCATGCGAGGCGGCAATCACATTGTGGGCTTCGCCGACACGGCGCTGGCTCCCAGTTACTCCAACCTCAGTTGGTTTGTACTGGTTAGCCAGACGACCCGCGAAGCGTTGGCGCCCGTCAGAACGGTGGGTTACTTCGCCATCTTGATGGTCGTCGTTGGCTTGCTCATGGTCACACTGATGGCCGCGTACTTCTTCATGCATCGCGCACAGGAGATCGCGGACATTGAAGCGCCCGAAGGAGTAACCGTCCCTCGAGAGGATCATGAGGAGGAATACGCCGGAGTTCGCTGACTGCCAATCTAGACCCACTCGCTTGCTGGCGATTGCTCTCCCGAGGAGGTGGTCATGCCTGTTTATGAGTATGTATGCAATGAATGCCATACGGCGTTTGAAGTGATCCTCACCATCAAGGAGCATGACAAGGAGGAGATCGTCTGTCCCAAGTGCGGCTGCAAGAACGTCGAACAAGGAGCAACTGAGTTCTTTGCGGTGACATCGCGCAAGAGCTGAAGCTGGGCACGACATTTGGCGATTCCAACCGCCAGGCCTTGGGCGTAGGTGTCCTTTTCGCCGACGCCCGATGCCGCCTCCGTGGTTGCGAGCTAACACGCAAATCCTCATAGTTTCCTCAAAGAGTAGATGCCGCGCAGGCCCGCCGCGGCGGGCACAGGACTTTTTGCCCGCGATATGATTTAATCCCGCTTGGCCGCGATGGCGGACCTGCAGCACTGATGGCCCACACCTTCAAGAGCGACACCGAGTACATCGCGACCACTCACAACACTGCCCGGTTCTTTACCGAGCATCGTCAGGTGGCGCTCGTCCTGCTGCTTGCAACCTTCGTCTGGGGCTGGTTCGGTTATCAGAACATGCCCAAGCGGAAGGACCCGGACATTCCAGTCCGCGTCGCTTCGGTTCAGTGCCAGTGGCCGGGCGCGACCACCGAACAGGTGGAGCAACTGGTTACGCGCCCCATCGAGCAAAACGTCGCCCTGAACTCCACGCTCAAGCAGCCGAGTCCGTCAGATTTCGCTATTCGCTCCCTCAGCTTTCCGGGCCTTTCCGTTGTTTATGTCCAACTCAATGACAACGTAAAGGACAAGGAGAAGCAGTTCTCCGACATGAACCTCAAGCTGAACCAGCTCAGTCTGCCGGCGGGCGCCGGGCCGATTCAGTTCAACAGCAACTTCGGTGACACCGCAGCACTCATGCTCACCGTTGCCAGTCCAATGGTGACGCCTACGGAAGTGGCGCTGCGGTCAATCGCCATTCGTAAAGCCATTGAGCAAACCCGCGCTGGGCTGCCACAGCACGCCCCACAACCACGTGTCAGCATCATCTACGCGTTCCCGTTGTCAGTTGCTCCAGGACCGGTCCGCACCGATTTCGAAAACATCGCACGCATTGCTGCACAGAACAAAACCATCAGTGACCTGCACTTCTTCCAGGGACCGGGATACGTCGGCCTCGACGCCAGCACACCTGTTGACGATGCCACCATCCGTCAGCGTGGTGAGCAATTAATCCGCGCCAATCTTCACCGCTCCGAAATCCACCCAGACGCCTGGGACCCTGCCATCATTCGCTACCCCGCTGACACTGAAGCAAAGCTGCAGGCAGTTGCGGGTGCAAAGTATTCCTATCGCGACCTCGACAATTACACCGAATTACTGCAACGCTCTCTGCAAGGCGTGCCGGAAACTTCGAAGGTCTCACGCTCAGGCGTTCTGGCCGAGCAAATTTACCTTGATTACTCACAGCAGCGCCTGGCGCAATACGGCTACAACCCTTCGAAGCTGAAGGATGTGCTGGGCGCGCAGAACATCACATTGCCTGCTGGCCAGCTCGACGTGGGGCAGACAAACCTGTTCATCAATCCTTCTGGACTGTTCGGCTCGGCCCAGGACATCGGCGACGTCATCATCGGCGTGTCGTCCTCCAACAGCCCCGTTTACCTGCGCGACCTGGTGGACATAACGCGCGCCTATCAGAGCCCGCCCACCTTTCTCAACTTTCTTACCTGGCGCGATGCCAGCGGTAAATGGATTCGCAGCCGGGCGGTTACGCTCGCGGTTTACATGCGCAGCGGGCAGCAGGTTGATCTGTTCGGCCAGCATGTCAACGAAAAGTTGAATAGCGTCAAACAATACCTGCCGGACGACCTGCTGATGGTCCACACCTCCGACCAGCCCATTCAGGTCAAAGAACAGATTGACCTGTTCATGGAGGCGCTCTACGAGGCCATCGGTCTGGTTGTAATCGTCTCGCTGATCGGATTCTGGGAGTGGCGCTCGGCGCTGCTGATGGCGATTTCCATCCCTATCACCCTGGCCCTTACCTTTGGATTCATCTACATCCTCGGCATCGACATCCAGCAGGTCTCCGTCGCCTCGCTGATTATTGCGCTGGGCCTGCTGGTGGATGACCCCGTTGTGGCCGGTGATTCCATCAAACGAATGCTGGCCGAAGGACAGCCCCGCATTGTGGCGCCCTGGCTTGGTCCCACCCGGATCGCCACGGCCATCATGTATGCCACGATCACCAACGTCGTTGCCTATCTTCCCTTCCTGCTGGTGACCGGAAACACGGGTGAATTCCTCTATAGCCTGCCCATTGTGATGACCTGCGCTCTGGTGGCTTCGCGCCTGGCATCCATGACCTTCATACCGCTGCTCGGCTACTACATTCTGCGTCCCGACAAGAAGCCCGAAGCTGCAATCGAAGTGCGTCGCACCACTGGGTTCACCGGCTTTTATGCCAAAACAGCCAAGTTCGTTATCGAGCATCGCTGGAAGGTCGCCATTGGATCGCTGGCCTTTCTGCTGCTGGGCGCGTTTTTCTTCAGCCAGTTGAGGACCTCGTTCTTCCCCGACGACGTTCAGTATTGGTCCTATGCGGATGTGTGGCTCCCCAACGATGCCAGCTTCGACGCGACCAACCAGGCAGCCCAGCAGGTCGAGAGCGTCATCCGGCAGCAAGCTGCAGTCTGGGGGAAGCAGCACCCAGACAAGAACGGCAATCCGACCAACATTCTGCGCTATGTCACGACCTGGGTCGGCGGTGGCAGTCCGCGCTTCTGGTTCTCTCTGTCGCCGCAGTCGCAGCAGCTCAACTACGCGGAAGTCCTGATTGAACTGGATAATAAGGACATCACGCCTGCCTTCGTGGACCAGGTCCAGCCGGTCTTGTCGGCCACGCTTCCCGGTGTGCGAGTTGACTACCGCCAGCTTCAGACCAATCCGGTGAACTACCCGGTTGAGATTCGCGTTATCAGTGATGCCGATGTGGGCACTGCGGGAAGCGCGAAAGACATCCGGACGATGCGGCAGATCGCAGGCCAAGTGATTGAGGCGCTGCAATCGGCGCCGGCGGCGGTGAGAGTTCGCAACGAATGGCAATCGGAGAGCGCGCAGGTCAGCCTGGTGGTCAATCCTGATCGCGCCAATCTCGCAGGCATCAGCAACATGGACGTCGCGAACTCCGCCACCAGCGCGATGAGCGGCACGCCCGTGACCTCGCTGCAGGATGGCGACAAGAACATCCCGGTCGTCGCCCGGCTCCAGATGAACGAACGGGCGCGGCTTTCCGACATCCAGAACCTCTACGTGTACTCGCAGTCGGCCGGCACCAAAATCCCGCTGGTGCAAATCTCCGATATCCAGAACAGCATGGCCACCGAACGTGTCATTCGCATTGACCACTTCCGCACCATGTCGATTTACGCTTTTCACGCGCCGGGTCATCTGGCCTCTGAGATCATCAATGTCGCGCTGCCCAAGCTGAAGGAACTGCAGAAGACCATGCCGCCGGGCTACCGCTTGACCTTTGGCGGCGAATACGACAAGCAGAAGGTGGGCTTCCGCAATCTGGCGACGGTGCTGGCGATTTCGGTCTCCGCGATCTACCTGGCGCTGCTCTTCCAGTTCAACAATGCCATCAAGCCGTTCCTGGTTTTCGCGGCTGCGCCGTACGGCGTCGCCGGCGCCATCGCAGGTCTTTGGATCATGAACACCTCGTTCGGATTCATGGCGTTCCTCGGGATTGCCAGCCTCATCGGCGTTATCGTGAGCCATGTCATCGTGCTCTTCGACTTCATCGAAGAGCGGCACGCACTGGGCGAGCCGTTCGAAGAGGCAGTCATCGACGCCGGCATCATTCGCTTGCGCCCGGTGATGATCACCGTTGGCGCAACCGTGCTGGCGCTGTTCCCGCTGGCCATGCACGGCGGCCCGCTCTGGCAACCGCTGTGCTACGCACAAATTGGTGGACTGACCGTCGCCACCTTCATTACCCTGTTGATGGTCCCGGTGCTGTACTCGATTTTTGTTCTGGACCTGAAGATCCTGACCTGGGATATGAAAGAGGAGAGACCTGCGAGTGCTGTCGCCGTGGCGCCTGGCTCGTCTGCTGCGCCGGCGACCTCGGGGGATTAGACCTGGCAACTCAGGTCGGAACTGGAGAAACCTCGAATGAGAACGTCGCTGCGCTTGCTGGTTGGAGTCTGCTTGCTTTCGGCGTTGTTGGTGCCCGGGTTTGGTCAGAACCAACCCCATCGCGGAAGGATCAGCGTGCCCTTCGAATTCATGGTGGGGGCGACCAAATTTCCTCCCGGTCAGTACATTCTGGACGCCGTCACATCCTCTTACGGGATACTGCGCAGCACCGACGGCAAGCTGCAGCAGGCGCTTTACTTCATGCAAACCGGCGAGCCTGAGAAGAATCCTAGAGTGACCTTCGCGGTGCGCGACAAGAAGTACTATTTCGCTGCGGTCATCGGCTGGTTCGGCAAGATGCAGTACACCGGCTTCAGCCCGCATTTCGACGACGAGACCAAGGAGATACCGATCAGCTCCGCCCAATAGAAACATGTCGTGGGGCGCGCGGCCTGAATCGGCCCGAAGTTCATCCACCACCAAACTACGGCATTGCACAGGAGAGCTCGCATGAAACCAGGAACGACGGCCCGCAGACTCGCCGGCGCCGCAACCATCAACCATCTGGCCGGGACCTTTCTTATCGTAATGGCCCTGGCGATTCCATCCTTCGGACAAATGGGCGGCTCCAGCGAGCTGCAACAGAAACTGGAGGCGCTGAAGCAGGCCGCGGCGGCCAACAAGCAGCGGCTGCAACAGTATCAATGGGTGGAAACCACGCAGGTCACGTACAAGGGCGAACCTAAACCGGCCAAGCAGGATCTGTGCCGCTACGGTCCCGACGGGCAGATCCAGAAAGTCCCGGTCGGCGAGCCGCAGGCACAGCAGCAACAGAGCGGCCGCCGCGGCCGGCTGAAGGAGCACGTCGTCGAGAAGAAGACCGAGGAGCTCGAGGACTACATGCAACAGGTGAAATCGGTCATCAGCATGTACATTCCGCCGGACGCGCAACGCATGCAGAAGGCGTTCCAGGCGCATAACGTTTCCATCGTTCCCGGCGGGGGCGCTGCGCAACTGGTCTTCAAGAATTACGCGCAGCCCGGCGATCAGATGACCATCACCTTCGACATGGCCAGCAAGAAAATCCAGTCGCTCAACGTCAACACCTACGTGGGCGACCCGAAGGGCGTCGTAACTCTGACGGCGCAATTCGCCAGCTTGCCCGACGGGACCAACTACGCGCAACAAACTGTGCTCAACGCGCAGGCCAAGGGAGTCCAGGTCACAACCACCAACTCGCAGTATAGCAAGCTGTCACAATAGGAACGCCCGGTTTTCGCCGCGCGCACGCCCGGGCAAATCTTGCCTGGGCGGAAACTTGACAACAATCGGCGCTGGAGCTGCTTTATCAGCTGGCCGAGCCGCACACGCCTGAGTTGTATCCGTTGCCGGGCAGCAGCGAGTGGGCGCGCGCGAAAGAGGAAAAATTCTGATGCACCAGGTCATCGGCAAACTCCAGGACGACATCCAGCGTCTGCTGGTCCACACTCTCGTTCGCGATCACCTGGAACGTGCGCGTGATGAATAGCATGGTTCCCACTGGAACATAGTCCCAATTCCTGGCGCTATCCATCATGTGCTTCAACCTGCGCAGCCGATCCGTAATCAGAAGCGGGGGCAGGCGACCCTCGAGGCGCGAAATGAAATCGAGGGACGGGGGAAGCAAGGGGACGATATCGTCGAAGTTCTCGTAGCGGGTCTGACTCAGCACCTGCTCGAAGCCATTCCGAAAACCGGGATCACCGGGCCGCGCCGAGGCAAATGTAATCAGCGGCTGCACGCTGGGAACAACGGGGTCGTTCTGACTGAGAATGTAAGCTCCAATGCTCGCCAGTGCGCCGCCCTTGCTGTGACCGGTGATGAAAACCGGATTTTCGGGTCCAGGGTTGCAGGCGGTCACCAGATCACGCACCTTCTGGATGATGGAGATTGTGGCGTTGAAGAACCCGCTGTGAACCTGGCCGGGGATCCGGTTTGGGCCGTCGGGATTGGAGACGGGCACGGCGAAAAAATTCTGCAGCCAGTCGAGCCAGCTATCAGGATCGTTGAGTGACGGCGGCAGTGTTCCGCGGAAGGCTACAACGATGCCAAACGGGCACTGCCCAACCGTGGCCGCGTTGATGAAGCCCTCGCCACCACAAGCAGTTTGCGGATTCTGCGCGTAAGGAACGTGCGGGGCGTAGATGGTGTCCGGCGCGTACGTGCAGGTGCCGGGAGCGATGTTGTACGCGGCGCCAGAAGCGTTCAGCAGAATGCAGTTCAGATTTGCGGGCGGCGGGGTGCTCGTTTTGGACCTCCTTATTGCATCGCTGGAACCGTGCTCTGCCACATCGGGCCGCCAATGGCCTGCACATCCACGCGATCTTCTATTGCCGGGCGATGTCTGTCACCTGAATGTCATCCACCGACACACAATCGTGCACACTTGTTACTGCATAGTCCTCGCCCTGGACACCCATGATGGTTACTACGTCGCGGGCTGATTCGGCATCGCGATACTTGTAGTCGATACGTATGTTTGCAACCGTGGTGTGCGACGGCTGTCGTTTTACGTCACGCAGTTGCAACTCACATTCCTCGCCTGCACCGGTCGTGCTGGCACGCCATCGATACTGCAAGTCCTTATTCTTGTACAGCGTGGTCCAACTGCTGTGAGCCGTGGTCCACGACGACCAATCCTGAGCGGCTGCTGAACCTTGCAAGATTCCGAGAACCATTATGCAAACGGCAGCGATCTGTAGCTTCATGTCTGTCCTTTCGCGGGCGGGAGCTCGCCGGAAATCTTACCACCTTGCTGATTCCCTGCTCCTCACTCGCTCGACAGCGTGCAATCTACGTTCATCTCTTTGCAGACCTTGAGCACTCCCTGCACCACCAGCGAGGTTGCGTCGGGCTGCGTCGCTGTCAGGTTTGAGGCAATCACCAACTGCGTCAGCTTTTCGCCCAGCGGCGTGGCCTGCAGGCTGGCCACCTGCTGACCGTTGCTGAATTGCACCAGCCGCCGCCTTGCATCCTGCATGGTAATCTTCAGGTCGGTGCGTGCTGACAGGTTCTTGACCGCCGTTTGATACACCTTGTCGGCGCTGGCTTCCAGCACGACGGTGGCAACGTCGAAGCCGCCGCCGTCCTTGGAACGATCGCTCATCTGTTGCACGCGCCCGGCGACGGCGCGCGCCACCATCACCCATTGCGCCTGCGCGCTGCCGGCAAGCAGCAGAATTGTCGTCAGAAATACAAGTGTGAGTTTTCGCTGTTGTGTCACAAGCGCCTCATTGGGCCTGCATGTCTCCGATTCAGGAGACAATAGCACAGCTTCTCTCATTGACAACCGGCAACTAGCTTCTGGACAACCCGGTCTAGCACTCTCCCTTTCGTGCCGTATTTAGAATCAATGACTTAGCGAAAAAATGTCGGCAAATAATAGAGCCGTAATGGCTTACACGTCCATAGAAAATCCCTAGGGACTTAGCGGCAGTTGTCAGTGGCCGGTGGACAGCTGTAAGGACCTGTCGCCCGCACATCCTCCATGGCTGCGGGGCCGGCAACAACGTTATGGGATGGGTGACGCATCGTCGTATTCGCGGTAGTCCTCGTTCTCCTTGCTGCTGCCGCCCCTGAAGGGGATCTGGCACCAGCATGGTCTGCTTCCCCCCCGCCCTGAAGGCAGGGCCTTCCTCCGTCGTCCCACTGCGTGGGACTGTGTTTCTCGTTCTCCGACAATGTGAGACTGGCCCGATTCACCTCCCACGTTGTGGCACTCGGGATTTGGGGCG
>Ga0335083_10000942_pt1 | contig 41443 bp, 40 predicted proteins | sample Lox_Sample_42_FD_206716 | JGI IMG/M metagenome (GOLD analysis project Ga0335083, IMG submission 206716) | Soil microbial communities from Loxahatchee National Wildlife Refuge, Florida, United States - Lox_Sample_4.2 | ecosystem: Environmental > Terrestrial > Soil > Wetlands | place: USA...
TGACCAGGGCGCCGGTGCCGTTACGATCGGTGCCAAGGCCGATGCTGGCCGAGGGATGCGAGGCCGGAATCACCGAATGGATACCGACCGTCGCCTGGGCGACCTTTTCGAGCAGGTACAAAGTTGCGTTCACGGACGGGCTCCGTAAAAACTGGCGGCCGGCCTTCCGGCCTCCGCGCACGTGCGCGCGTGAGATGATTTGAGCATAGTTGCGCGCCGTTTCAAGCTCCGCGCAGCACGCGGATCAACACATTTGACGGCGGATTCCGCCGCCGCGCCGAGCCAAGCTTGACTTTTATCGCCCGCGGAGCTTACGCACAATTCTGTGACGCTGGCGGCGGCGGAAGGCTTTTGCCAACGGAGAGCGCCTTGAAACGATGAGCGTTGAGCGCAGCGCGATCGAACGGTTTCTCTACCACGAAGCGCGCCTGATGGATAACCATCGGTACGACGACTGGCTTGCGCTGTGGGCCGAAGACGGCCAGGTCAATTACTGGGTCCCTTGCAACGGCGAAGACCTCGATCCGCTCACCAACGTCTCGATCATTTACGATACGCGCACGCAGTTGCGTAACCGGATCGCGCGCCTGCGCGAAACCCTGTGGCTGCGCGAACAGGCGCCGCGGCTCACTCGGGTGGTCTCGAACGTCGAGATCGAGGACGAGACTCCCGCAGAGGTGACCGCCAGTTCCAACTTTATCCTTGCCCAACTGCATCGCCATCAGCAGTATCTGTGGGCGGGAACCTCGATTCACAAGCTGGTCCCCGCCGCCGGCGGCTTCAGGATCCGCTCCAAGAAGGTCGTGCTGATCAACAACGATGAACCGATGCCCAACCTGATGTTTCTAATTTAGCCATGGCCGCCGGCAAAGATGCGAACCACGGCCTGCCGCTGCGCCTCGCCAGCGAATTCGCCGCGGTCGAAATCGCACGCGACGATCGCGGCAACGGGCCGCGGCTGATGATTCGCGATACGCAGAGCGGGCGCTCGGTCTTCCTCGATCCGCTCGAGCTTGCCGCGCTCGCCTGCGCGCGCCATGAGGACCTGACGCCGTTTCTCGATCCCGCACGGCTGGAGAGCGATCGAAAACCGTAACCCGCGGATTGATCGAAAAGCGTACCCGCGGAACTGAGCAAGGTGCCCGAGATGCCTTCGACGCAAGCCGACTACGAGCAACTGGTCCAGGACGATCGCGTAAGCGGACGCCTTTACTACGATCCCGCGGTGTTCGAGGAAGAGCTTGCGAAAATATGGTATCGCGACTGGATATACGTCGCGCATGAAAGTGAAATTCCCGAGCCTGGCGACTATGTAACGCGCCGGATCGGCCTGCAACCGGTTATCGTCTCGCGCGATGAGGACGGCGCGGTCCATCTGCTGCTCAACCGCTGCATGCATCGCGGCAACACCGTATGCCAGAGCGAGCGCGGCAACGCGCACGCTTTCCGCTGCGCCTATCACGGATGGACTTACAACAATCGCGGCGCGCTGGTCGGAGTCCCGTACGCGGCGGGCTACGGCGCCTCGTTTTCCCGCGCGGACTATCCGCTCGCGCGAGTGCCGCGGATGGCGGCCTATCGCGGACTCATCTTCGGCAGCATGAGCGCCTCAGGGCCAGGCCTTAAGGAGCGGCTGGGCAGGGCCGCTGAGCTTGTCGACCGCTTCGTGGATCTGTCGCCCGAAGGCGAGGTGGTGCTGCGTTCGGGAGTACTCAAACATTCCTTCAAGGGCAACTGGAAGATGGCGCTCGAGAACTCGGTCGACGGCTACCATCCGAACATCCTGCACCATGCGGCGATGATGCTGATCACCAAGGGACGCAAGGTCGACATGGAGTCGGTCTTCGGCGAACATACGGACGCGCTCGCGCGCGATCTCGGCAGCGGCAGCGCGCAACTCGATTTAACCGCGGTCAATCGCGAGCGCGGCGGGCGCGTGGTGCCGCACGGATGGAGCGCCGCGGCTTGGGAGCAGTACCTGGGCGCGATGGAACGGCGCTACGGAGCGGACCGCGCGCGCGGGATAATCCAGACCGGCGGGCCGCACTTCTGCATATTTCCGAATATCATCTTCATCCTGAATCAGTTCCGCGTGATCCAGCCGGTGAGCGTCGACGAGACGGTCGTTTATTACTATCCGACGATGCTCAAGGGAGCGCCCGACGAGATGAACCATCGACGCCTCGCCGAAACCTACCTGATTCACGGTCCGGCGGGGCGCGTTGCGCCCGACGACTTCGAGGCCTACGAACGCAACCAGGAGGGCTTCCGCGCGCGGACCAATGAATGGCTGGTGCTGCGCCGCGGACTTCATCGCGAGCAGTACGAGCCCACGGGCACGATCGCCGGCCATGAGACCGACGAGACCACGCAGCGCGGAATCTGGCGGCACTACCGCGAAGTGATGCGATCGTAGCGTCGTCAGCGCTGCTCGCGATGCAGGATACCCGCCCGTTCGAGTTCCTCGACGCGCTCGTGCGAGTAGCCGAGGTGGCCGGCGAGGATCTCCTCGTTATGCTGCCCGAGCATCGGTGCGCCCTCGCCGGCCGGCTCGGGAAAGCTCGAGAAGTGAAGCGGAAAACCGGGCAGATCGAAACTTCCCAGGATCGGATCGTTCACGGTCGCCACGGTGCCGCGCTCGCGCAGATGCGGCAGCCTGAGCGCCTCGACCGGCGAGAGCACGGGCGCGGCCGGCACGCGAAACTCGGCCAGGCGCGCGATGGCCGCTTCGTCGCTCGGCATCGCGGCGAGCCAGCCCTCGATGATTCGAATCAGTTCCGGAAGATTTTTTAGCCGGTCGGCGTTGGACCTGAAGCGATCGTCGCTCGCGAGCCCGGGCTCCGCCATCGCGCTGCACAGCTGCGCGAACTGGTGGTCGATGCCGGCGATGATGAAGATGTAGCGCTCGCGCCCTTTAAACATCCCGCACGGCGCCGCGTAGGAGATATGATGGCCGCTGCGCTCAGGCTTAATCGCGCCGCCGCTCAAGCTGTACATCTCGATTGCCGTGTGATGGCAGTGAAAGTACGCGTCGAGCAGCGCGACGTCGAGAAACTGGCCCTCGCCGGTGCGTTCGCGATGGAGCAGCGCAGCCACCACGGCCAGCGCGGCGTGCACGCCGGTGCTGATGTCGCCGAGCGCGGCGGCCGGAAAGAAGGGCGGACCGTCGGCGTCGCCGATCATGTACGTGATTCCCGAATAGGCCTGGGCGATGAAGTCGTAGCCCGGCAGATGCGCGAGCGGGCCCTGCTGGCCGAAGGTCGAAACCGAGCACATCACGATCCGCGGATTGAGCGCACGCACGGTTTCGTAGTCGAAACCCATCCGCCCGATCACGCCCGGCGCGAAATTCTCCACCACCACGTCGACCTTCGCGGCCAGTTCCCGCAAAATCGCGAGTGCGGCCGGATTCCTGACGTCGAGGCATAGGCTCCGCTTGCCGATATTCTGCTGGACGAAGTAGCCGCTCCGCCCGTCGCGCACCAGCGGCAGCGTGCGGGTGCGGTCACCCGCGGGCGCGATCTCGACCTTGATCACTTCGGCGCCCATCTGCGCCATCATCCTGGTGACCGTAGGTCCGGCGATGAACTGGGTGAAGTCGAGGACCTTGTAGCCGTCGAGAACGTGTGTCGGGCGCGTCATGCAGTTGTCCGGGGAACCTGGGTCGAGCGCGCGGCCTGATGCGCGCACACGGACGCTTGCGGTTAGGACCGGAAGCTTTGCGGTTAGGACTAAGACAAGCGCGTTCGGGTTGTCAAGTTTGATCGGTTTAGGGCAGGCTCGGCATCGAAGACGAGACTCGCGGCGAAAGGAGCGAAAGCGCCATGGCGGGAAGTTTCCTGCTCGAAAAAGACGGCCGGATTGCGACACTGACTTTCAACCGTCCCGAGAAACGCAATCCGCTGAACGAAGAGGTCATACTGGAATTCGAGGCGCTGTTGCATCAGGTGCGCGACGATCGCGATATCCGCGTGCTGATCGTCACCGGCAGCGGCAACGCCTTCTCCGCCGGTGCCGATCTTTCGACGCTCAAGGAAGTCACCGACCCCGCGGAGCGCCAACGCCTGTTCGCCGGGCTCTCCAAAAGACGCACACGTCTTATCGGTCGCGCGCTCGGCCTGCTCGCCAATCTCGAAGTGGTGACGATCGCCGCGGTCAACGGCTACGCGATCGGCGGCGGATGGGGCATCGCGCTCGCCTGCGACCTCCGGATCGCGGCCGCCGGCGCGCAATTCTGGTTTCCCGAAGTTGACCTCGGCGTATCGCTGAGTCCCGAGGCCACGGCGCTGCTCGCCGCGCAAAGCGGTCCCGCGATCGCCAAGGAGGTCATCATCACCTGCCGCCGCTACATCGCCGAAGAACTGCTGCCGATGGGACTGGTCAACCGGGTGGTGAAGAAGGAAGAACTGTACCCGGCCGTGCGCGAGATGGCGCGCGCGATCGCGGAGAAGAATCCGGCCGCGGCGATGGGCGTCAAGGCGACGGTCAATGCGGTCAGCAGCGGCGGCCGCGCGCTCAGGCTGGACCTGCTGCTCGACCGCAGCTAAAGCGCCGCTGCGATCCGCGCCAGCGCGCCACCCTCGGCCCGCCTGCTCAGTAGAGCGGTCGGGTCCCGATGATCTTGTCCGCTTCCAAGCCGGCGATCTCGGCGTCGCCGAGGCCGAGGATTTTCGACAGCACGTAATGATTGTCTGCACCGAGGATCGGGCCGACCCGTTTGATTGGCGGATGCTCTCCGTCGATCAGCGCGGGAAAGGAAGGATACGGATGGCGGCCGGCGGCCGGATGGTCGACGAACTGGAAGAAATCGGCCGCCGCAAGGCCGGGATCCTTGAGCAGGTCCGAGGGCGCGAGCACCGGGGCCGCTGGAACGCCGCGCGCCTGCAGATCGCGCGCGAGTTCGTAGCGATCGAAGCGCGCGGTCCACTCGGCGACGAGGGGGTTGAGCGCCTCGCGATTGCGCCGGCGAAGCATCGGGGTGGCGAAGCGCGCGTCGGCGGCCCATCCGGGTGCGCCCATCGCCGCGAGCAGCGCGCGCCACTGTTCTTCGGTCGCGACGCTGATCGCGACCCACGCGTCGTCACCGCGCGCGGGGAACGCGCCATGCGGCGATGCGGCCGAGTCGTCGCTGGTGGCGCGTGCGCGCGGGCGTCCGGTGAACTCGAATTCGACCAGCGCGTCGGCGATGTACTGCATGCTCGCCTCGAGCTGCGAGACGTCGACGTGCCGGCCCTCGCCGGTTGTGCGCGCGTGATGCACGGCGGCGAGCGTGCAGAAGGCGGCGAGGTAGCCGGCGAACGGATCGGAAACGCCCACGCCGTGAATCAGCGCACCCTCGCCGGTGTATCCGCTCAGTCCCGAGATTCCCGAGAGCGCCTCGCCGATCGCGGCGAACGAAACGTAGTCGCGCCACGGCCCCTCCTGTCCGAAGCCCGAGACGGAGGTCATCACGATCGCCGGATTGACCTCGCGCAAGGTCTCGTAGGAAAGCCCGAGCTGCGGCATCACGCGCGGCGAGTAGTTCTGCACCACTGCGTCGGCGCGCTTGACGAGTTCCTTGAACAGCCGTACACCCTCGGGCCGCGCCAGATCGAGCGTCAGGCTGAGCTTGTTGCGGTTGGTGGCGTTGAATGGCGGCGACAGCTCGTAAACCTCGGCGGGATCGCCGGGGATCGCGACGATTCGAAACTGATCGGGCCGCTGGATCGATTCGACCTTGATCACTTCGGCGCCGAGGTCGGCCATGATCGCGGTCGGCAGCGGCCCGGCCCAATAAGCGGTGAAATCGACGACGCGGACTCCGTCGAGCGGCAGGCGATCGGCGCTCATATCACCCCCATCTCGGCAAGCGTGGCGAGTTCTGCGGCCGCGTGCTTAAGCTCGCCCGTCAGAATTTGTTCCGTATGCTCGCCGAGCAGCGGCGCGCGGCGGGGAACCGGCCATTCGCCGCCGCATTTGGCGGGTCCTCCAGGGAAGCGGTGGCGTCCGGCAACGGGATGTTCGATCTCTTCGAAGAAGCCGCGCGTCTTTACTTGCGCCATCGCAGCGACCTCATCGATCCGGTTGACCCTGCCCATCGGGATGCGATTTTCCTGGCACTGCCGGAAAATCTCCTCGCGCGTGTGCGCAGCGGTCCATCGGGAGATCTCGACTCCGAACTCATCGACGCGCGCCTCGCGGTCCCTGCGGGTCTTGAAGCGCGGATCGTCGACGCCCGCGACTTTCATCAACGCTTCGATTTGCGCGTCGGTGGCGGCCGCGGCGGTGACGTCGCCGTCGGCCGCTTTGAACGTGCGGTAGGCGGCCCATGCCGGATAGCGATCGCCCGCGCGTTTGATTTCGGTGCCCGTATAGGAGAGGAAAGTTTCGTTGAAGCGCGTGGTGAAGAGCAGCGCCTCCTGCGCGGCCACATCGATGCGCCGGCCGCGCCCGCTTGCGCGCGCGCCGCGCACCGCGGCCAGTGCCGCGATCGCGCCGACCACGCCCGGTACGAATGCGGTCATCGTGCGGCTGTTGCTGATGAGCGGCGTGCGCCGCGGCTCTCCGAGCTGTGCCATCCATCCGCCGAGCGCGGCCAGCTGAAGCTCGGTCGCAAGCCATTTCTCGTACGGTCCGCCCGCGGCGAAGCGGCGAAAGACAATGCGCACGAGCCGCGGATTCGCGCGGCCGGCGGAACCCTCGTCCGCCGCGCCGCTGAGGCCGCGATCGTCGATCAACACGTCGGCGCGTTCGAGCAGACGCTCAAGGATTGCAGTTCCGTCGGGGTGCTCCGCATCCAGCGTGAGGCTGCGCTTGCCGGAAGCGGTAAACATGAAGAGCCCGCCGCGTTCGAGGCCCGCGCGATCGTCGAGGAACGGCGGCAGCCATCGCACCGCGCTACCCGTGCGCGGGCGCTCGACCAGCATGACGTCGGCGCCCATCCGCGCGAAAAGCCGCCCGCAGAAAGCGGCGGAGCATCCATCGCTCAATTCGACGACGCGGACGTCTCGCAGCAAATCGGTCATCGCACGCTCCCCAGGATTCGCGGCAGCCTCCAGCGATTTCCGCAACGCGGAGCGATTCCGGGCTGTGCGCCGGCGGCCTCGCTAATCTAGTCTCGCTCGCGCGGTAATGCTAAGTGCTACACGGTCTAGCTAATCGCACGGACCGCGCCGCGGGACAAGAGCGGTGCTCCGCCGGCTAGCGAGACGAGGGCGGTTGGGAAGAAGTATTCGAAGCCTAAGTAATATCGAGCCGGCTCGCCCGCGCCGGTCCCTGCGGTACCAGGGCTCCACATTCAAGTCGCAAGCCCGCAGTTCAACCAGGGCTTCGCGTCCACGGCCCGACGCATCGTGCCGGGGCATGATCCGAGAAGCACAGTCTTTAGTAGTCGAGGGGGAAAGAAATGGAAGGAGCAGGGATCCGGCGATGGATCGTTGTGATAGCGGTGGTGCTCGGTGGTCTTGCGGCGAGGCCGAGTCCGGCGGCGTCGCAGGTTTGCGGCAGCACACCTCTTATCAGCTGTCCCGTCGATCGCGCGGACATCGAAATCAACAGCCACGTCTGCCTGCAGCAAGACTGCGATTTCGGCAAGATCACGATAAAAAGCGGCGGCGAGCTTGATATCCCCGACCAGACGCGCGCGCTCAAGGTCAAAGAGATAATCGTCTCGGGCAGCCTGCAGATCGGCACGGCCGCCATGCCGGTCGGCACCTCGAGCCTCGGCAATCGCATCACGATCACCTTCACGGGCGAGCGCCCGTGCCCGTCGCCGCAGAAGTGCGCGAAATTCTCCAAGGGCATCGAGGTGATGTCCGGCGGCGCGCTCGGCCTGTACGGGCTCAAAGGCGTTCCGCCAAGCCAGGTAAGCTGGAGCTACCTTGGCGCGGCGGCGGGGCCGCCGGGGCGGTACGGCGCGGGCACCGGCGTCGGCAACCCGGTCGCGGCGAACGGCGATACGGTGATCCAGCTGGCGGACGACGTCAGCAGCAAGGGCTGGCAGGCGGGCGACTGGATCGTGGTTGCGACGACCAGCTTCAATCCGTTCGAGACCGAGTTCGTGCAGATCGATTCTTTCCCGGCGCCGAACATGATCAAGCTGGTGCAGCCGCTTAAGTACTATCACTTTGGTTTCGGCGGACCCGCGCCGAACTCCTGCACCGGCGGCGCGCAAACCGCGGGCTGCAACTACGGCGTCGACGAGCGCGCCGAAGTCGGACTCATCACGCGCAATATCAAGCTGACGGCGGCGATCCCCGACGATCCGAACAGCCGGCATTGGGGCGGCGACATCATGTTCCACAGCGGTTTCGACGAGGCCGCCACCCGCGTCCAGGGCGTCGAGATCGAAAAATTCGGCAAGGACCAGCTCGGCAGCTATCCGATTCATTTTCACCGCGACGGCGCGCTCAGCAACGCGACGGCGCTGGTCAACGCCAACAGCATCCATCACAGCTTCAACAAGTGCCTGGTGGTGCATTCGACGAGCAACGTGACGCTGAAGAACAACGTGTGCGCGCGTATCGTCGGCCACATCTTCTACGAGGAGTGGGGGAACGAGACGGGCGTCGTGCTCGACAGCAACCTCGGCCTCGGTGCGATGAGCAACAACTTCAACATCAATGCGCCGACGCCGGGACTCAGGAAGAAGCTGGTCGAAAACTACTGGTGGACCGGCGATAACCTGGTCAAGCAGGCGGGCTACAACTACAACGGCTTCAATATTCCCGATACCGATGGCCAGCAGAATCCGACGCGCGGCGGATGCGGCATTGCCCAGGGCGACGGCACGCTGAAGCTGCAGGATCCCAAGGAGATTGAGACCAACGTGGGCGGGCAACCGGGATGGAAGAACTGCCCGGAGGGCCAGATTTACTTCGAACCGGCGAGCGGGTTCTGGATTGTCAATCCGACTACGGTGCTTACGAACAACTCGATCGGCGGATGCCAGGGCACCGGGCGCGCATACTGGTATGTTCCGCCGAAGATCAATATTTCCAATCCGAAGGATCCGCTGGAAAAGGAAGTCGACGTCAAGTTCCAGCCCGAGGGCTTGTTCCAGAATAATCGCGCCCACGCATGCTATTCGGGACTCTATGCGGAGGGGGAGGACGGCGTGCTTTCCGACCAGCTCTTCCCGCACAAGCCCGCCTCCAGCGGCGTACCGGCGACAGCTGACGATCCGCCCCTGTTCAGCACGTTTGACCGCATCACAGCGACCCGCAATCGCGACCGCGGCGTGTGGCTGCGGCCCGACTGGTTCGTGGTCAAGAATGCGCGGCTCGCCACCAATCGCGACAGCGTTTCGCTGGTGAGCGCGGGCGGCTTCGACGGCGCGGCTCCGGGAAGCTGGGCGATGCTGGAAAATTCGGTGGTCGTCGGTCTCAGCCAGAACAACGTCGATCGTTTCGGCCCCTGTCCTTATCCCGATCAGGCGATGGGACTGCCCAACACGGGCCGCATCACCGGATGCATCGACGTGACGCCGATAACCTTCAACGACGGCAAGCCGGTGCTGCCCAATCCCGGCTACGACGTAGTGGCGCGCGGCTATCCCACGCCGAACTGGAACTTCGCGGGCTTCATGATCTATGACGGCCCGGCGCTGATCTTCAATGACGCGTTCGTCAACTTCAACGTCGATATCAGGAAGTATCTCACCGGCGAGGATCGCGCCGCGCTCGACTATTTCACCCGCAACAACGAATTCACCAATCATCTCGGGGTTTACGAGGGCGACGCCGCGCTCGGATGGTTTCAGTCGAACCAGAGCAGCTATCCGAACGCGCAGGCAAGCGAAGGCCTGACCTTCGATCACGTCGATCTGCGCCATCAGATCTATACTGACAAGGTTAACCTGGGCCCCTTCAATGACGGCGACAAAAACACGCTGATCGTCGATCTTGACGGTACATTGACGGGTTTTGAAGTTGTTCATGGCGGCAACGTCAAGGTCGATAACGCAATCTCGCTCAACAATCTGCCGTTCAACGCGACCGCCGTGCGCGCGCAGCCGGCCGACGAGCAGTTGACGCAGACCTCGGCGGATGAGTGCCTGGCGCAGGGCGCGCAGGATACCTTGGCCGAGCAGCGCCCGACGTCGCTGATCGAACCCGGAAGCCTGGGCACGCTCGAGTTCGAGGCCGAGACGCCACAGACCTGCGAGGCGGCTCCGAACCAGACGCCGCCCTGCGATTGCAACCTGGAGGCAGGACCCAACCCTCCCGCATGCACGCCGGAACAGCAGGCGGCGCTCTGCACGTGTCACAGCAACTGGCAGCACATGACTTTTACCAAGGATTCGACCGACTACGATGCGCTATTTCCGCAAGACAAACCCAAGCACTGGAGCATGGTGCTGCACGGGCGGAATTTCCTCGGCGTATGGGAGCCGAAGGTAATGAACGGTTACGGCTACACGATCGGCGCGAGCTCGGGCAAGAAAAGCGGCAACAACGCGACGGTGGGGATTCCATCAACCATCGATCTGACGCTCGCCGATCTCAACATGCCCAGCATTTCGGCGGGCAATCCTTTCTACGTTCGAGTGGGTATTTGCTATAGCAACAAAGACCAGACGCATCCGTCGAACGATTTCAAAATCGTGCGCGGCTATAAGTCTTTCGGCGCGGGGAACGTTTCTCCCAAGGACCCCGAGCTGCAGAAATACTGGAACAAACTTCCCTGCGATCAGCTCGACAGCCAGCATCCGCCGAACGCTACGGCCTGCCCGAGCGAGGGCGCGGTGGTTGATGGCGCATGCCCGGACGGCCAGGCGCCGGTCGCCGGGATGTGTCCGAAGGCCCAACTGGACGATAACGGGATAACATCGGTTGCCGACCTGCTGGATTCGAATACGCATCTGCCGGTTCCCAACAAGTATTTCTACGACAAGAAATCCGGGATGCTGCTTTTCTACATGGTGCAATCGGCGCCGAACGCGCTGGGGCCGTCGCCGCTCGGAAGCTGCGGCGCCAATGCGCAAACGCCGCTGCCGCCGGAATGTCCGCACGGGAGCGAGACTTACTATACGTGCCCGGCCGGAGGATGCACTTCGTATCGCGTGAAGATGAAAGGGGCGTACGATCCCGGACGGTCATCCTGCAATCCCTATCCGCCCAACGATGCGAACCACAACTTTACGCAGGATCCTCCGGCGAACCAGAACACGCTCGCTTACGTGGTGCCGAGTCCAGCTCCCAGCCCCGCCCCGCCGTTCAACACCGGCGACCCGGTGACGCTGACGGTGGGCGGCACCCCGGAATACCCGCACGCGACAGCCAATCCGCCGCCGGTCTGCCAGGTGGCCGCCGGTACCAACACGGACCCGGGACCGCCATGGTCCTCCGGGTCCGAGTACGCCTACTATCAGATTGGCGTTAACACCGGCACGCTGGTGACGATCAATAACGCAGTACTTGCGCAGCGGTCGCCCAACCAGTTCATCGCGCCGCTGCAGATCGGCCAGACTTATACGCTGTCGGCGATGAATGGCGCCGCCTCCTGCAGCACCAGCTTCACGACCACGGGAACGCCGGAGAATCCTTCGGCGACGGTCGGCACGCCCGACACTTGTCGCCTGAGCCCGAACGGGAGAATCTTCGGCTTGCCCCCGCCGTTTTAGAGGGAGATGGTATTTGGGGAAACCGTGATGGAACGAATCGCGCTCAGGCCGGGTAATTTTCCCTGGTACGACTATTCGCGCTACACGTTCTCGCTCGGGCTTAGCGCCGGCGGGCGAACGATGCTCTCGGGCCACTCGGCTTCCGAGTATGATGCCGATACGCGCGAGATGGTTGTACGCGGAGGGATGCGCGAGCAGGCGCGCACCGCATGGGCAAAGATCGCCGCCATTCTCGAAGCCGGCGGCCGAAGCCTGGCCGAGGTCGTGCGCTTGGTCGAGTACGTCACGCCGGAAGGGATCGAGCGCTATGCCGAGGCCGCCGCGGTTCGCAGCGAATTGTTGGGCGACAACCGCCCGGCGGTCAGCATCGTGGTGGTGAACCGCCTGCTGCGGCCGCAAGCGCTCATCGAAATCGAAGTCGACGCGGAGCCCTCGGAGCCGCCGCCGAGCGCCGGGCGCGGATGGCCGCCGACAGCGGCGGCCGCGCGAGCTGCCGGCGGGGTGGTCTATCTTTCGTCCATTCTGCCGCTCGACGATGCGGGTGCGGTCATCGCGCCGGGCGATCTCATCGGGCAGGCGCGCGCAATTTACCGGCGCGCAGCGGGCATACTATCCGCGCTGAGTCTGGGAATGGACCGCGTGGTGAAGACGGTTGATTATCTCACGCCCGCCGCATTGCCGAACTACAGGAAGACCGGCGCGGTGCGCCGCCAATTCCTGGGGCCGGTTTATCCCGCCGCGACCGGAATCGTAATGAAGCGCGTCGGCTATCGGGACGCGATGCTCCAGGTCGATTTCATCGCGTCGCGCCATCCGCCGGCGGCGGTCAATCCCGGATGGACGCGCTATGCGGAGTTAACCTACAGCCCCGCTGTGCGCGCAGGCGAAATGCTTTTCATCGCCGGGCAGACGGCGCTCGATCCGCGTAGCGCAACCCCGATGCATCCGGGCGATGTCGCTGCGCAGGCCGCCTACGTGTATGACAACATCCTGCAAGTGGTCGCGGCGGCGGGCGGCGGTCCCGAACATCTGGTCAAAACCGTCGAGTACGTCACCGCAGCCGCGCTCGAGCGCTATCGCGAGGTGGCGGGCGTGCGCTCGCGGATGTTGCGGACGCCGTTTCCCGTGTCCACCGGATGCGTATGCGAAACCCTGCTGCGCCCGGAATATCTGATCGAAGTCGATGCGCTCGCGATAGTTCCCGCAGCCTAGTACCTAACGGAGCGTTCTCTAATCGACGCGCTGCTGACAGACGAGCTTCGAGGATGGATCGGGCGCGAGTTCAGTTATACGGCGCCCGAGGAGATCGGCCGCGCCTCGATCCGCTATTTCGCGCTGGCGATCGGCGACGAGAATCCGCTCTATACTGACGAGGCCTACGCGCGCGCCGCGGGCTATCCTTCGATCGTCGCTCCACCGACCTTCGTGTGCGAGACCAGCCAGTACGCGCATCGTCCGCCCGATTCCGACGGCTATGTGGGCCACACCTGGGACTTGCCGATCAGGAGCTGCCGTATGATCCGGGGCGGACACGACTACGAATTTTTCCGCTCAGTGCTGCCGGAAGATCGGATCACCGTCACCTGGCGGCTCGAGGATATTTCGGAGCATCGCTCCTCGCGAGGCGGGTCGATGCTGATCGTGATCTCCGCGGCGACCTACGCTAATCAACGCGGGGAACTTCTCGCGCGCAACCGCGAGACGCTTATTTTTCAGCCGCTTGAGGTTTCGCGATGAGTCAGCAGACAGAGGCTCTGCCCGCGCTGGAGATCGGCGGGCCGGTCCCGCCGCTCGAACGCACGCTGACCCAGGTGCGGCTGGTGGCCTACGGCGGCGCAACCTGGGACTGGCATCGCCTCCACTACGAACCGGAGTACGCCCGCGCGCGCAACATCGCCGGACCGATCGTTGACGGGCAGATGTTCGGCGCGCTACTGGCCGAAGCGCTGCTCGACTGGCTCGGGCCGCGGGCATTCATCCGGCGGATGAGCTTTCGTCTGCGCGCGATGGTATTTGCGGGCGAGACGGTGCGCTGCGAGGGCGAGGTGGCGTCGATCGTTACCGAAGCGGATCGCCACGTCATTCAAGTGGCGCAGCGCGTGCGCGTGGTCGACCGAGTCGCGGTCGAGCCGGCGAGTGCCGAGATCGTTATCGCGAGATAGTTGCCGCAGGACAACTGAAGCTGTTGTGATTTCCGCGACCAGGAAGCCAGGACTTTGCCCCGACTCTAAGATTTGGGTTCGGGCGGCGCCGGGAAGCATGGCAGCTTGTGCACCACCGCGTAACGGAAGGGCCGTTCGTTCCAGGTGAAAGTTCCGCCCGCAGACCCAAAGCCCATCTCCAGCGCATTCAGCTGATCCTGTTCCGTCACGTCGCGCGCGTCCGCCGGCGCATAGGCCACGAAGGCGGTCGAGTCTGCGGTAAGCTCGCTCTGCAGCGGAGGCTGAAAGTTCATCTTGGTGAAGTTGCTCGCGAGCTTCCATCCGCCGTCCTTCGTGTCCTGGTTCGGCATCGCCGCCCATGCCGGGTCGAGGTCAGTGCCGACCAGGCTCAACTCGCGATAGCGGGTGACGCCGGTCTTGTCGGTTTTCAATTCGACCAGCATCGGCACCTCCTGCGACAGTTCGTCGCAGACGTCGCTGTCGGGCGGAGGCATGTCCTTGTCCTGATGCGATTGATGCGAGGCCACGATGCCGCCCACGGCCAGATTGGCGACGCCGCTGCCGACCGCCTCGGCCGCCTGGATAGCCACCGGGGCGAGTTGAATTGCCGCCATCCAGCATCCACTGGCGACGACGGCGAGCGCGAAGGCTCCGGCCGTCAGTGCGGCTCGCTTCAACGTCGCGCGATGCGACACGCAGTTGATCTGAGCTCGTCTCGCACATCTGCGCCGGCCTGACCGCCGGCGCGAGAGCTGAGCTCCCCCCTCATCAGGCGCCACTTTAGCATTAGCGAGGCTGGTCCGCACGATAGCGGCTCGTGGCATGAGGCGGCTCCATGGCGAGGGCGGCGACCGGAACCAAAACCTGGGCCGATATGAAGATCGTTGATCGGGCGACGAGAGAAATGTGTGATACTCATGTGAGAGAATCTGTTCGCCAACGGCGCCTACCACCCATTCTCCTGAGCCTCGCTGCCGGGATCGCGCTATTCGTTGTTCAGGATTGCGCGTTCGTGGCCAAAACCGTTTCCACCGGCGGCGAGCAGCCGGTTCGTGTTGCGGTCGTGACCAAGGCCAAGGCCCCGCCGAACGAAGGCCCGCGGGTGATCGTTTTCTGCCTGGACGGAGCCGGCTATCCGCAATTGATGGAAGCCATTCGATCGGGCAAAGCGCAACGCATTGCGGCGCTCCTGGGCAAGGAGCAGGGCAACGGGTTGTTCGAGCATGGATATTCGGCGCCGGGCGTCTTGAGCGTGCTGCCATCGAGCACGGTCGCCGACTGGTCGGCGGTATTCACCGGCAAGCCGCCTGCGCAAAATGGATGGCCCGGCGACGAATGGTTCGACCGCGCGCATCAACGCTTCTATGCGCCCGTGCCGATCACCGTTACCCAGACGGCCGACTTCTCGGCGATGCTCAACGACGATCTAATCGGCTCGCAACTCAAGGCACCGACATTGTACGAGCGGCTGAAGCGCCGCTCTTATGTTTCGATGCTGATGGTCTATCGGGGCTCGACGCTGTTCACGACCGTGCCGCCCGCGACTTTCGCCGGCTTCGTCGGCAACCTGGTCGAGGGCAAGCTCGCCGGAGAGACCGCGCTCGAGGCTATCAGCAAGACGCTCGACCTGGACTCGACGAGCAAGCTTCTGCAAGCTATTGACGAGCATGGACTGCCGCGGCTGCAGATCGTTTATTTCCCAGGGATTGATATTTTCACGCACGCCTCGCCCGATCCTCTACATGCTCAGGTCAATTACATCGAGAATTCCACCGACCCCGCGGTGGGCGAGGTGCTCGACGCCTACGACAAACGCGGAGCGCTCCCCAACACCTTCGTAATTTTTGTCGCCGACCACGGTCATACGCCGACCTTGAATGAGACCAGGAATCGGCTGGGCCCGGACGATCCGGGCTCGCCTTTTGCCACCCTCAAGGCGGCCGGGTTTCGAGTCCGCAAGGCGTCGCTCACGGTGAGTAAGAGCGAAGAGGACTATCAGGCCGTGATCGCCTCGCAAGGCTTCATGGCGTACGTCTATCTCGCCGACCGCTCGACCTGCGCGGCCGCCGGGCACAAGTGCGACTGGACGAGGCCGCCGCGCTTTCACGCGGACGTGATGAGGGCAGTGCGCGCCTTCTACAAGGAGAATCAGGCCGGGCAGCCGATCCCGCAAGGCAAGGGCACTATCGATCTTATTTTTGCCCGCGAACCTGCCGAAGCGGACGAGGAGGCGGAGGCCTTCAAGATTTTCGACGGCCGCACGCTGGTTCCGATCTACCGCTATCTGCGAAGACATCCCCGGCCGGACCTCACAGATCTCGATGAGCGCATGAGATGGCTCGGAGAAGGTCCGTATGGCGGCCGCGCCGGCGATATAGTGCTTCTCGCCAAAGCCAGTTCTGCGATTCCGATCCAGGACAGATACTACTTCGCTGCCACGACGCACTACTCATGGCATGGAAGCGCGGATATGTCTGACAGCAATGTGCCGCTGATTCTGGCTCTTGAGGGCGGCTCCGGCGCCGCCATGCAACGGATCGTCGATGAAGTGAGCGAGGACGTTACGCTCTCCGAAATGGCCGTTACGCCGCTGGTGCTCGCACTGATCGGCCGTGAATAGGCCCGCTGCCGCGCCAGCTTGCGTCCCTTCGCGGAACCTTGCTTCGGTTGGGTATTCGGACGAAGGAAACTTCCGGCAGGTTCAGACGCTCATGCGACGCTTCGCGCGTGAGCGCGTTCGCGACTTGTGACAGCGACATACGCAGGCGCTGTTGGCGCATCGCCCGTGACCGCCGGTCGCGCATTCGATCACATTCGTGACGCTATTGAGCAATCCCTGCACCTCTGACGCCAGCGGCTCTTCCGGCAGCATTCCTACTGGCGTTGCGGCTTTGACCGAAAAGAGAGTGCCCGCGGTTCGCACAGCCTCTTTAGCTGTGCGTAAATTCGACAGCCACGAAAGAGTCGAAAATTGACCCGGCCGGATGAGGCTGACAGTTTTTGTAGACTTCTTCTTGTTCAAAGTCACGACAACCGATTGTTGCGGACGCCTGAGTTTCGCGTTCACCAAAATCAGCTTATCAATCTTGCGCGTGGCGACGGAAGCAAAATTTCATGCGTTGACCAGAAAAGATACGTGTTTGCGGCCCCTAACTTCAGAAGCAGTCTGACCAGTTAAAATAGAACGTGCAAAATAAAGCCTAAGCTAGGGCATATTCTGATGTGATTTATCGTCGCGCAAAAATACCCAGCTGTGGAAAATCGTTCGCCGCGGATCGTTTCATTCGCCGTGCGCCGTCGAAATTTCAGCGATGGAACTCCTCCAGTTTGCTGATGTCGAAGATTTTGCCCACCTGCTCGAGATTGACCGCCGGATAGCCGGTTCCGAAATCGGCAAATATCGTCGCGCGCTGATTGATGTAGTCGGTCGCCGTGATGCCTTCCAGCTGAGTCGAATCCACGCCGTGATTGATCTCCGCCCATTCTTTGTAATCTTCAGTCCACCGGGATGAATAGACGATCGTCTTCCACAGCTTGTGCTGACGGTTGAACGTTCCGGCCATCCACGGATGCCAGTTTTCGGCGTCCCAGAACATGACCACGCCGCTATACGGATGGTCGGGCTTTTTGGAGATGCGCTCGACCACCGCCATCCGGCGGATCGACCAGACGTCGTCGGGCAGATTGCCGTTGGGGCCGTAATAATGCCCGTAGTCGTTCTTGCCGTCCATCACAACCAGCATGTCCTTCCATCCGAGGAACTTGAAATTCCACTGCGCGATGCGGTCGGAGAAAGTGTAGAAATCCTCGTTGGTCTGATCGCTGCCGCCGAGCGAATCTTCCTTGACCTCAACCGAGACGCGGCGCACGCGCCGCGACTGCGGATCGTAGGCCCAGGCGTCGTCGGAGCGATGGGGATCGTTATAGCGGTAAGTGATAAAAACCTGGCCGCGCAGGTCGAAGGGCGAGAAGAAGCCGGAGAACTCCTTGTAATAGATGTCCTTGGCTTCGGGCAGGGGCAGCAGCCCGCCGGCGTCGGCGCGCGGCGCGAGATGGCTGAAGTAAACCCGCTCGTACAGGATGTTCGCGGTTTTGACGAACGTGCCGCCGCCGCCGAAGAACTTCGACGCTTCGCTCGGCAGCTTGCTCTTGTAGTCAACCCCGCTGATCCATCCCGCCGGCGGCGTCTCGATCACGTTGGGCGCCTGGCCCTGATGGCTGCCGCCGAAGCGGTCGTAGAGAAAGAGCACGCTGATGATGATTGGTCCGTAGTTCCACCATCGAGCCTCGAAATTCCACGCTGCCTTGTAGCCCGAGAGCGGATCGGAGGCGCTAAGCGATGCGTTGGCGAAGGGTTGTCCGCAGAAATAGTTGTCGATCGAGCCGTCGGCATTCATCTTGACCTGCGCCTGGTACTTCTCGGTGCAATCCATGTAGTCCCTGCGCGGCGTGTGATTGCGGGTCGCGATGATCTCCATGCGCATTTCCGGAAAATTATACTGCTCGACATAACCCGGCATCATGAACGGGCGAATCCGATCGAGATCCTTGGCCGTCAGGACGTCGCCGGGTTTGAAATCGGGCTTGGCGTCGCGATATTTCGCGAGCCACTGGTCGATGTCCGCGCGGGTGGTGTCGCGAGGATCCGCCGCACGCGCGAAGGCCGCGCATCCGGCGACCAGCGCCAGCGCAAGGCTCACGATCCCGCCCACGCGTATCAGTCGCGCACGCGCGCTGGAAACTATCACGGTCTTCGAAGAGTCGCTGCTCACGAATTCTCTCTCCCTCACGGAGTGCAAGGCAGGCCCGGACGCCCGAGCGGACGCTCGGGCGCGCGTTTTTTTGCACTCGATAGCTGACGGCTGGGCCGTTTGTTCTGTCTATGTTGCAGGCATTGGGCTCCGCGCCACCATCGAGCATAGGAAACAGCGGCGGCCGTTCGCAAACGGATCAGGCCACGCGCGCCGCCCTCGCAATGTCGTCGGACTGCCGGCCGGCGGCGTGCCGGGCGGGCGGCCCCGTTGCGGGCGGGCGCAAAACAGCCTGTACTGTAAGGGGGGGACGCATGATTACGCTTCGTTTTTCGTCCGGCCCGGGTTTGGCAACGAGGACCCGGGCTTCGGCTGAAAATTCCGCCGTGACGCTCGCTCTCTTCGTAGCGATGGTATTGCTGCCGCTATCGAACGCGCCGGCGCTTGCGCAAGGCACCTGCAGCGGGATGAGTCTCGGGAAACTTGCGAGCCTCAACGGGTTCGTTCCTTTCCCGCCGGATAATTTGTGGAACACGGATATTTCCAGCGCCAAGCTGGACCCGAACTCGGACAACATCATCAATTTCATCGGCGCTGGCGTGACGCTGCATCCGGACTTCGGCTCCGGTCTCTACGGTGGACAATCGATCGGCATTCCGTACCAGGTTGTGGGCGGCAAGCAGCCGAAAGTGGGGATACGGCTGGGCGCCTACGCCAGCGAAAGCGATCACCAGCCGTTGCCGATTCCGTACAACGCACTGATCGAAGGCTCTCCCGCGCCCGGCAGCGGCGATCGTCACGTGCTGGTGCTCGACCGGCACGGATGCTGGCTATACGAACTCTATAACAGCCATCGGCTGACGGCGCCCGACTGGAGCGCCGACTCGGCCGCCGTCTGGGACATGGCCGCCGACGAGCAGCGGCCCTATACCTGGACTTCGGCCGACGCCGCGGGATTGCCGATCTTTCCGGGTCTGGCAAGATACGACGAGGTCGCCGCCGGCGCGATCAATCATGCGCTGCGGTTTACCGTGCCGGTGACGCGCCAGGCGTTCACGCCGCCCGCTTCGCACTGGGCCTCCTCGAATACGAACTCCGACGCGCCGCCGATGGGCATGCGGCTGCGGCTCAAGGCCGATTTCGATATCTCGGGATTTTCGTCGGCCAACCAGGTGATCCTCACGGCGCTCAAGAAATACGGGATGATCCTCGCCGACAACGGCAGCGCCATTTATATCAGCGGCGCGCCGGACCCTCGATGGAACAACGACGACCTGGGCAACCTTAAGACGATCGCCGCGTCGAATTTTGAAGTGGTGCTGATGGACCCGGTTTACACCAGCTCTGACGTGCCCAGCGGTCCGCCTCCGATGATCGGCAGCTTCACGGCAAATCGCCGCTCGATCGCTGCCGGCCAGTCGGTAAACCTTAACTGGAGCGTCAGCGGCGCGAGCTACGACATTATCTCGCCGCTGGTCGGGCCGGTGCGGGGCACGAGCGTCAGCGTCACGCCGGGGGCGACGACGACGTTCATCCTGCGCTCGACCAACGAGTACGGGCGAACCAGCTCGAGCGTAACCGTCACGGTGCACTGAAGCGCCGCATCACGCCATGCAGTTCAAGCAACGGCGATATTCATCCGGAGGAGAGGGCTTCGGCGCCGCTTATCAGATCCAGGATCTCCGTCGTTATAGTTTCCTGCCGCAGGCGGCGCGCGAGGCTGGTAAGTTCCTTGGACTTGTTTCCGATGTTCTGATGGGCGGCCTCCATGGTCCGGAAGCGCGCCGAGTTTTCGCTGAAGAAGGATTGCATCGCCGCGTTCTCCAGCGCCGCGAAGAAATATTCGCCCACGATGTCGTCGAAGAGCCGGCGCGGGCGCAGATTGATCAGAGGCGGCGTTGCCGGGGCGGGCTCTTCGAGAACCGGCATTTCGAGCGGCAAAAGCCGATGCTGCTCGAGCCGCGATAGCTGACTATCTGCAAAGCGCGCGTAAATGACCTCGACTCCCGCGATCCGGCCGTCGCTGAACATGCGATAAAGTTCTATCGCGACCCGACCGGCCGCCGCCGTAACTCCCGCGCAGTGAGTAGCCATCGGGAGTACTATATCCGGGTTCAAACCGCGCTCGCGGCCTATCTGCGCCCCCCGCGATCCTACCACGATCAGCACCATCCGGCCTGCCCGATCGGCCAGGGTTCGGACCGCGGCGTTAAGGGGTTGTTCATTGAAGCCACCGCAGAGACCGTGCTCGGCGCAAAACACGATCAAGCCCGACTTGGCCGGCGCCGGCGCCGGCGTAACGGTACCGTCCGCGGGCAGCATCGTTGCGGCATCCGACAATGCCGCCCGGATCGTTTCCGAATAATGGCGGATTGGTTCGAGCGAGCGCAGCGCCTGTTGCATCTGCGAGGCCGCGATCGCGCGGATCGCCGAGACCACGTTGAGCAATTCGTCCAGCGACGCGATCCGCGTCGCAAGTTCCCTTTCCTGGGCCATCGTCTTGTCAGCGCCGGCAAAAGCCGCCCCGGCGTCAGGCGGTTTGTTCGACCAGCTCCGTGATGGCCGCCACGAGCGCCGAGCGTCCGCGGCTGTCGAGGTCGCCGGTGGCGTTTATTCGACCGCCCAGTTCGCGTCCCTGCGTCCCCAGCCATTCGCCGATCTTGGTTCGCAGTTCAGCCATCCGGTCTGCGGGAAGCCGGTCTATGAGCTTTTCTTCAATCGCCAGTAGCAAGGCTACCTGGTGCGCGAGGGAGAGCGGAGCGTATTGTGGCTGGGTCAGGATAGTTCGAATCCTGCGGCCGTGCTCGACTATATTGCGCGTGCGTTCGTCCACCATGCCTCCGAACCGGGTGAAAATTTCGAGTTCGAGGAATTGCGCGTATTCGAGCCGGAGCTTCTCGGCGAGCTGGCGCATCGCTTCCGACTGTGTCTTGCCGCCCACGCGAGAGACGCTTCGGCCGACATTCACCGCGGGCTTTTGTCCCTCATGGAACAAACGCGCGTCGAGAACGATTTGTCCGTCGCTGATGGAGATCAGGTTGGTCGGTATGTAGGCGGAGAGATTGCCTTCCTGGGTTTCCGCGATGGGCAGGGCGGTGAGCGATCCTCCCCCCCGCGCGCGGCTCAATTTCGCCGCGCGCTCGAGCAGCCGGGAGTGGATATAGAAGATGTCCCCAGGATAGGCCTCGCGCGCGGGCGGATTGCGCAGCAGCAGCGACAGCTGGCGATAGATCACGGCGTGCTTGCTGAGATCGTCGATGATCAGCAGCGCATCGCCGCCTTTTTCGGAAAAATACTCGGCCATCGTGCAGGCCGCGTATGGTGCGAGCCACTGGACGCCGGGCGGATCGTCGGCGGCGGCGAACACGAAGATGCAACGCTCGGGAGCGCCGTAGCTCCGAACCGCGTCGATTACCTGGTTGACCGACGACGTTTTCTGCCCGACCGCGCAGTAAACGCAAACGACCTCACTGTCGCGTTGGTTGATCATCGTTTCGATGGCCACCGCGGTCTTGCCCGTTTCGCGATCGCCGATGATCAGCTCACGCTGTCCGCGGCCAAGCGGCAGCATCGCGTCCACCACCAGGAGCCCGGTGTTGAGCGGGCTGTTGACGAGGTCGCGATCCACGATCGCGGGAGCCGGCCGCTCAACCGGCTGCACCGAGGCCGCCTCGATCGCCGCGCCGTCGTCGAGCGGCGCGCCGAGCGCGTTGACGATGCGGCCAAGAAGCTTCTCGCCGATCGGCACGCTTGCGACCGTGCCGGTTCCGCGCACGAGGTTGCCGGCCTCCACGCCGCCCGCGCCCAGCATCGCGCATCCAATCAGCTCCGGGTCGAGGGTGAGAACGATGCCCGCAACCGGCGCTCCTCCGTCCGAGCGCTCGAAGAGCAGCAATTCACCCAGCCGCGCGTCGGGCAGGCCGCGAACGCTCGCGACGTCGTCGCCGATCCGCCCGACCCGCCCAATCAGGTCGAGCCGAGGCTCAACCCTGAGCGCGCCTATCGCGTCGGCGGCCTTCTGCAGGCGGGCGCCGATTGACTCAGCGAGAATGTTCATCGCCGTGGAGTTCGTGCAGCGCCGCCGCCAGACTATCGCGCCAGTTGAAGCGCAGGACCGCGTGCGGGAGCGTGATAACGGCGCCGGCGATAAGCGCCGGGTCGGCGCTGAACGTGACGTCAGAGTTTCCGCCGAGCCGCTTGGCCAGTTGCTCACTCCATCGGGCCTGCTCCTGGGGCTCCAGCACGTGCGCCGTGGTTACCGAGAGGGAGCCTGCGCCCGGATTCAGAACGAGCCGCGCACGTTCTTGCCCGGGCAACTTATCGAGATAGTCGGTCACCCGCGCGAGAAACGGCTGTTCCATCGAGGGCATGGCCAGTTCGCGCAAGAAACGCTCGGCAAGGTTGGTTGCGAGCGTGACCGTTCGTTCGAAAAGTTCGTCGCCGGCTGCGACACGTTCCTCGTCAAGCCGTTTGAGCGTCTGCTCCCGGATTGTCTCCGCCTCCTTGCGGGCCTGCTCGATTATCTTTTGGCGCTCGGCTGCGACCTGTGCGCGCTCCTCCTCGATGATTTTCTGACGCTCGGCGTCAAGCTGGGCCTGCTTGGCCTCGAGTTCCTGCTTCAGCCGTTCGGCATCCTGCTTTTGCGCCGCAGCATCGGTCAGCGCGCGCGCGATTTCCTCCTTGCGCCGAGCGACGATCGCCTTGATGGGCTTGAACAGAAAGTGCTGCAGCAGCCACACGAGGACAAGGAAGTTCGCCGCCTGCAGCGTGAATGTCCACCAACTGAAATTCATCGCGCGGCAAACGGGTTGGCAAACAGCAGCAGCAGGGCGACTACCAGGCAGTAGATCGCCATCGTCTCGATCATCGCGAGGCCGACGAACAATGTGCGCGCGAGCGAGCCCGCGGCTTCGGGCTGGCGCGCGATCCCTTCCATAGCGGCCGCGATCGCGCGTCCCTCGGCGAGCGCCGGACTGATCGAACCGACCGCCACTGCGACCACCGCTCCGATTATGCTCAGCATCTGTACCGTCATCCCGAGACCTCCGTCACTTCGCAATAGTGCCGATACCGCCGCCGATATACACGGCGGCCAGGACCGTGAAGATGTATGCCTGCACCAGCCCGACCAGGATCCCGAACGCCATGAACGGAATCGGCACCAGCAAACCCGCCAGCGCCAGGATGATGGCGACCACCAGCTCCTCGCTCATCAGGTTGCCGAACAGGCGCATCGCCAAAGAGAATGAGCGCGTAATTTCGGACAGGATATTGAACGGAAGCATAATCGGGTTCGGTCTCAGATAACCCTTCAGATAGGGTACGAAACCCTGAAACCGAATCCCGTAAAAATGCACCGACAGAAAGACGATCGTGGCGAGCGCCGCGGGAGTCTCGAGCGAGGCCGTCGGCGGTCTGACGCCGGGCAAAACGCCGCACAGGTTAGCGACCACGAGAAAGATGAAGAGGGTCCCGAGCAAGGGCAGGAAGGGGCCCGCATCGCGATCGAGAGTTGACGCTATCTGCTCTTCAATTTCGAGAACGGCGGTTTCGATGACAGCCTGCGGGCCCTTCGCCACGACCTGCAGCGCGCGGGTCGCGATCCAGCAACCAACCGTCAGCACGGCCATCAATCCCCAGGTCGTTATAACCGTGCTGCTGATGGGTACGAAGCCGAGATGGAAGAGAACGGCCGTGCGTAGTGGGGATTCGATCATGGATTTTTTCCCATGGCGGTTCGATGTCTGTTGACCGCAACGATGCGGATCACCTGAAAGCCGGCCAAGGTCGAGAGCAGAGGCAATGCGCCCTGGCGCGCAGCGAGCGTGAAGATCGCGGCGGCCATGAGCAGGCGCGTTACATGGACCAGCGGAGCCTTCCAGTCGGCGCCCCCCGCGACATAAAGCAGCACGTTCCAGTCGAGCGCGGAAAAGAAGGCGATGCCCACGAGAGCGCCGAGCACGCCGTAGAGCAGAACTCGCAGGATAGCCGGGTCGGTCATTCGCTGTTCATCCTTTTCCACATCGCCCAGAAGCCGAAAGCGGCGCCGGAGAAGACCAGGGTTGCGCTCCAGAAAACGCCGCTGTTGAAAGTCCGGTCAAGCCACCGCCCGGCGAAGGCGCCGAGCAGAATTGGCGTGACCATGGTCCAACCGAAGCGGCCCATCATCGCCAGCGAACGTCCAAGCGGCCATTCGCCGGCGCGCAACCAATGCTCGCGTCTGCGGTGCGCGCGTTCGACCGCCTCCTCGAGTTCATCTTCTTCGCGCCGAGATTCCTCCTCGCCGGGTTCCTTGCGAGTCACGATGAGCGGCCTCGTCGCCTATTCCCGAGTCTTCGCCTTGACGGGCTGGTCCGCGGGCCGCAGATAGTGATAGATCTGGCGAATCGCGGCGTGCTCCAGCCGCAGCGCTCCAGCTCTCGCGGATTGCTCTTGCTCGACGTTCTTGATCATCGCCGAAAGAACCTGATTGCGCAGCAGCGCGAGATCTTCGTTGACGACCGCCTCGCGGGTCGCGATTTCGACAAGCTGACCCTCGCGGACGCGCAGCACGCCGCCGCGAACCGCTACATATTTCTCGGCGTTGCGCTCGTCGCGCCACCTGACCACGCAAATCGCAAGCGTCGTCAGCAGATCCGCGTGGCGAGGCTCGATTCCGAACGCGCCGCTGGAATCTTCGGCGCGAACGTAGCGCACCCGCTCCTGGTTGACCGCGACCTCGGTGGGCGTGGTGATCACGAGCTTCATCGGCATCCGCCTAGGCCTGCTCCTTGCGCATGGCGAGCTCTTTTTCGCGCGCGTCCTCGAACGTGCCGACCATGTAGAACGAGCTTTCTGCCCATTCGTCGCCTTCGCCCGACAATATCGCGCTGCAGCCCGCGATTGTATCTTCGACCGCGACCGATTTTCCCGGTACTCCCGTGAATTGCTGGGTGACCAGGAACGGCTGCGTGAGAAAGCGCTCGAGCCTCCGCGCGCGGGCCACGGTCCGGCGGTCCTCGGCGCTCAATTCTTCGACGCCGAGCAGCGAGATGATTTCCTGCAGCTCCCTGTAGCGTGCGATCGTTTGCCGCACGGCCTCGGCGACCGAGTAATGCTTCGCGCCCACGACTCGCGGATCGAGCAGTATCGAGGTCGAAGCCAGAGGATCGATCGCGGGGTAGAGCCCCTGCGCAGCCATATCGCGCGACAGCACGACCGAAGAGTCGAGGTGGCGGAAAGTTTCGACCACGGCGGGATCGGTAAAGTCGTCGGCCGGCACGTAAACCGCCTGGATCGCCGTCACCGAGGCGCCCGCGATGGACGCGATTCGCTCCTCCAGCTCCGCGATCTCGGTTGCCAGGGTAGGTTGATAGCCGACCTTCGAAGGCAGGCGCCCGAGCATCCCGGACACTTCCGCCCCGGCCTGGACGAAACGGAACACGTTATCCATCAGCAGCAACACGTCGCGGCCCATCACGTCGCGGAAATATTCGGCCACGGTCAAAGCCGTCATACCCACGCGCCAGCGCGCGCCCGGAGGCTCGTTCATCTGGCCGAAGATGAGCGCGGTGCGGCTCAGCACTCCGGATTCGCTCAGTTCAGTCAGAAGTTCGTGACCCTCGCGCGAGCGCTCGCCGATTCCCGCGAAGACCGAGATACCAGAATACTTTTCGACCGTGCTGCGGATCAGCTCCATGATGAGCACGGTCTTTCCGACGCCTGCGCCGCCGAACATCCCGGCCTTACCGCCCCGCGCAAGCGGGGCGAGAAGGTCGGCAACCTTGATACCGGTGCGGAAGACCTCGCGCTGGTGTTCCTGGCGGCTTATGGACGGCGAGCTCCTGTGAATCGGCCAGCGTTTGATTGCGGAGTCGAAGGGGCCGAGGTTATCGATCGGCGATCCGACCACGTTGATCAGCCGGCCTAGCACCATTTCGCCCACGGGAACCACAATCGGGCTGCCGGTCTGCCGGACCACCGCTCCGCGGCGCAGCCCTGCGGTGGTCTGCATAGCCACTCCGCGTACCGTTTTGCGGTCGAGATGCTCCTGCACTTCGATCACAAGTTGCACAGCTTGAGCATCACCGTCGGATTCGACGACGAGCGCATGGTAAATGGGCGGCAATCGCTGCGACGGGAACTCGACGTCGACCACTGAACCGCGAACCCGACTAACGGTTCCCGGCAGATCGGGGCCGGACACTGGGTTTTGAAGAGCTTCCTGCATGACATTGGAGATATGCGGCGTCCGTTACTCCACGGTATGGCAAAAGATCGGACGGCGCCGTTTCGAGTCGCCGCGACGAGCTTGTGACATGAAGCCTCGGTCCTGATTAGTCATGCGGTGTATCGGATGGCGCCAGCAAGGAAATGTGCCGCGTTGGTTCACGTCAAGCGGTGCAGACTTGTGCGGAGGAAAGCGACACGTGGGTCTGGCTCGCAGACGGCATGGTTAATGCTCTCCTCAGGTGCAACGGATGGATACGACCATGCAAGAAGAAAAATTCATACATTCCGTCGCCGAGCAATTGGCCATTGACAAGCAACAGGCGAGAAAGATCGTAGAGGCGATTTTTCACGAGCTCCGCGATCGGCTCACGCCCAAGGAGGCCGTGGACGCGGGCGCCCAGATGCCGACGGGTCTCAAGGAGATCTGGCTTGTCTCCGAGTCCCCGCAGAGGGCCGTCAGGCGCATCCACAAGGCGGATTTTATCCGCGAAGTTGCCGAGCGAGCCGAGATCCAGGAGGTGGAGGCGTCGCACGCGGTGAAAGCCGTCTTTCATGCCCTGCAGGTCCTCTTTCAGAGTCCGACCGGACAGGAGGGGGAAGCATGGGATATTTTCAGCCAGCTTCCCAAGGACCTCAAGAAACTGTGGATGGAGGCGGCGCGATCGCAGCAGCAACGATAAAGTCCGCATGCGCGGCGGCCGGGCGCTCGGAGTAAGACGGGTTTCATTATCGCTTTATTCCGAACCCGGTCAGGATTCGGAAACCAGGATACGCGGCTCCAGCCGGACCTGAGCGGCGAGCGAAGCCGAAAGGAAGCACAGCTTCGCACTCCTCTCCAGCACCTTCGTGGCCTCTGCGGGATCGGAGCCGGCGGGCAAACCCAGGACCGGTCTCAGCACTATCTCGGTGATCCGAATGACGCCCTCCTTGCGCTGGAGGAGTCCCTCGCCGGTGATATGAATCGACGCGTATTCAAGCCTCGCTTCTGCCGCCACCGCACGAAGAGTAAACAGAAAACAACTTTCGACGGACGCGACCAGGAGCTGTTCCGGACTCCACGCATCCCCGGGGCCGTCGAACTCGACCGGCGGCGCCATGCGCAACTCGGGCGGCCCTCCAGCGGAGAGAGTCGCATAGCCGCCGGGGCCGTCTTTCAGGCTGACCTCGTATAGATGCGGGAGTGGCTTCATCGCTACCTCCGGTTTGCTCGTTCGGCGGCGCTGCAGGGCGAAGCGCGCTCACGACCGAGATCCGTCACGGCACCAAGACTAGCGCATTTCCGGCAGAGCGTCGCTCGAACCGAAATCAGGCGTGCTCCACCTTTTCCAGATGCTCCCGCAGTTTCATCGCCTGGTCGGTCATCTTTCTGTGGTTGGCCTCGCCGGTTTCGAGTTCAGCCTTGACCGCGTCCAGAGCCCCGCTCATCGCGCGGACGCGTGCTTTCTGCGTCTCGGCCTCCTGCTTGGTTTCAGTCTCCTGGCGGTTCAGATCCTTGAGCTCGTCCTGAAGGGTCGAGACGAGAAACGGGTCCGTTCGCAGGCGCACCAATTCGTCCACATGATCGTGCAGCGCTTTCGCTTCCGCACAAACCCGTTCGTGTTCACGGATCGCGGCCGACTGCTGTCTCAAGCTGGCCTCGATATCACGCCGGGACTGTTCCGCCTTCTCCCGGAGTTGCGCAACGTTCACGGCACCATGGATGGCGCTGTCAGTCAGCTTCCTCATGCTTTCCTGCAAAGCCCGGAGTAATGTTTCGTTGTTCTTCATGGCAGTACCTCGAGCAAGGTCTGACAGCATCAGTCGTGCCATAACTGGGCGGCAGACTCGCCGCGTCGGCAACCCGAGGCTCCTTCCTTGGCTGGGCGGAAAGGAAACATCGCTGTTGCCTCTGGAGTCAGTCTTCAAACATTGCGAATCGAGCACCGAAAGCGTGCCATGACGGACTAACGTTGGGTACCGTTTCGGCTTCCGCAATGAAGACAAACGTGCGGATGCGTGGCACAGGCCGTGCAAGCCAAGTCAGCGAAGCACTCGACGGGGCCAAAACAATGGACACCAAACAATTACCGCAAGCAGCGAGCAGAGAGTCTCAAATGAGGACCACCTTGGCCAATCTGGCTGAGGAGGATGCGCGGCTAAGGCTGCCGATCCTGGAAGCGGCCTCGATCGCGGCTCGGCTCTGCCTTGACCCGAGCGATCTCGAATTGCGTCAGAGGGCCGCCAAGATATGGGCGCGAATCGATTCCGTTATTGCCAGACACCTTAGCAAGGAGGAGAGCGCGGTGTTGCCGTGGGCCGAGTCGCTCAAGGACTTTCCGCATCAGCTGGTCGATCGCGCACGCAAAAAACACGAACAGATGATCGCCCTGCATGACATCATCGCCACGCACTCTTTTGAAAAGGGGCGGGACCAGGATATCGCAGCCGAGGCGCGAAATCTGTGCGTCTATGCCACCACCCTCGACGACCTCATCGCCGGCGAGGAACGCGATCTCTTCCCGGTGATGCGCCGGGTGTTGTTCCGTCACCCGCAGAGCTGAGCCCGGGTGCAGCTCTACGAGGCCACGCGTGACCTGGAAGACCATTGAGAAGCCGCGGCAAGGCTGGGCGATCGTACCGAATCTGGTCGACTACGAGCGGACGCGGACGGCGTTCTCGTGGCGGACCGCCCGCGCCGCGCTCGACGGACTTCCCGGCGGCGGGTTGAATATCGCCCACGAGGCGGTCGACCGGCATTGTGCCGGGCCGCAGCGCGATCATCTGGCGCTGCGCTGGCTGGGCAAACGCGGGGAAGTGCGCGACTTCAGCTACGCGGACCTGGCCCGGTTCACCAACCGCTTCGCCAACGTGCTGGCCCGGCTCGGCTTGGAGAAGGGGGAGCGCGTGTTCCTGCTGGCGGGCCGTATTCCCGAGCTCTACATCGGCGCGCTCGGCACCCTCAAGGCGGGTGGAGTCTTTTGCCCGTTGTTCTCGGCGTTTGGCCCCGAGCCGATCCGTCAGAGAATCGGCATCGGCGACGGACGGGTGTTGGTAACCACGGCAGCGTTTTATAAGCGAAAGGTCGCGGAGCTGCGGTCATCGCTCCCCGGTTTGCGCCACGTGCTCTTGCTTGGGACGCCGGAGGAAATTCGCGCAATCCCCGGCACGCTCGACTTCGAGCGGCTGATGAATGAAGCCGACGATCATTTCGACGTCTGCCGTACCGGCCCCGCGGATCTGGCCCTACTCCATTTCACAAGTGGAACGACCGGAAAGCCCAAGGGAGCGATGCACGTGCACGAGGCGGTTGTCGCTCACCACATGACCGCGAAATACGCCCTCGACCTTCATCCTGAGGACATCTTCTGGTGTACGGCCGACCCTGGCTGGGTAACCGGAACCTCTTACGGCATCATCGCTCCGCTCACCCACGGCATCACCAGCATAGTCGATGAAGCCGAATTCGATGCCGAGCGCTGGTACGCAATTCTCCAGAATCAGCGAGTCAGCATTTGGTACACCGCGCCAACCGCGGTGCGCATGATGATGAAGGTTGGCGTCGACGTGGTGCGCAAGTACGACCTCGGGCGGCTGCGTTTTGTCGCGAGTGTCGGCGAACCGCTCAACCCGGAGGCGGTCGTGTGGGGACAGACGGCATTCGGCCTGCCGATCCACGACAACTGGTGGCAGACGGAAACCGGCGGCATCATGATAGCCAATTATTTGGCCATGGATATTCGTCCCGGTTCGATGGGCCGCCCGCTGCCGGGTATCGACGCCTCGATCGTCCGCCGCCGCAAGGACGGAACCGTCGAAGAACTGACCGAAGCCGGAATCGAGGGCGAGCTGGCTTTGCGTCCGGGATGGCCCGCGATGTTTCGCGGCTACCTCAACGAAGAAGAACGCTATCGAAAATGCTTCGTCGGCGGCTGGTATCTCACCGGCGACCTGGCAAAACGTGATTCCGACGGCTACTTCTGGTTCGTCGGCCGCGCCGACGACGTGATCAAGTCATCCGGCCATTTGATCGGCCCCTTCGAGGTCGAAAGCGCGCTGATGGAACATCCCGCGGTGGCCGAGGCCGGCGTTATCGGCAAGCCCGATCCGATCGCCGGGGAAACGGTCAAGGCGTTTGTTTCGCTGAAGCCGCCGTTTGTCCCGGGCGAGGAGTTGCGGCTCGAGTTGCTCGGCTTCGCGCGAAAGCGTCTGGGAGCGGCGGTAGCTCCCAAGGAGATTGATTTTGTCGCGAGCGTGCCCAAGACGCGCAGCGGCAAAATCATGCGCCGCCTCCTGAAGGCGCGCGAACTCGGTCTGCCCGAAGGCGATACTTCCACCCTGGAGGGCGAGCCGGGCTCCGCCTGACCCGCGTTCGGAGCAACCCGATGGCTCTGGAAACCGACTTGACGCAGCCCGCGCTGGAGCGGGATCGCGCGCTCGCGCGCTTGCGCGAGATGCTGCGGATCCGCCGCTTCGAGGAGAAATGCGCCGAACTCTACAGCGCCGCCAAGATCCGGGGCTTTCTCCATCTGTATATCGGCGAAGAGGCGGTCGCGGTCGGGGCGCTGAGCGCTCTCGAAGCCGACGACGCGATCGTGGCGACTTACCGCGAGCACGGACATGCGCTGGCTCGCGGAGTCTCCGCTGCTTCGATCATGGCCGAGATGTTCGGCAAGCGCGAAGGATGCAGCCACGGCCGCGGCGGTTCAATGCATCTGTTCGACGCTACTGCCCGCTTCTATGGCGGTAATGCGATCGTCGGCGGCGGACTGCCGCTGGCGGTCGGATTGGCGCTGGCGGACAAGATGCAGGGCCACGCGCGCGTCACAGCATGTTTCTTTGGCGAGGGCGCGGTGGCGGAGGGGGAATTCCACGAGAGCATGAATCTCGCGGCGCTGTGGAAACTGCCGGTCGTCTTCTTTTGCGAGAACAATCTCTATGCGATGGGCACCGCGCTCAAACGCTCCGAATCCGAGGTCGACCTGAGCCTCAAGGCGGCGAGCTACGAAATTCCGGCGTGGCCCGTCGATGGGATGGACGTTATCGCGTGTGAGGACGCCGCGCGCAGGGCGGTTGCGGCCGTGCGCGGAGGCGCCGGCCCGTATTTCATCGAATTCCGCACCTACCGGTTTCGCGCGCACTCGATGTACGATCCGCAGTTGTATCGCTCCAAACAGGAAGTCGAACAGTGGAAGACGCGCGATCCCATCGCAACCTTCCAGGCGCGCTTGTCCGAATCGGCGCTGCTGAGCGAAGCCGACCTCAAGGCGATCGAGGATGACGTCGCGCAGGAGATCGCCAAATCGGTCGAGTTTGCCGAGGCGGGAACCCTGGAGCCAGTCGAGGACCTGACCAGGTTCGTGTATTCCGAAAGGACGCCGTCATGAGTGCGGACGTGACGCCCCCCAACCGCACGACTTATCGCGAGGCGATGCGGCAAGCGATCCGCGAGGCGCTCCTGCGCGATCCGCGCGTGTTCCTGATGGGCGAGGACGTTGGCCGCTATGGCGGCTGCTACGCGGTGAGCAAAGGATTGCTGGAAGAGTTCGGCCCCGAGCGGATCCGGGACACGCCGCTCTCCGAATCGGCCTTCGTCGGCGCCGGGATCGGCGCCGCACTGGGAGGGATGAGGCCGATCGTCGAGATCATGACCGTCAATTTCAGCCTGCTCGCGCTGGATCAGATTGTGAACAACGCCGCGACCATCCTTCACATGTCCGGCGGCCAGTTCAATATTCCATTGGTTATCAGAATGACTACCGGCGCCGGACGCCAGCTCGCCGCGCAGCACTCGCACAGTCTCGAGGGTTGGTATGCGCATATCCCGGGCATCAAAATACTCACTCCCGCGACGCTGGAAGATGCGCGCGGCATGCTATGGACAGCACTCCAGGACCCGGACCCGGTGCTGATTTTCGAACATGGCACGCTCTACAACCTGGAAGGCGAGTTGCCGGCGGACGCCAGCGCCGTCGCTATTGACAAGGCTGCGGTGCGCCGGCCCGGCGACGACGTAAGCCTCATCACCTACGGCGGCACGCTGGGCAAGGCGCTGCAGGCCGCCGAGGAGCTGTCGGCCAAGGGCATCGATGCCGAAGTCGTCGATCTCCGCACGCTGCGTCCGCTCGACACGGCAACCATCCTGAATTCGGTTACCAGAACGCATCGGGCGGTGATTGTCGATGAAGGATGGCGCAGCGGCAGTATCTCGGCCGAGATCAGCGCGCGCATCATGGAGGGCGCATTTTACGAACTTGACGCTCCGGTTGAGCGGGTTTGCAGCGCCGAAGTGCCGATGCCGTACGCCAAACATATGGAAGAAGCGGCGCTGCCCCACGTCCATACCATTGTCGAAACCGTGAGCCTCATGATGGGTGATCGTGGCTGAATTTCGCATGCCCGCCTTGGGTGCCGACATGGAGGCCGGCACTATCCTCGAGTGGCTGGTCAAGCCCGGCGACGCGGTCAAGCGCGGAGACATCATCGCCGTGGTCGATACGGAGAAGGCCACGGTCGAGGTCGAAGTTTTTGATACCGGGGTCATCCAGGAGATTATTGTCCCGCTGGGAGAGAAGGTTCCCATAGGCACTCTTCTCGCCCTGATCCGCAGCGATGGCGAAGCTGCTGTGCCGTCGGCGCCAAAGCCGACGCCTGCCGCCGCAGTGGCAAAAGTCACGGCCGCTCCGACAGCCGCCCCGCCCGCCGCCGCCAAGCCGTTGCGACCGCAGGCGCCGCCTCGCGCGGAGAGGCCTGCGCAATTGCCGACGCCGCCCGCCGCGCCTGGCCGGTTGCGCATCTCGCCGCTTGCCATGCGCGCGGCCGTCGAACTGAAAGTGGACCTTTCCAGCGTGAAGGGAACGGGGCCTCACGGAGCGATCACCAGGGCCGACGTCGCGCGGGCAGCCAAGGCGCCCAAGGCGCCGCCGCCCGTCCCGCCAACCGCCGTGGCACGGGCGCCGGTCCCTTCAGCGGCGGCGCCCGCAGCGGCAGGGGCGCCGGAAATATCCGCGGCTGCCACCCAACGCAGGGCCGCCATCGCGCCCGAGGAGCGCCGCGAAGCGATGCGCAAGGTGATCGCGGCGGCGATGGCGCGCTCCAAGCGCGAAATTCCACACTACTATCTGGGGACCCGGGTCAACATGGGGCGCGCGATGACCTGGTTGCAGGCCTATAATCTCCAACGCCCGGTGACCGAACGCTTGCTCTACTCAGTCCTTCTGCTCAAGGCCACTGCGCTCGCGGCGCGGCAGGTACCGGAAATGAACGGCTTTTGGGTGGACGGCGCATTCAAACCCGCTGGGGCTGTTCATGTCGGCGTCGCGATCTCGCTGCGGCAGGGTGGCCTCATCGCGCCGGCGATTCACGATATCGACAAGAAGCCGCTCGACGAGATCATGGTCAACCTGAGGGACCTGGTAAAGCGCGTACGCGCGGGAGTGCTGCGAAGTTCCGAGATAGCCGACGCCACTATCACGGTGACCAGTCTCGGCGAAGAGGGCGTCGAAACCGTCTTCGGGATAATCTATCCGCCGCAGGTTGCGCTGGTGGGATTCGGCAAAATCACCGAACAGGTGTGGGCGGCCGATGGGATGCTTGGCGCGAAGCCGACCGTGATGGCGACGCTCGCCGCTGACCATCGCGCCAGCGACGGCCATCGCGGAGGTCTTTTCCTCGCCGCCATCGACCGCATTTTACAGGAGCCGGACGAGCTGTGAGCGACGACGAAATCAAGGCGATGGTCCTGCGGGAGTTAGGCAAAATAGCGCCCGAGGTCGAGTCTGAAATCGATCCGGCGACCGATTTACGCGAGCAGATCGATCTCGATTCGATGGACATGCTCAACCTGATGATTGCGATTCACGAGACGACGGGAGTGGATATTCCCGAATCGGACTATCCGCAACTGGCGACTCTAGGCGGTTGCGTCTCGTATTTGCGCACACGCATCAAATGATCCAGATTGACTATTCGAGATAATAGCCATTTCTGCGATAGCCGCGTTTAAGAGGATTGGCGGACGTGAGCGAATACCCGAGCTACGACTACCAGGGTTATACGGTCAGGAAAAACCCCGCCACCGGCAGGTGGGAAATCCTCTGGAAGGACACCGTCGAGGCGATGGATTTTCCGCGTTCTGCTGACGCCGAGCAATGGATCGACGATCAGATGCCGCTGAACAGATGAACCGCAGCCGCCGCGAGTCATCGGATTCCGCGTGATCCTTCCCGGAAATTACGGCCTGATCGCACGTCTCGCCGTCGCCCTGGCCATCGGGCTCCTGATCGGCCTCGAACGAGGATGGGAGCGGCGCGAGCTTCCCGAAGGCCAACGCGCGGCCGGTTTGCGCACCTTTGGACTGATCGGACTTCTGGGCGGCGTCACCGCACAGGTAGGCGGGTCGCTGCACGGGATAGTTATGGCCGTAGCTGCGGCGGCAGTCAGCGCGTTCATGGCGTTAGGCTATTCGCGCGAGCCATGGCGCGGCCAGGACGTGAGCATCACCGGCCTCGTCGCCGCGCTTTTGACGTTTTGCCTGGGAGCGCTCGCAGGCGCGGGTGAAACGACGGTCGCATCCTCGACCGCGGTGGTCGTGGCGTTGCTGCTCGGCTTCAAGCCCGAGCTTCACAGCATCCTCCGGCGTATCGAGCGGTCCGAACTGTTGGCGACGCTGCGCCTGCTTCTGATTTCTGTCGTGCTGCTTCCGGTGCTGCCCAACGCCGGCTTCGGTCCGTGGCAGGCCTTCAATCCTTATCGGACGTGGTGGATGGTGGTGCTGGTGGCCGCGGTTTCATACGTCGGTTACTTCGCGATCAGAGTCTTCGGCGAAAGGCGCGGACTTCTGATGACCGCGCTTTGCGGCGGCCTCGTTTCATCGACTGCCGTCACCGTGAGCGTGGCGCGCCGGGCCAACGACCAAAGCGCGAGAGCCGACCTGCTGGCCGGTGCAGTGGCAGTCGCGACCGCGACCATGCTTCCGCGAATTCTGGTAGTCGTTGGCGTGGTTTCGCTGGCTCTCGCCCGGGCGCTGGCCATCCCGGTGCTGTCGGCCGGCTTGCTGACGCTGGCCGCGGCGGCATGGTTTTCGAGCCGCAGCGCAACGGCGACTGAGAGCGAACGGGGCGACGAACCGAGTAATCCGCTCGATCTGAGACTGGCGCTGAAGTTCGGCCTGTTTCTCGCAGTGACCATGATCCTGGCGCAGGGCGCGAATCAGGAGCTGGGATATAAAGGGATCTACATACTGGCCATCCTGGCCGGTCTGGTGGATGTCGACGCGATAAACCTCTCGTGCGCGTCGATGGTTAGCCAGGGCCAGTTGCCGATCGGCGCAGCTGCGGACGCGGTGCTGTTGGCAGCCGCGACGAACACACTTCTAAAGCCGCTCATAGCTGTCAGTGTTGGCAACGTGCGGTTGGGTTGGCGTGTGATCGCGACGGTGGGGGCCGCCTTTGCCGGCGGCGCCGCAGGACTTTTGCTGTTGGCCCGGTGAACGCGTGATCGCGGTCAGCGGCTCTTACGGCGTTGCTTCGCTTTCGCCGTCTTCGGCTTTCGCTGCTCGAACTCCCAGGTGGCGAACAGGGTGCCGTCGTCGCTCCAGTTGTAGGAGGTCCGTCCGCCGAAGAGCTTCTTCAGCTCGTGTGCGATCCGGTGGGTCAACTTCTGCGAGGTCGTCAGCACCTCGATCGACTTTTCACCTTTGGCTTCGATCGCATCGATCGAAACGATCCGCCGCTCGGGCTGGGTCGCCATCGCTCTGCTGGCGACGTTCTCCATCCGGCTGCGGATGAGGGCGCGGTTGCCGGCTATTCCGCTTCCGCGGATGATGAGCCGTCCCTGACCTTCCTGCTGGCTGACTTCGTCACAGGCCGGACAGAATCCCCATACACGCCGCTCCAGTAACTCGTCAGTCAATTTATGGTCATGGCGCCAGGTCTTGCGGAGGTACAGCGCGCCGCATCGCGCGCACACGGTGGCCTCCTTCGGCTGAGCCGTCTTTCTGACGACCTGGGGACTTTTGTCGTCGCGGGCGGCGCTGCGATTGAGACTCCGAATAAGCCCGCGGGATTGTTTGGTGGCATTGCCAGGTAAGTTCCGCATAACGTTCCGGTTATTTCCCTGTAGTGGTTAGATTGCAGTCAGAACCACGCCGCTCGAGCATCTCGTTGGGCGACTTGGCTGCGGGTTCAAGCGGTCTTTTTGGCGCCGTTGTCCTTTTTTTCGCCGTGGCCTTCGATCTGGACCTTGACCTCTTTAGGCACCGCTTCTTTGGGCATCGCCGCGGTCAACTCGAGAATGCCGTCGCGATAGGTGGCCTTGAGGTCGTCGGCTTTGACTCCCTCCGGCAGCGAAATCGACCGTTCGAATGATCCGTAACGGATCTCGCGCCGATAGAAGTTGCTTTTCCTGGTCTCGGTTTTTTGCTCACGCGAGCCCTTCACGGTGAGGACCCCACCCGTGACCTTGATAGCAATCTGCTGCGGGTCGATACCAGGCAGTTCCATCCTGACAACGAACTTATCACCCTCGACGTATGATTCCACCGCCGGTCGAAGCGCGCCGGAAGATTCCCAGTCCTTGCGAAACGTGCCGCGCTCGAGGCCAAATTTTTCGAGCAGGTCGTCGACTTCATGCCTGAATCGCTCCAGGTCGCGCGACGGGTTCCATTTCTCCGGCGGTACCATGGTCCTGCCCTCCTTTCTGCCCGGTTTCGCTTTACCAAGCTTCTACGGCACGACTTAATTCTAAGCGGGAGCAAGGTGAGTGCCATCCAGGAGCGCGCTGAAGCATTGATTATAGGCGAGTACTGTCGCCAAAGGCGACATCTTTTTTCACCCCGCTAATTTTTGGTGACGCGACCGGCCACAGTATAGCCGCGAGTCGTCAGCCCTTGGCCGAGTGCGAAGCCGGCCCCGGATTTCGAACGGTCAGAACCGGACACTCGGCTTTGCGCACCACGGCTTCGGCCACGCTTCCAAGAAAAAAATGTGCGACCGCGCCGCGCCCGTGAGTAGCCATCACCAGCAGGTCCGGCTTGAATTGAACAACGGCTTGCAGGATGCCGCCGACGACGTCGCCGATGAAGACGATCGACTCGTACCCGAGGTCGCCGAGTTTTTGTCCGGCGATCTCGGCCAGCCTGGCCTTGGCGGTCTTCTCCTGCTCCGCATAGACGCTTGCGGGCATCGGAAAGTTTCCGACCTGTGCGACCAGTGGGACCGCATGTACCAGGATAAGCTTTGCGCCGAAGTGCCGGGCGATTTCAGCGGCCCGGTCCAGAGCAACGAGGGAGTTCTCGGTGAAATCGACGGGACACATTATTTTGCCATAAGGAAAAGCCATAGCCGCGGTCGCCTCCGCAAAAATTTCCCTGTCTTTTGCCGGACCATAACATCGTACATTCGCCGCGCCCAGCCCGCATGACCCGCGATCACCCCGCGGTCCGGCCGCTCCGGCCTGCGTGGACCGGACTGCGCGGTGTTGGCATAATCGAAAATGGTGCAGCGCATACTCATCGTCGACGACGAACCGGATATGACCGAAACCTGCCGCCGCGCCCTCGGCTCGGCCGGCTACCAGTGCTTCACAAGCAATGACGCGCGAGAAGCTTTGACCTTGCTTGCCTCGGAGCGGCCCGATCTGCTGCTCACCGATTTGCGCATGCCGGAGATGGATGGGATGGAGATGCTGCGGAGGGCGAAGGAGGTCGATTCGCAAATCCCGGTCCTGATGCTCACCGCGCATGCGACGCTGGAATCCGCGGTGGCGGCGGTCAAGGCCGGCGCCTTTGACTTTATTGCTAAGCCGTTTTCCATCGATCAGCTCAAGCTCGCGGTCGAGCGCGCGCTGACCTGGCGGCGGCAGCAAAACGAGATCCTCCAATTGCGCGAACAACTAGGGATTGTCGGCTTTGAAAACATCATCGGGCGCAGCAACGCGCTGCAGCAGGTGTTGGAGCTGGTGCGCAAGGCGGCGCGCTCCGACGCCAATATCCTGGTGCTGGGCGAGTCGGGGACCGGAAAAGAGCTGATCGCGCGAGCGGTCCGTGCCAATAGCCCACGCGCGGCGCAGCCCTTCGTCGCGGTCGATTGCGCCTCGCTGCCGGAGAATCTGCTCGAGTCGGAGCTCTTCGGCCATGAGAAGGGAGCGTTTACCGGGGCGATCGCCGCGAAGCAGGGGCTCGTCGAAATGGCCAATCGCGGCACCCTTTTTCTGGACGAGCTTGGCGAGCTGCCGCTGGGCCTGCAGGTCAAGTTCCTGCGCGCGCTCCAGGAGCGGCAAATTCGACGGGTCGGCGGCACGCGGCCAATCGACGTCGATATTCGCGTGGTCTGCGCCACCAACCGCGACCTGCGCGAATTGGTGAAGGGAGGCGCGTTCCGCGAGGATCTCTACTACCGCATCGCGGTCATCGACATCGCGCTCCCGCCGCTGCGCGAGCGTCCGGGCGACGTCGAGCTGCTGGCCATGAGCTTTCTTGCGAAATTCGCTCGCCGCGATACGGCCGCGCCACGGGGCTTCGAGCCCGAAGCGATGGCGGCGCTGGAGACGTATTCGTGGCCGGGCAATGTGCGCGAACTGCAGAACGTGGTCGAGCGAGCTTGCGCTCTGACCGAAGGCGAGATGATCACGCTTGCCGATTTGCCCGCTCATCTGAGGACCGTGGCGCCGGCGCCATCGGCGCGTCCACCCGCCGCCGATACCGCGAGCAAGCTCACCCTGAAAGAGGCCAAGGAGCGTTGGATAAGCGACCTCGAGTCCGCCTACGTCGCCGAACTGTTGCGGCGCGAGGGCGGCAACGTATCGCAGGCCGCGCGCAAGGCCGGCGTCGATCGCAAGACGCTCCATCGCCTGCTCAACAAACACAGCATCCGCTAGTCAAGCGATTTGCGCAGCCTGGTCGTGGTGAAGGCGAGCAGCGCCGCTCCGATCAGCGCCATCGCCAGCATGTTCGGCCACAACACGCCGAGGCCCACACCCTTCAGATAGAGGCCGCGCAGGACCACCAGGAAGTGGCTCAGCGGGTTGAACTCGCAAATCCACTGCAGCGCCGGCGGCATCGAACTCACCGGCGTTCCGAGCCCGGATAGGGTGATCGACGGCATCACGACAAAGAAGCCGGTCACCATCGCCTGCTGCTGAGTCGTCGCGGAGGTCGAAATCAGCAGCCCGATGCCGAGCATGCTGAGCAGGAACAGCGCGGCCCCCAGCAGCAGCAGCGGCGCGCTGCCGCGGAAGGGCACGCCGAACCACAGCGTGCCCACCGTCGCCACCACCGCCGTGTCGGCGAGTCCAACCAGGAAAAAGGGCACCGTCTTGCCCAGGATGAACTCCGACCGTTTGATCGGCGTGACCATGATCTGCTCGAAGGTCCCCAGCTCGCGCTCCCTGACCACGGCGAACGCCGTGAGCTGCACCACGGTGAGCAGCACGATGCTGCCGATAAGGCCCGGCACGATAAACCACCGGCTGAGCAGGTCAGCGTTGAACCAGGGCCGCGGTTCGAGCACGACGCCAGGCACCACGGCGACCAGGCCGGGGTCGGTGCGATTCAGCCGGTCGCGCAATTGATCCTGCGCGAAGGTTTCCGCGATGCGCGACACGTAGCCATAGGCGATGAGCGCCGTGTTGGAGTTGGTGCCATCCAGGATCACCTGCAGCGGGGCCGTACGCCCCTTGCGCAGCAGCTCCGCGAAGCCCGGATGAATTTCGATCGCAAGGTAGACGTCGCTCGCGTCGATAAGCGTGCGTATCTCCTCACGGCGCTGGAGGCGGTAACGGATGTCGAAGTAGGGACTCGCGGCAAAGCGAGCGATCAACTCCCGGCTCTCCTGGCTATGGTCGAGGTCGAGCACCGCGGTTGGCACGTGGCGCACTTCGAAGGTCGCCGCGTAACCAAACACCATCATCTGGATAAGCGCTGGTGCAAACAGCACGAACCGCGCCTTGGGATCGCGCAGGAGCTGGATGAATTCCTTGACCAGCATCTGCCGCAGCCTGCCAAGCATCGCCCGCCCCGCTCTAATCGATCCGTTTGCGGAAGCTCAGCACCGCGACGCTCGCGATCAGGAAAGCGAAACCCGCCAGCGCCAGAAAATTGAACTGCAGCTCGCCGACGCCGACGCCCTTCAGAAACACCCCTTTGAGAATCGTGTCGTAGTACCTGGCCGGCACGAAGTAGCTCACAAATCTGATCTGCGCCGGCATCTGGTCTAGCGGGAAGATGAAGCCCGAGAGCAGGAACGCCGGCATGAAGGTCGCCACCATCGCCACCTGGCTCGCGACGAGCTGCGAGCGCGCCAGGACCGAGATCCAGAAACCCAGGGCGAGCACGACCGACAGAAAGAGCGCGGACGCGCCAAACAGCGTCGTCAGATGGCCCCGCAGCGGAACCTCGAACCATAAGGTGCTGAGTCCCGCGCACATCGCGGTGGCGGCCATGCCGATCCCGAAATAAGGAATCAGCTTGCCGAGCACGAGTTCGAGCGGCGTGACCGGCGTCGAGACCAGCTGCTCCATCGTGCCGCGCTCCCATTCGCGCGCGATCGTGAGCGCGGTGAGGAACGTCCCGATTACCGCCATCACGAGCGCGATTACACCCGGCAGGATAAAGGCGCGGCTTTCCAGGTCCTCGTTGAACCATGTCCGCGCGTCGACCGACAGCGGCGGATCGATGTTGGTGATCCCCTGGCGCTCGAGCCATTCGATCTGGACCTGCCCGGAGAATCGGCTGACAACCCCGT
>Ga0335083_10000943_pt1 | contig 41427 bp, 33 predicted proteins | sample Lox_Sample_42_FD_206716 | JGI IMG/M metagenome (GOLD analysis project Ga0335083, IMG submission 206716) | Soil microbial communities from Loxahatchee National Wildlife Refuge, Florida, United States - Lox_Sample_4.2 | ecosystem: Environmental > Terrestrial > Soil > Wetlands | place: USA...
GCGCGACCAGTTCGCGATCGACGCCGATCACCTGCTGTCGACGCTCGGCGCCGGCGACCGCGCCGAGGTGCTGGTCGGCGACGTCTGCGACATGGACCTCGGCCTGTCGAGCACGGAATATCGCGCGCTCACGAAGGAGCTGACGTGGGTCCACCACCTCGCCGGCATCTACTTCATGGGCATCGACGACGAGACCGCGCGGCGCGTCAACATCGGGGGCACGCGCACCGTGCTCGAGCTCGCGCGCGACGCGTCGCGACTCGAGCGCGTCGTGCACTGGTCGACCGCGATGGTGTCGGGCGATCGCGGCGGCACCGTGTACGAGGAGGATCTCGATGCGGGCCAGCGCTTCCACAATGGCTACGAGCGCACGAAGTACGAGGCCGAGCGCCTCGTGCGCGCCGCGATGCGCCAGCTTCCGATCACGGTGCTGCGCCCGTCGATCATCGTCGGCGACAGTCACACCGGCGAGATCGACAAGCTCGACGGGCCGTACTACCTGATGGTGCTGATCGCGACGAACGCGTCGGGCCTGCGCCTGCCGATCCTCGGCCGCGGCGACGCGCCGCTCCACCTCGTGCCGATCGATTACGTGATCGAAGCGGCGTGGCACGTCGCGCGCGCCGCCGGCTCGGCCGGCAAGACGTTCCACCTCGTCGATCCGAACGCGATGACCGCGCGCGAGGTGTTCGAGGGCGTGGCCGCGCACGCGCACACCGAGAAGCCGCGCGGCTCGATCCCGCGCCCGCTCGCGCGCGCGGTGCTGCGCACGCCCGGCCTCGCGCGCCTCGGCCGCGGCCCGCTCGCGTTCCTCGACCTGCTCGATCACGCGGTGCACTACGACTCGTCGAACACGGCGCACGCGCTCGCCGGCTCGACCGTGCGCTGCCCGCCGCTCGCCGACTACTTGCCGGTGCTCGTCCAGCACGTGCTCGACATCTCGCGCAGCGCGACGCCGAGCGAGGTCGACGAGATCGCGGATCCGCTCGACTAAGAATTGATCCGAAACATCGGCAGCGGCGGCGGTGGCAGTGGCCGCGGCCGCCGCTACATCACCTGCGCGTAGTACACGTGGGTCTGCCCATCGCTGCCGCGGTCCGACGAGAAATACAGCGTGCAGCCATCGTCGCTGAGCTCGGGGCCGCCTTCGTCGTTGTCGGTGTTGATGTCCGGGATCTGGACCGGCGGCGAGAACGCGTCGCTCGTGCTCGCGCGCGTCGCGTACCACATGTTGCGGCCCATCGGCACGCCGGAGCCGGTGCGCTGCGACGAGAACACCAGCACGAGCTCGTCGCGCGACGGCGCGGGGTCGGCCGTGCTGGCGCCGCCCGGATCCGCGAGCTCGGTGAGCTCCACCGGAGTCGCGAACGTGCCGTCGAGGTTGCGCGCCGCGACGTAGATCTCCTGCGCCCCGGCTGTCGGCGACGGCGCGTAGTACAGGTGCTCGCCGTCGAAGCTGATCGCGGCGTCGTAGTCGCTGCCCGGCGTGTTCACGTTCGCGAGGTTCGTCTCCGACCACATGCCGAACGCGCTTTGCGTGTCCGCGCGCATCGCCTCCCAGACGTCGAGGTTGCCGACGCCGCCGGCGATCGTGCTCGAGATGAACGCGTCGAGGCCGTCGCCGGTGATCGACGTCTTCGATTCGTCGGCTGTCGACGACAGGCTCGGCACGACCGCGGGCGTGCCCCATGGATCGCCCGCGCGCGCCCGCGTCGACGCGAAGATGTCCTCGCTCGCGCTGCCCATCCCGTCGAAATACAGCGTGAGGTCATCGGGCGTCACGAACGGGTCGTCGTCGTAATTACCGACGACGAGCTGGCTCAGCTCGGCCGCGGATCCGAGCTGCACCGAGCCGTCTTTCCACTTCGGCAAGCACGAGACCGCGACCGTGCCGTCGCGCAGCGCGTCGCTGCCGATCATCGGCGCATCGCCCGCATCGCCGCCACCCGGCGTTCCGCCCAGGCCGTGCACGAACCGGCATGCCGCCACGACCAGGCACGCCAGGGCAAACTTCACCACGGCGCGATCGTATCACTCGCCCGCGTCGTCCCCGTCGGCTTTCTGGCGCAGCCCCGCCCGCTCGAGCAGCTTGTAGAGGAACTTGCGCTCGAGCCCGGCGAGCCGCGCGGCCTGCGACAGGTTGCCGGCCGCGCGCTGCACGAGATCGCTCAGGTACTCGCGCTCGAAGCGCGCGACCAGCGCGTCCTTGGCCTCGTGGAACGGCCGGTCGGCGCGAAACGCGAGCGCGTCCTCCGGCGCCGCTTGCGTCGGACGCAGCACGAACGGCAGCGATTGAAAGTCGTCGTCGGAGCCCGCGAGCGCGACGGCGCGCGTGATCACGTTGCGTAGCTCGCGCACGTTGCCCGGCCAGTGGTAGCGCTCGAGGCGCTCGAGCGCGGCGCCGCCGACCTCGTTCGCGCGCGCCGGCGCACCGGCGCGCTCCAGGAAGCGCTTGACGAGCTCGGCGAGATCGCCGACGCGCTGGCGCAGCGGCGGCACGTGGACCTCGACGACCGCGAGCCGGTAGTAGAGGTCGCCGCGAAACCCGCCGCGCGCGACCTCGCCGAACACGTCGCGATGCGTGGCCGCGACCACGCGCACGTCGTACTTCTCCGACTTGCGGCCGCCGAGCGGCACGACCTCGCCGGCCTCGAGCATGCGCAGGAGCTTCGGCTGGAGGCCGACCGGCAGATCGCCGATCTCGTCGAGAAACAGCGTGCCACCGTGGGCGGCGGCGAACGCGCCGACGCGATCGCTCGCGGCGCCGGTGAACGCGCCGCGCACGTGTCCGAACAGATCGCTCTCGATCAGCGTCTCGGTCGACGCGCCGCAGTCGAACACGACGAACGGCCCGTCGCGCCGTGGTGACGCGTCGTGGACCCCGCGCGCCGCGAGCTCCTTGCCGGTGCCGCTCTCGCCGAGGAACAAGATCGGCGCGCTCGACTTCGCGGCGCGCTCGAGGATCGCGAACACCTGGCGCATCGCGACCGATCCGCCGTACAGCGCGCCGAAGTGATCCGCGGTCGACGGCGGGATATCGACGACCTCGTCGGCCGGCACGAGCTGGACGAGCGTGTGGCCGATCCGCACGCACACGCCCGGCGGAGCGACGACCTTGCCGACGAGCGCGCCGTCGATGATCGTGCCGTTCTTCGATCCGAGGTCGGTGATCGCGAAGCCCTGCGCGTGCGGCGCGACCGAGCAATGGCGGCGCGACACGAACGTGTCGGTGAGCGGCACGTCGCACGCGGGATCGCTGCCGAGCACGACGCCGACCGCCGGCAGATCGATCTCGAGCCCGCGATCCGGACCGTCGACGACGCGCAGCTGTGCCGCGCGGATCGGCGGCCGCGCCGCGAGCGCGTTCGTCACACGCGTTGCGATCACGTCAATCCGCTCGCTTGGCACGCGTGCGCTCGAGCTCGCTCGCGATGCGCAGGCGCAGCGCGTTGAGCTTGATGAAGCCCTGCGCGTCGCGCTGGTCGTACACGCTGTCTTCTTCGAACGTGACGATGTCGGTGCGGTACAGGCTCCGCGGTGCCTTGCGACCGAGCACCGTGATGGAGCCCTTGTACAGGCGCAGGCGGGCCGTGCCGGTGATCGCGCCGGCGATGTTGTCGACGAGCCGCTGCAGCGCCTCGCGCTCGGGCGCGAACCAGAACCCGTTGTAGACGAGCGCGGCGTAGCGCGGCATCAGATCCTGGCGCAGTCGCAGCACCTCGCGATCGAGCGTCAGCGACTCGACCGCGGCGCGCGCGGCGTGCAGCACGCTGCCGCCCGGCGTCTCGTACACGCCGCGCGACTTCATGCCGACGAAGCGATTCTCGACGAGATCGACGCGTCCGACGCCGTGCTCGCCCGCGATCCTGTTGAGCTTGCCGAGCAGCTCGACGGCGCCGAGTCGCTCACCATCGATCGCTATCGCATCACCCAACTCGAACTCGATATCGATGTCGCGCGGCTCGTTCGGCGCCTCGCGCGGATCCTTCGTGCGCTGGAACATCGCCGGATCCGGCTCGCGCCACGGATCCTCGAGCACGCCGCCCTCGTAGCTCGTGTGCAAGAGGTTGCGATCGACCGAGTACGGCTTGTCGGCGGTCGCCTCGATCGGGATGCGGTGCTGCTTCGTGTACTCGATCAGCTCGCGCCGGCCCTTGAACTGCCACTCGCGCCACGGCGCGATGATCTTGATGCCGGGCCGGAAGTGGTACGCGGCGAGCTCGAACCGGACCTGGTCGTTGCCCTTGCCGGTCGCGCCGTGCGCGATCGCGTCGGCGCGCTCGTCGGCAGCGCACTCCATCATGCCGCGCGCGATGCACGGCCGCGCGAGCGACGTGCCGAGCAGGTACTGGCCCTCGTAGAGCGCGCCGGCGCGCAGCGCCGGCCACACGTAGTCGCGCACGAACTCGCTCCGCAGATCGCGCACGATCGCCTTGTGCGCGCCGACCGCGAGCGCCTTCTGCTTCGCGGCCTCGAGGTCCTCGTCCTGGCCGACGTCGGCGCAGAAGCACACGACCTCGCAGCGGTAGGTCTCGGCGATCCAGCGCACGGCGACGCTCGTGTCCAATCCACCGGAGTAAGCGAGCACGACCTTCTTCACATCAGCCATGCCCTCGTTTATCACGCTTCCGGCCGCAGTCCGCCGCCTGCCGTCCGCGGTCCTACTTGAGGACGCCGCGCAGGAACAGCTGGCACAGGTAGCGATACGCCTCCATCCGTGGCATGCCCGAGACGTCGAGGATCTCGTCGATCGAGAGCGTGCCGTCGATGCGTGACAGCAAGAACGCGGCGCGCGGATTGATCGGCGTGGTCGCGAGCTCGTGCAGCGGCTTGGCGAGCTGGGGCTGGCGATCGAGCTCGCCGAGATAGTTCTGGAACACCATCATGATGGTGTCGCGGTTGCGATGGATGAGCTTCTGCGCGAGCGCCGAGCCCGGATCCTCCGACAGCGCGAGGTCGATCGCGGTGACCGCCTTCTCGTAGTCGGAGATGCCGTTCCAGGCCAGCGCACGGTCGAACAGGGTCGACAGCCGGCGCCGCGTGCGATCCTCGTCGCTCTCGCCGGGCGGCGCGTCGACGTCGATCTCGTCGAGGATCTGCGCCGATCGCGCGTCGATCGGATCGAACGGCAGCACGATGTCCTGGCGCGTGCCTTCGTCGAGCGGGCGCGTCTTTGCCTTCGGCGACGACGGCGTGTCGGACTCGGTCGCCGCCTGCGCGCGCTGCTGCGCCGCGTGGTGCTCGCGGAACGCGCGCACGTCGGCCTCGCGCGTCGGCGAGTCGTCGTTGGTCGGCGGCCGCGTCGACGGTCGCGTGCCGAGCTCGCGCGTCGCCGCGTGCGCCATCACGACCTCGGCCTGCGAGACCGCGCTCGGATCGATCGTCGTTCGCGGCGTGCGATCGGCCGGCAAGCGCGCTTGCCCCGGCAGATCCTTCGTCGAGCGCCGCGCCAGCACCTCGGGGATGGCGTCGCGCGTGCTCCGCGTGCTCGGGCCCCCGAACAGATCGTCGTCGAGGCTCGGCGGCGCGGAGTCGAACGGCAGCTGCGTGGTCGGCGGCGGGGGATCGCGCATGGTCTCGCCGCGCCCTGCTCCGCCGAGCTCGAACCCCGAGCTGTCGAGCGGCGGCGGCGGCGTGCCGAGCTCCATCGCCGGCGCGGGCTTCGCCGGCGGCGGCGGCGGCGCCGCCGACGGGGTGCGGATCCGCACCTGCACGCCGATGCCCGGATCTGCGGTCGGCTGCACGAAGCCGAGCTCGCGCTTGCGCACGTCGGTCGACTGCGCCGCGAAGCCGACCGGCGTGTTCTCGCTGTTCGCGAACCCGCCGGCGTACTCGCGCGTCGCGGTCTCGAACTCGACGGTCGGCTCCTCGGTCTCGAGCTCGAGCTCCTTGTTGACGCGCTCGGCCTGCGACGACGCGCGCCGCTTCGCGACCTGCTCGGTGCGATCGCGCGTCTCTTCCTCGACGAGCCAGCCCTCGTCGAGCGGATCCATGTGGGACGGCGCGCGGCCCGCGATCGCGGGCGGCAGCTCGCCAGGCTGGATCTCGATCTGGTACTCGGGCTCCTCGACCACCGGAAACGGCGCGCTGTTGGAGTCGTCGGCGGCCTCGGGCTTGCCGTCCGACAGCACGGTGTAGTTCGCGCGCACGTACTCGACGTAGCTGTTCGCCTGGGCGTGGCGAGGATCGAGCGCGAGCACGCGCTCCCACGCGACCAGCGCGCCGTCGAGATCGCCCGAGCCGTAGAGGCTGAGGCCCTCCTCGAGCAGGCGGTCGATTTCGGTGCTGGCCGCCAAGCCTCACCCGCGCGTCTTCGACACGACGCCGCGGAACATGTTGAGCGTGCGGTTCAGCGCCTCGGTGGCGTCCGACAGCGCCGTCAGATCCTTCGCGCCGATCGCCTGCCGCGTGCGCTCGACCACCGCGCGCGCCTTCTTGACCGCGTCCTGACCGAAATCCGAGCCGGCGATCGCGTCGGAGACCTGCGGGAACAGCGCCTCGATCTCCTCGAGCGACTTCTCGGCCTGGTGGCGGGCCTTGTCGAACTCCTGGCCCGAGCGCACCTCGACCATGTAGTCCTTGTTGGCCTCGACCATCTTCTTGATCTCGTCCTCGGTGAGGCCGCTGGTCGCGGTGACCGTGATCGACTGCTCGAGGCCGGTCTCGAGATCCTTCGCCTTGACGCTGACGATGCCGTCGGCCGAGATGTGGAACTGCACCTCGATCTCGACCTCGCCGCGCGGCGCGCGCCGCAGGCCGGTGAGCACGAACTCGCCGAGCAGCTCGTTCTCCTCCGCGCGATCGCTCTCGCCTTGCAGCACGAGGATCTTCACCGACGTCTGGTTGTCCTTGACCGTCGTGAACACGTGCGACTCGCTGGTCGGCACCGTGGTGTTCTGCTCGATCAACTTGTGGAAGTAGCCGCCGACGATCATGATGCCGAGCGAGTGCGGCGTGACGTCGAGGAGCAGGATCTCGCTCTTCTCGTCGGTGAGCGCGGCGCCCTGGATCGCGGCGCCGAGCGCGACCACCTCGTCGGGGTGCACGCCCTTGCACGGCTCGAGCCCGAAGAACTCGGCACACGCCTGCTGCACCTTCGGCATGCGCGTCATGCCGCCGACCAGGATCACGTCCTCGATCTGGCTCTTCTGGATCTCGGCTTCCTCGAGCGTCTTGGCGCAGATGTCGACGGTGCGATCGACGAGATCGGCGGTCAGCTCCTCGAGCTTGTCGCGCGTGAGCATCGTCTGCAGGTGCAGCGCCTCGTTGCGGCCGGTCGAGATGATGAACGGCAGGTTGATCTCGGTCTCCTTGACCGTCGACAGCTCGCACTTCGCCTTCTCCGCGACGTCCTTCAGGCGCTGCAGCGCCATCTTGTCCTTGCGCAGATCGATGCCGTGCTGCTTTTCGAACCCGAACACGAGCCAGTCGATGATGCGGCGATCGAAGTCCTCGCCGCCGAGGAACGTGTCGCCGGCGGTCGAGATGACCTCGAACACGCCGTTGCCGATCTCGAGGATCGAGATGTCGAACGTGCCGCCGCCGAGATCGTAGACCGCGACCTTGCGCTCGATGTTGCGGCCGAAGCCGTACGCGAGCGCCGCCGCGGTCGGCTCGTTGATGATGCGGATGACGTCGAGGCCGGCGATGCGGCCGGCGTCCTTCGTCGCCTGGCGCTGGCCGTCGTTGAAGTACGCCGGCACGGTGATCACGGCCTTCTGCACCTCTTCGCCGAGGTACTCCTCGGAGATCAGCTTCATCTCCTGCAGGATGTACGCGGCGACCTCGGGCACGCTGAACACCTGGTCGCGCAGCATGATGCGGACGTCGTCGTGCGGCCCCTCGACGATGCGGTACGGCATGATCTCGAGCGAGCTGCGCACCGCGGCCGAGCCCCACTTGCGGCCGATCAAGCGCTTGCTCGCGTACACGGTGTTCTCGGCGTTGGTGATCGCCTGGCGCTTCGCGATGTGACCGACCAGCCGCTTGCCGTTCTCCGCGATCGCGACCATCGATGGCGTCGTCTTGTACCCGCCGCGATTCGGGATGACGGATGGCGTTCCGTCTTCGACGATCGCCACGCACGAATTCGTCGTGCCGAGGTCGATACCGATCACCTTTTCACTGGCCATCGACGGCTATTTTCCCCCGAATTTCAGGAAGATCCCAGCTTCGGCGAGGAGAAAAGAATTACCGCCAAAACGCCAGGGACGCCAAGGCGCCAGCAGAACCTAGTTCTGCTCTGCTGGCGCCTTGGCGTCTGCCTGGCGCCTTGGCGGTGATTCTTCTCAGCGCGTCTCGCCGGCCATCTGGCGGCGCACTTCGGCGAGATCGTTGCGAAGCTCGGTGGTCAGCGAGTCGGTCGCGTTCTTCATCGCCACCGCCATGACCAGGACCTCCTCGGCGTCGGCGAGCTTGCCGGCGGCGCGAAACGCCGACGCGAGCAGGCGCGCCGCCGACGGATCGTCCGGCGCGTCGGACTGTGCCTTCTTCGCGTACTCGACCGCGGACCTGGGCTGGCCCGCGGCGAGCGCGCAGCTCGCGGCGCGGCGCAGGTAGCGTGGCTGCGGATCGACGCGCACCGACGCCGCGAACAGCTTCATCGCCTCGAGCGGATCGCCGCCGACCTCGAGGCTGCACGCGCGCTCGAACAGCTCGGCCGCGTACTCCTGCGGCGTCTGCGGCTGATCGCGCCCACCGGCGACGGCCTGGTGCGGGCCGGTCGGCCGCGGCTCGGGCGACGTCAGCTTCGCGTACGCGCGGCTCGTCGCTTCGAACACGACCACGAGCCGCTGGGCGAAGCTACCGAGCTGCTTGCCGTAGTAGCGGTCGGGATGGATCGCCTTGGACAGCGTGAAGTAGGCGCGCTTGAGCGTCTTGGCATCGGCGCCGCGCGGCACGCCGAGCAGCGCCCACGGATCGCGCTGGGTCACGAGCCGCTGCATCGCGAGGATCCTGCGGCGGTCGGCGTCGCCGAGCTCGCCGTCCTCCGTGAGCGCCGCGATCTCTTCGGGCGACGGATCGGGCAGCCGCAGGTCGGTCGCGAGCGACTCGATCTTGCCGGCGCGCTGCATCGTCGGGGCATCGATGCCGGTGACGACGAGGTTGCGCGGCAGCCGCTCGGTCGAGACGTCCAGGTGGGCGGGCGCCGGCGGGCGCGTCGGCGCGGACGCCGGCGTGGTCTCGCCCGGCAGCAAGAATGCGCCGATCGAGCGCAGCTTCAGCGTGATCGCGATCGCGCGATCGATCGCGAGGCCGGTCGCGAGGATCACGTCGCGCAGGCTTTGCTTGCCGTCGACCCGCGACAGCAAGAAGTACTCGTCCGGCCCGATCTTCGCCTTGAGCGGATCGAATCCCGGCGCCACGCGCAGGACCATGGCGGAGGAACCGAGCCCGGGGATCTCGGTGGGTACGGCCACTATCTCGACTCTAACACGTGCTCGAGGATCGCCTTGCCGACGTGCAGCCGGTTCTCGGCTTGCACCCACGCGAGCGAGCGCGGCCCGTCGAGCACGTCGCTGGTGATCTCCTCGCCGCGGTGTGCGGGCAGGCAGTGCAGGACGATCGCGCGGTCCGAGGCGCGCTGGACGAGCGCGGTATCGACGCAGTAGCCGGCGAACGCGGCGCGCCGGCGCGCGGCCTCGTCCTCCTGGCCCATCGACGCCCACACGTCCGTCGAGATCACGTGCGCGCCGGTGACCGCCTCGCGCGGATCGCGCGTCAGCGTGATCGTGGCGCCGTGATCGCGCGCGGCCGCGACCAGCGCCGGATCGGGCGCATAGCCGTCGGGACACGCGAGGCGCAGCTCGAGCCGGAACAGCCCGGCCGCCTCGATCCACGAGCTCGCCATGTTGTTGCCGTCGCCGATCCACGCGTACACGAGCTGGTCGATGCGCCCGAACTGCTCGCGCACGGTGAACAGATCGGTCGCGACCTGACACGGATGGTGCTGGTCGGAGAGCCCGTTGACGACCGGCACGGTCGCGAACCGCGCGAGCTCGGCCACGCGCTCCTGGCCGAACGTGCGGAACACGATCGCGTGACAATATCCTGACAACACGCGCGCGGTGTCGGGCAGCGGCTCGCCGCGCCCGAGCTGACTGCCCTGCTGCGAGATGACCACGGCGTGGCCGCCGAGCTCGAACACGCCGACCTCGAACGAAACCCGCGTCCGCGTCGAGGCTTTTTCGAACACGAGCGCGACGCTCTTGCCGGCGAGCGTGCGCTGGATCCGCTCGCGCTTGAGGGCAGCTGCGCGATCCCACAGCGCGGGCCAGCGTTCGGGGACGACGTCGGAAAGCGTGAGGAATCCGCGGGGCACGCCAGGCGTGTACCACGGCTGCGACCTGCGACGCGACGCCCGGTCGGCAGCCGCCACCGCGTGTTGTAATCAGTTGCAACCGAGTCGCGCGGGCGTGGTCTATAGCTGCAGGATGGACGTTCGCATGGTCGCGATCTTCGGCGTCGGCGCGACCGTCGGGTACGCGGCGCATCGCGTGCCTGCGGCTGCGCCCACGGCGCCGCAGATTGTCGCGCAGCAGGTCGTCGCACCGACCACACCGGCGACGACGACGCGCGTCGTCGTGCTCGCCCCGCCTCCGGCCGCGGTGCCGTCCGGTGTCGTTCCGGATGCCGCGCCCGATGCCGAGCCCGACGGGGCGCCGGGCGACGACGCACCGCGCGGCGTGCTCGAGGGTCGCGTCACCGACTCGCGCACCGGCGAGGGCCAGTGCTGCGTCGAGGTCTACGCCGATTCGCTGGTCGCACCGAGGGTGTCCACGCGCGCCGACTCCGATGGCCAGTACAAGCTCGAGAACCTGCCGAGCGCCGCGTACACCGTGCATTTTCGCTACGGCCGCGTCAACGTCGAGCGCAGCGCCGGCGTCAACCAGCTCGATCCGACCGTGCTCGACGTGCCGATCGATACCAGCCGCCAGTACTCCTACTCCGACTACATCGACCAGTGATCGCGATCAGGCCTTGCCGACGCCCTCGCCGAGCACGCCGCGCACGATCGCGACGGCTTCGTCGAGGTGCTTGCGCTCGACCACGTACGGCGGCGCGAACCGCACGACCTTGTCGCCGGCGACCGACACGAGCATGCCCTTCTCGCGGCAGCGCGCGACCACCTGCGCCGGCGCGCCGCTGACCGCGAGCCCGCGCAACAGCCCGCGGCCCCGGACCTCGGTCGCGTGGCCGGGGAACGCCTCGACGAGCTCGTGAAGCTGCTGGCCGAGGTAGACACCGGCCTGCGCGACGCGCTCGATCAAGCCTTCGGCCTCGAGGATCTCGAACATCGCGTTCGCGGCCGCGCACGCGAGCGGGTTGCCGCCGAACGTCGACGCGTGCGGCACCGCGCCGCCGGCCTGCACGGCGAGCCCGGCCGCGGCCTTCTCGCTGCACGCGACCGCGCCGATCGGGATGCCGCCGCCGAGGCCCTTCGCGAGCGTCATCACGTCGGGGAACACTTCGTCGTACTGGTGCGCGAACCACGCGCCGGTGCGGCCGACGCCGGTCTGCACCTCGTCGAAGATCAGGAGCGTGCCGGTGTCGTCGCACAGCCGGCGCAGGCCCGCGAGGTAGCCCGGCGGCGCCGCGACGATGCCGCCTTCGGCCTGGATCGGCTCGACGATCATCGCGCACGCGGTGCGAGGCTCGAGCGCGCGCGCCGCGGCCTCGAGATCGCCGTACGCGACGAACTCGACCGGCCCGACGAGCGGCCCGAAGCCCTCGCGGTACTTGCCCTGCCCGGTGATCGACACGGTCGCGAACGAGCGGCCGTGGAAGCTGCCGTGGGTCGACACGAACGTCGTGCGCTGCGGTGCCCCGGCGCACACCGCCTGGTAGCGGCGCGCGAGCTTCAGCGCGCCTTCGTTCGCCTCGGCGCCCGAGTTGCAGAAGAACACGCGGCGCGCGAACGAGTGATCGACGATCGCCTTCGCGGCGAGGATCTGCTGGTCGTTGAAGTACAGGTTCGAAACGTGAACGAGCTTGACCAGCTGCTCGGTGACGCGCGCGGTGAACGCCGGATGCGCGTGGCCGAGGCCGCACACCGCGATGCCCGCGGTCATGTCGAGGTAGCGCGTCCCGGCGACGTCCCACACCTCGCAGCCGCGGCCACGCTCGAGCACGATCGGCTGCTGGCGGTAGTTCTTGACCAGGACGCGTTCGGCAAGCGCGAGCAGATCAGCTTGGCTCAGCGACATGCGCCGCGTATACCACCGGTCGCTACAGAATGTATCGCGCGAGATCCTCGTCGGCGACCAGCGCCGACAACCGCTCGCGCACGTACTCGGGCGTGATCGGGATGGTCTGCGCGCCGATGTCGGGCGCGTTGTAGAGCAAGTCGTCGAGCAGGCGCTCGAGCACGGTGTGCAGGCGGCGCGCGCCGATGTCGTGGGTGCGGCGGTTGACGTCGGCGGCGATCTGCGCGAGCTCGCGGATCGCGCCGTCGCTCCACTCGATCGTGACGCCCTCGGTCGCGAGCAGCGCCGCGTACTGACGCGTCAGCGCGTTCTGCGGCTCGGTCAGGATGCGCACGAAGTCGTCGGCGGCGAGCGGCTGCAGCTCGACGCGGATCGGAAACCGGCCCTGCATCTCGGGGATGAGATCGCTCGGCTTGCTCATGTGAAACGCACCGGCCGCGATGAACAGCACGTGATCGGTGCGCACCGGGCCGTACTTCGTCGTCACCGTCGAGCCTTCGACGATCGGCAGCAGGTCGCGCTGCACGCCCTCGCGCGAGACGTCGACGCCGTGACGCTCGCTCCTGGTCGCGATCTTGTCGATCTCGTCGATGAACACGATGCCGGCGTTCTCGGCGCGGCGCACCGCCTCGCGCGTCAGCGCGTCGTGATCGATGAGCTTGTCGGTCTCCTGCTCGGTGAGCGCGCGCCACGCCGCGGGCACCTTCAGCTTCTGCCGCTTGGTCTTGCGGCCGAACGAGCCGAGCATGTCCTTGAGGCCCGAGAGTGCCGACTCGTCGACGCCCGGCTGGCCGCCGAGCACGGAGATCAGCGGGTTGGACTCGTCCGAGAGCTCGACCTCGACCTCGCGATCGTCGAGCTTGCCGTCGCGCAGCATCGCGCGCAGCTTGTCGCGCGTCGCGTCGCCGCCGGAGCTCTGCGATGGCTCGCCCGGGCGATCCGTGAAGCTGCGGCCGCCGCCGCGCGGCAGCAGGAGATCCAGGAGCCGCTCCTCGGCCGCGTCCTTCGCGCGTCCGCGCACCTTGCCGGCTTCCTCGTCGCGCACGAGCTTGACCGCGACCTCGACGAGATCGCGCACGATCGAGTCGACGTCGCGCCCGACGTAGCCGACCTCGGTGAACTTCGACGCCTCGACCTTGAGGAACGGCGCGCGGGCGAGCCGGGCGAGCCGGCGCGCGATCTCGGTCTTGCCGACGCCGGTCGGGCCGATCATGATGATGTTCTTCGGCGCGATCTCGTCGCGCAGATCGCCGGGCACTTGCTGGCGGCGCCAGCGGTTGCGCAGCGCGACCGCGACCGCCCGCTTGGCCTCGCGCTGGCCGACGACGTAGCGATCGAGCTCGGCGACGATCTTCGCGGGCGTGAGCGCCGTGTCGCTCATGGTCTGCTCACGCGCCGAGCTCCTCGATCGTGAGGTTCGTGTTCGTGAACACGCAGATGTCGGCGGCGATCCGCATCGCGGTCTCGGCGATCGCGCGCGCCGGCAGCTCGGTGTGGCCGAGCAGCGCGCGCGCCGCGGCCAGCGCGTAGCCGCCGCCGCTTCCGATCGCGCACACGCCGTCGTCGGGCTCGATCACGTCGCCGGCGCCCGACAGGATGAACGTGGCCTCGGCATCGGCGACGAGCAGCATGGCCTCGAGCCGGCGCAGCGCGCGGTCGGTGCGCCACTCCTTCGCGAGCTCGACGGCGGCGCGGCGGAGCGGGCTGCGCTGCTCGCGCAGCTTGTCGTCGAGTCGATCGAACAGCGCGATGCCATCGGCCGCCGAGCCGGCAAAGCCACCGATCGCGCGGCCATCGCCGAGCTTGCGGACCTTGCGCGCGCCGGCCTTGACGACGGTGTTGTTGAGCGTGACCTGGCCGTCACCTGCGAGCACGACGGCGCCACCTCGCCGGACGGACAGGATGGTCGTCGAGTGGATCTTCACGCTCACGCCGTGGGTCTAGCACAAGTCGCATCCCGTGGCGGTGCCGCTCGTCGACACGCGGGCGATAGCGGTGGACGCACGAACGATTGTGGGGCTAGGGTACGAGCCGAGCAGCCATGCGGCATTCGATGTCGATCTCGATCACGGTCATCGCAGCGTGCGCGCTCGCGCGCACGCTGTCGGCGAGCCCGACGTGCCAGCGCCCCGATGCGGTCGATCCGTTCGACCCGCGGCCCGTCTGCGTGACCGCCGCGCCGACTCCGCCGTGCCAGGCGGCCGACGCGGTGGATCCGTTCGACGCGCGGCCGATCTGCGCGGCCTGGGCGCCTCCGCCGCCACCACCACCGCCTTCGTGTCAGGCACCCAATGCCGTCGATCCGTTCGACGCGCGGCCGGTGTGCCCGCCGTTGCCGTGTCAGCCGGCCGCCGCCGTCGATCCGTTCGATGCGCGGCCGATCTGTCGCTGACCGGCGAAGGGGTCAGTGGCCGAGCACGCCGAGTGCCGCGAGCTGCGGGCAGCGGCCGCCGCGCCAGGTCGTGCCGGTCGCGGGCGGATCGTCGAGCTGGCGAAACCTCGGCGTCGCGCCGGTCGCGGCCGGCCACGTCGACGGTACGTCGCCGTGTGCGATCGCGGCCCACTGCGCCTGCACGTCCGCGCTCGTCGCGAGATCGGCCGCGCCCGGCGTGATGCCCCACGTCGAGAACGTGCCGAACAGGTTCACGAAGTCGTAGCCGTGCACCGAGCCGTACATCATCTCGGGACCGTTCGGGACCGCGCGCTCGAGCTCGTAGAGATACGTCGGCGCGGTGCGCGCCTGCACGATCTGCCACGCCGCGCCGCACGCGAACGCGACGTCGGTCGCGTACTCGATCGCGGCGTCGCGCTCGCCGAGCGTCGCGACCGGGTACAGCGCGTCGAGCGCGGCCTGGTTCGCGCTCTGGCCGACCTGCGCGAGGTAGGCGTCGAACGCGCCGGCGGTGTCGGCGACGCCGATCGCGTAGATGAACACGCTCGCGTCGGTCAGGTTCGAGCCGACGATCAGCGGCACCTGGCCGCGCGTCGCGAGCGCGGCGAGCGGGCGCTGGTCGAGCACGACGCCGTCGACGACCGGCAGCGTCGCGTACACCGGCAGGCCGAGGTCCCAGTATTGCGGCAGGTCGAGCGCGAGGATCTGATCGACGGTCTTGCCGCGCAGGCACGTCGCGATGTCGCCGCTCGTGCAGCCGAGCGGCACCGCGATCGCGACCGCGCCGTAGCCTTCCGCCGACGGAAAGCTGCCGACCATGGTCGTGAGCTCGAGCGTCATCTGACACGGCCCGGATTCGATCGCGGCGGCCGCGAACAAACCCTGCGCGCCCGGCGCGGCGGCGAGCGTGCACACCGCGGCGCCGCCGGCCGACTCGCCGACGATCATCACGCGCGACGGATCGCCGCCGAACGTGGCGATGTTGCGCTTGACCCACTCGAGCGCCGCGATCTGATCGCGGATGCCGTAGTTGCCGATGCCGCCGTCGGGCGCGGCGAGCTGCGGCAGCGCGAGGAAGCCGAGCACGCCGAGCCGGTAATCGATCGACACGACGACCGCGTCGGCGGCGTCGGCCAGCGCGGCCGCGTCGTACTGCGACTCCTGCGCCGAGCCCTGGATGTAGCCGCCGCCGTGGATCCACACCAGCACGGGGCGATGCGGCCCCGACGCGTGCGCCCATACGTTGAGCAGCAAGCAAGCTTCGGATTGCGGCAGCGTGCTGCCGGCCTGCGGGCACGCCGGCCCGAACGCGGTCGCGTCGCGCGGCGCGGTCCACGCGGCGGGCGGCGCCGGCGCCATCCAGCGCGCGGCGGTCGCGTACGGCACGCCGAAGAACTCGACGAGATCGCCGCTCGCCATGCCGTGCAGCGGTCCGCTGTCGATCGTGACATCGGTTCCGACCACGACGTTGTCGGCATCGGGCGGTGTCGCGTCTCGCGCCGCGTCGGCCCCGGTGCTGCCGTGTTCGCCACCACACGCCGTCGCGATTACCCACATCGACACGAGCTTCCGCATCGTTACTGCTACGTTAGCAACTCACGTGCCTCGTTTGGCCCGCGGGTGGGCATCGTCGTACACCTTCATCAGGTGCTCGAGCGACACCTTCGTGTAGATCTGCGTCGACGCGAGGCTCGCGTGGCCGAGCAGCTCCTGGATCGAGCGCAGGTCGACGCCTTCATCGAGCAGGTGGGTCGCGAACGAGTGGCGCAGGCCGTGGGGCGTCGCGCTCGCCGCGACGCCCCCGGCGATCGACCAGCGGCGCACCATGCGCTGCACCGACCGCGGCGTGAGCCGGGCGCCGGCCGCGTTGACGAACAGCGCGGTGCTGCGGGGAGCGAGCTCGCGCCGCACCGCGAGGTAGGCGTCGAGTGCGCGCGTCGCGGCGCCGCCGAGCGGCACCTCGCGCGACTTGCCGCCCTTGCCGTGGCGCACGAGCACGAGCGGCACGCCGTAGCGACCGCGATCGATGTCGGTCGTGTCGAGCCCGCACGCCTCGCTCACGCGCAGGCCGGTCGCGTACACGAGCTCGAGCAGCGCGGCGTCGCGCAGGCGCAGCTTGCCGTGGCGCGCGTCCTCGTCGGCCGACAGCGCGCGATGCGACGTGCGGCCGGTCGCCGCCGGCGCCTCGACGAGCCGGAACGCGTCGTCGACGTCGAGCGCGCGCGGCAGGCCCTTCGGCTTCTTCGGCGCGCGGATCGCGGCGGCCGGGTTGCCGGCGATCACGCCGCGCTTGACGAGGAAGCGGCAGAACGCGCGCACGCTCGACAGCTTGCGGCCGATCGTCGCCGCGCCGTTTTCGCCGAACAGCTCGGCGAGCTGGCCGCGGATCTCGAGCGCCGACAGCCGCGCGAGCGGCCGCTTGCCGGCGTGCGCGCGCAGCGCCGCGACATCGCGCGTGTACACGGCCACCGTGCGCGGCGAGTACGCGCGCTCGACGCGCAGGTAGGTCTCGAACGCGGCGAGCGCGGAGTCCCAGTCCATCGCGCCCAGGATCGCGCGGCCGCGCGCGGCGGGCGAGAAATTTACTGTCAAGGCGCCGCACACGCCAAGCGAGACGTCAAGCAGAGATCGATCTCTGCCTGGCGTCTTCCTCGGCGTCTTCGGCGCCTTGGCGGTAATTCCTCGCTTACAGCACACCCGCCGGCGGCGTGACGACGAGCTCGTCGACCGCGACCTCGGGGCGCGAGACGAGATCGACGACGAGCCCGGCGAGCTCGCCGGGCTTCATCATCTTCGCGCGATCGAAGCCGGGCCGGTCGTCCCAGATCGGCGTGTCGGTCGCGCCCGGAAGCAGCGTCGTGACGCGGATGCCGTGCGCGCGCGACTCGGCGGCGAGCACGCGCGCGAGCGCGACCTGCCCCGCCTTCGCCGCGGTGTAGCCGCCGCACTCGGGAAATGCGTGGTGGATCGCGTGCGAGCCGATCACGACGATGTGACCGCCGCGCGGCTGCATCCGGCCGAGCGCGGCGCGCATGCACGCGAGCGTGCCGAGCACGTGGACCTCGAGCATCGCGCGCACGTCGGCGAGCGAGGCCGATGCGATCGGCGCGAACGTGCCGGTGCCGTGCGAGCACACGACGATGTCGGGCGCGGGCAGCATCGCGAACAGCTGATCGACGGCGGCCTCCTCGGTGACGTCGAGGTGGACCTGATCGACCTGCCCCGCGCGCGGGATCGCGAGGCTGCCGAGCGCGTAGCGGCGGCCGAACGCGACGACCGCCGCGCCCTCGGCGGCGAGCGCACGCGCGCACGCCTCGCCGATCCCGCTGGAGCCACCGGTGACGAGCGCGACCTTGCCGTGGAGTCGAGTCACGGCGCGAGCTTACCTCGCGCTTGACATCGGGTATCTAAAGATATATCTTTAGACATGTCTACAGATGGGTCTGTAGAGTGTTCTAGAAATGAAAGGAAACAGAAATGATGTTCGATGATGACGGGCGCTGGTTTGCCGGCGCCGGTCGCATGCGCGGCCACGGTGGCCGCGGCCGCGGCGGCCACCGCGGTGGTCCGTTCGGTGGCCCGCCGTTCGGCGGCCCGCCGTGGCGCGAGCGCGGGATGCGCGAGCTGTTCGAGGAGCGGCCGCCGCGCGCCGATCGCGGCGCCGTGCGCTACCTCGTGCTCGACGCCGTGAGCGAGACGCCTCGCCATGGCTACGAGATCATGGCCGCGATCGAGGCCAAGAGCCGCGGCGCGTATCGCCCGAGCCCGGGTGTCGTGTACCCGACGCTGCAGCTGCTCGAGGAGCTCGGCCACGTGCGCGTGACCGAGCGCGACGACAAGCGCGTCTACGCGATCACCGCGGCCGGTACGCGCGAGCTCGAAGACCACCGCGCCGAGGTCGCCGGCTTCTACGAGCAGTCGACCGACAGCGTGTGGGACGACCGCGCCGACGAGCTGTTCGAGCTCGGCCACCTCGTGCGCCGCCTCGTGCGCGCGTTCCGCCGCTCGGCGCGGCGCGGCCGGCTGACGCGCGAGACCGGCGCGAAGGCGCGCGCGATCCTCGACGAAGCGATCAGCAAGCTCGAGGCACTGCTCGACGAGCGTTGAGCCAGGTCTCGAGATCCGCGCGAGCGCGTTCGGCCATGCGCGGCTTGCGGTTGTCCTTGCGGCCCGGGTCGGGCAGCGGCGGTAGCAGGCCGTAGTTCACGTTGGTCGGGCCGTACTTCGCGCCCGGCGCGCGCGGCGCGGTGACGTGGTGGTAGAGACCGCCGAGCATCGTCGTGGGCGGCGGCGGCGCATCGACGCGCTTGGCGAGCAGCCACGCGACGACGAGCCCCATCGCGCACGACTCGATGTAGCCCTCGACGCCGGTGAGCAGCCCCGCGAACCGCACGTTCGGGCGATCGCGCAGCTCGAGCTCGGCGCCGAGCCGCGCCGGCGCGTCGATGTACGTGTTGCGGTGGATCGAGCCGAACCGCAGGAACTCGGCGCGGCGCAGCGCCGGGATCATCTGGAAGATCCGCTGCTGCTCGGGATACGCGAGCCGGGTCTGGAACCCGACGAGGTTGTACGCGGTGAGGTAGCGATTCTCGGGCCTGAGCTGCACGACCGCCCACGGGCGATGCCCGGTGCGCGGATCGCGCAGGCCGATCGGCCGCATCGGCCCGAACCGCAGGGTCTCGTCGCCGCGCTCGGCCATCACCTCGATCGGCATGCAGCTCTCGAAGTAGCGCGGCTCTTCGAAGTCGTGCGGCAGGACCTTGCGCCCGGCGTTCACGGCGGCGACGAACGCCTCGTACTCGGGTTTCGTCAGCGGGCAGTTGACGTAGTCGCCGACGCCTTCGTCGCCGCCGGCCGATCTCGGCTCGCTGTCGCGGCCCCAGCGCGACGCGCGAAACGCGAAGTCCCAGTCGATCGAGTCGGCGGCCACGATCGGCGCGATCGCGTCGTAGAAGTACATGCGATCGCCGCCGAGCTCGCGGTGAATGACCTCGGCGAGCGCGCCTTCGGTGAGCGGGCCGGTCGCGACGACGACCGGACCATCCGGGAGCTCGTCGAGCCGGCGCCGCTCGATGCGGATCCTCGGATGCATGGCGAGCCGCTGCGTCAGCGCGCGCGCGAACCCGAAGCGCTCGACCGCGAGCGCCTGCCCGGCCGGCACGCGATGCTCGTCGGCGCACGCGATCACGAGCGAGCCGCAGCGCCGGAGCTCCTGCTTGAGCAGCCCGGCGGGCGCGACCGGATCGTCCGACCGCAGCGAGTTACTGCACACCAGCTCGCCGAGCATCGGCGTCTGGTGCGCCGGCGACATCGCGCACGGCTTCATCTCGACGAGCGCGACCCGCATCCCGGCCTCGGCGAGCTGCCACGCCGCTTCGCAGCCGGCCATCCCGCCGCCGACGACGGTGACGGCGGCGGGGGGCGCGGCTGCGGAGGGCGTGGCCTTCGTTGGCGCTCCGCTTCCGGTGCTCACGTGAAGCACCACGCTGCGCTCCGGTTCTCGCGCCGCCTCGGCCACGCCCTTCCTCGCTCGCGCCAGCTAGAACGCATACGATGCAGCTCCGAGCACGCTCAGCATCTTATGTCGACTCGTCGGTGCGGTCGTAGGAAACGACGCGGGCAGCGGGCAAGCCGTCGCCTTGCTTCCACTGCGCGTACGGCACGAGCTTCTTGCCGGGCTCGCGCACGTAGATCGCGCCACATCTCTCGCACCTGTACATGTTGCGATCGTCTTCGCGTGTCACGTGGCGAACGCTCAACGGGATCGCTCGACACTTCGGGCATGAACGAGCGAACCGGAAAACACCGAGCCACGCGGCCACAGCGAGCAGCCCGATGATCACGCCCCAGCCGATCGTCGCGCCCCAATCGATGTCGCCCATGACCGCTCGATTCTAGCGTACGCGTTCTAGCTGGAGCGCGCGAGGAAGGCCGCGGGCGAGGCGGAACGAGAACCGGACCGGAGCGTGGTGCTTCACGTGAGGACCGGAAGCGGAGTGACAACGAAGCCCGCGGCCTCCGCAGCCGCTCCGCTCACGCGAGCACGGCCTACGCCGCGTTCTCCTCGGTCTCTTCGGAGCCCTCGGAACGCCAGTCGCACTCCATGCAGCGCAGCGTGATGCCGCGCTTGGTCTCCTTCTTGAGCACGAACTTGGCCTGGCACGCCGGGCACGGCTGAGGGATCGGGCGATCCCATGCCACGAAGTCGCACTCCTTCTTCTTCCAGTTCGAGCAGCCGTAGAACGGCTTGCCGCGGCGCGAGCGCTTCTCGGCGAGGAAGCCGCCGCAGCCGGGGCGCGGGCACTTCACGCCGAGCGAGATCGGCTTGGTCGTCTTGCAGTCGGGGTAGCGCGTGCATGCCAGGAAGCTGCCGAACCGGCCGCGCTTCACCGTCATCGGCGCGCCGCACGTCTCGCACACCTCATCGGTCGTCTGCGGCGGCACCTTCTCCCACGTGCCATCGAGGTTCTTGACGACCTCCATCGTGTTGCGGCACTCGGGGTAGCCCTGGCACGCCAGGAAGCTGCCGTTGCGGCCCCACTTGATGACCATCGGCTTGCCACACTTCTCGCACGTCCACTCGGTCGGAATCTCCTCGCGCTTGACGTCGCGCATCTCGGTCTCGGCCTTCGCGAGCTCCTTCTTGAACGGGCCGTAGAACTCCGCGAGCAGCTTGCGCCAGTCCTCGCGCCCATCCTCGACGTGATCGAGATCCGACTCCATCTTGGCCGTGAAATCGGAATTCACGATCTCGGGGAAGCTCTCGACCAAGAGGCTGTTGACCAGGATGCCGAGCTCGGTCGGCCAGAACCGCGCTTCCTTCTTCTCGACGTAACCGCGGTCGACGATCGTCGACATGATCGCGGCGTACGTCGACGGCCGGCCGATGCCGCGCTCCTCGAGCTCCTTCACGAGCGACGCCTCGGAGAACCGCGGCGGCGGCTGCGTGAAGTGCTGCTCGGGCGTGATCGCCTCGAGCTTCACGCGCTCGCCGACCTCGACGGGCGGCAGCAGCTTGTCGGCCGCCTCGGCCGCCTCGGCCTTCGCGTCGTCGCTCTCGGCGACCTCGTACACCTTGGTGTAGCCGGCGAACTTCATCACCTGGCCGGTCGCGCGCAGCTGCGCCGCGCCGCGATCGATATCGACCGTGGTCTGGTCGTACACGGCGGGCACCATCTGCGACGCAACGAAGCGCTGCCAGATCAGCGTGTACAGCTTGATCAGCTCGTTGCCCTCGGGGTGGTTCGCGAGCGCCGCGCTCACGCGCTCCGGCGTCCATTCCATCAGGGTCGGCCGGATCGCCTCGTGCGCGTCCTGCGCGCGCTCCTTGTTGCCGTACTCGTTCGGCGCATCGGGCAGGTACTCGCGGCCGTAGGTGTCGGTGACGAACCCGCGCACCGCGGCGAGCGCGTCGTCGGAGATGCGCGTCGAATCGGTACGCATGTACGTGATGAGACCGGTCGGGCCCTCGTCGCCGAGCTCGACGCCTTCGTACAGGCGCTGCGCGAGCGCCATCGTCCGCTTCGCCGAGAACCGCAGCTTGCGCGCCGCGTCTTGCTGGAGCTTGGACGTGATGAACGGCGCCTGCGGCTTCTTGCGGCGCTCCTTCTTCTCGACCGACGAGACCACGGCCTCGCCGGCGGCGAGCTCCTTCGCGATCGCGCTCGCCTCGGCCTCCGTCTTCGGATCGGCCTTCTCGCCCTTCCACCTCGCGACGCGCGCCGGGAACGGCGGCGGGATCTTGCCGACGCACGTCGCGCCGACCGTCCAGTACTCCTCGGCCTTGAACGCCTTGATCTCCTCTTCGCGCTCGCACACCAGGCGCACCGCGACCGACTGCACCCGGCCCGCGGACAGGCCGCGCTGCACCTTGTTCCACAGGATCGGGCTGATCTTGTAGCCGACCAGGCGGTCGAGGATGCGGCGCGCCTGCTGCGCGTCGGTCTTGTGCATGTCGATCGACTGCGGCTTCGCGATCGCCGCGGTGACGCCCTTCTTCGTGATCTCGTTGATGAGGACGCGGCGGAGGTTCTTGTTGACGTCCTTGATCTCCTCGGCGATGTGCCACGCGATCGCTTCACCTTCGCGATCGGGGTCGGACGCGAGGTAGACGGTCTCGACCTCGCGCGCGGCCTTGCGGATCTCGCCGAGCACCTTCTTCTTGCCCTCGATCACCTCGTAGACCGGCTCGAACGTGCCGTCCTCGAGGTCGACGCCGATCTTCGACTTCGGCAGGTCGCGCACGTGGCCGACCGACGCCTTCACGATGTAGTTCGCGCCCAGGTACTTGTTGATCGTGCGCGCCTTCGCCGGCGACTCGACCACGACGAGCGCGGAGCCCGGCTTGACCTTCTTCGGCTTCCTCGGCAGCGCTTCGCCCTTCGCCGCTTCTTCGGCCTTCTTCGGCGCAGCCTTCGCCGGCGCCGGCTTCTTCGCGGCGACCGCGGCAGGCTTCTTCTTCGCCGCAGCCTTCGCGTTGCCGTTCGCCTTCTTGGCGGTCGGTTTCGCTGCGGGCTTGGCCTTGCGCGACTTCTCGGGCTTTTTCTTCACTGCATCTCCATCGGCAAAGCGCGTAGCACGGCGCGGACCGGCAACCCGGTCGCGCGCACGATCTGGTCGACTCCGCGGGCTCCCGAAGCGATCGCACCGGCGATCCGCGCGGCGATCGGATCGAGCGCGGCGGGAGCGAGGCGGCGCGGCGCACCCGCGAGCGCGGCGAGCGCGTCCGCCTCGCGTTCGATCACGGCGGCGCCGGCAGCGAGCAGCCGGTCGCAGCCGCGGCTTCCCGGCCACGCGCACACGACGCGGCCGAGCTCGCGGCCGGCGCGCGCGGTCGACAGCGAGCCGGAGCGCGCGTCGGCCTCGACGACGACCACGACGTCGGCGAGCGCGGCGATCAGCCGGTTGCGCTGCGGGAACGTCGAGCGCCGCGGCTCGGTGCCGGGCGGGAACATGCTGACCAGCGCGCCGCCCGCGGCGACCACGTCGTGAAACAGCTGGGCGTGGCGCGCCGGGTACAGGACATCGATGCCGGTTCCGAGCACGACGGTCGTGGTGCCGGCGCCGGCAAGCGCGCCGCGATGCGCAGCGCCGTCGATGCCGAGCGCGCCGCCCGACACCACGTCCACGCCGTGGCCAGCGAGATGGCGCGCCAGAGCGTGGGCGCGCTCCATGCCGCGAGCGCTGGCGGCGCGCGCTCCCACGATCGCGACCGCGGGACCGGTCGCGAGCTCGCCGCGAACGTGCAGCGGAGTGGTCCACCCGACCGCTGCGAGCCGCTCCGGCATGTGCGTCACGAGCCTCACAAGGGAAGAGCAATTAGCCACCGCAGCCCCGCACGTCAAGTGCGTAGAGATCCGCCGCGAGCAATTTCAGCGGCTTGCACGCGCGCCCTACATCTATATACGGGTGGTCGGCGTCTACTTCGCCTTCTGCATCATCACGACATCGCCCACGCCCATCTCCTGCACCGACAACGTCACGAGCCCCACCGAGATGTGGTCTTCGACCTGCACGATCACGACCTCGCCGAGCGCGCGCGCAGGGTAGCGATCGTCGTTCTGGCCGATCGTTTCCTTCGACTGGTCGGGGTACGCATCGCCGCGCCGCACGATGAACATGCGGTTGCCGACCTCGAGCCCCGAGCCCTTGCCGAGGTCGATGAACGCGAGCTCGCCCTGCCCGATCAAGAGCGCGGGCGTGAGGATCGCGACGATCGTGCCGTGCGCGTCGACCTTGGGCGCGACCGGCGGCACCGTCCGGTACTGCTTGATGAGCGGACCGACCTTCGCGTAGCGCTCGATCTCCTGATTCGCCGCCGTGATCACGCCGCGCGCGCGCTTGTCCTGCTTGACGCTCAGCACCTGGACCTCGCCGAGCAAGTGCACGTACGCGCCGACCTCCGAGCCGTTGCTCTTCACCGGGTTGTCGGGCTGGTAGATCGAGTAGGTCTTGCCGACCTCGGGCGCCTTGCCCTCGGGGTAGCTCAGGTACACCTGGTCGCCCTGGGCCAGCAGCGTCTTCTCGTCGACCGAGCCGTCGAGCACGATCGACTTGTCGAGGTCGCTCTTCTCGACGAACGCGACCTGCTTGAGGCCGACCTCGAGGTGTCTCTGCGGCGGCGGGACGTTGTCGGGTTGCTTGGTCTCCGGCGCGGTCGTCTCGGGCTGCTTGGTCTCGGGCCCGGTCGAGGTCGCGAACACGCCGCGCGGCAGCAGACGCACGAGGTCGCCCGGATAGATCCAGTGCGGATTCGTGATCTGCGGGTTGTACGACCACACTTTCGGCCACTGCCACGGATCGTTGAAGTAGTAGAAGCAGATGTCCCACAGCGTGTCGCCACGCCGCACGACGTGCAGCTCGGGCACCGGGCCCGCGTGCACCTCGACCGGCGCTTCGCCGGACGGCCCGCCGCTATCGGCGTAGTACCCGGTGGGCTCTTGCGTGCCTTGATCGGGCGTGTAGGTCGGCCTGCCGTCCGGACCGACGACGATGATGTTCGGCTTGGGGTTCGCCGGAGTCGGCGGCGCCGGCGGCGTGTATTGCTGCGGCGCGCTGCCGGGATCGAGCGTGCGCGGCGCGTCGGGCACGTTCGGCGACGGTCCGCCGTAGATCGGCTGCGCGGCCGCGACCGCGGGCGCGAGCACGAGCGCGAGCAGCGCGGCGCGGCGGATCCCGCGGGTCACGGATTCTCCAGCCGCTTCGCGGCGAGCGCGGCCGGCTCGGACTTCGGATAGAGGCTCACGACTTGCTCCAGCACGGCGCGTGCCTTGTCGGCCTGGCCCAGAGCCGCGTAGCAGTAGCCGACCTTGAGCAGTGCATCCGGCACCTTGTTCCCGCGCGGGTAGGTCTCGATCGTAGCGCGGAACTCGGCGAGCGCATGCGGATAATCCTTCTGGGCGTAGAACGCCTCGCCGATCCAGTACTGCGCGTTGTCCGCGTAGTCGTGACGCGGATAGTGCTGGACGAACGCGCGGAGCGCGGCGATCGCGTCGACGTAGCTGCCCGACTTCACGAGATCGACGGCGGCGCGGTAGTCGGTGCCCGGATCGCCGGCGCCGTCGCGCACGTGCGCGCGGGGCGCCCGGGCCGCCACCGCCACGCCAGAGCTCGGCGCTGGCGAATCGCTGACACGGGGGACCGGCACGCGATGCGTGACCTCGATGCGATCGGCGGCGACCGGCGTGTCGTCGCTCGGCGGCGGCGGCGGCGCGATGCGCGCGACGTGGCGCGGCGGGGTGTCGTCGTCGAGCGTCGCGGCCTTGCCGGTCGCGGCGTCGCCTTCGTAGACGATCTCGCCACCGTCGTCGGTCGTGCCGACGACACGCCCGCCGTCGGGCATGACGGCCGCGGTCGGTGGCGCGACGACCTCGACCGGCAGCGATGGCGGCACGTCGACGGCTGCCGCCTTGTCCTTCGCGAGCGCGAGCTGATGCTCGAGATCGGCGAGCTTGCGATCCTTCGCGCGGCGATCCGCGCGCAGCTCGGCGACCTGCTGCTCGAGGTGGTTGTTCTCCGTGCGCAGCGCCGTCATCGGCGAGCCACACGCCGTACCTGCGAGGACGATCCAGATCCAGCGCGTATATGTCACGACCCCGAAATCGTAGGCTTCGCGCGCACGCCGAGCAAATTCTCGGTGCCTCTCGGCACCTCCGCCGGTGCGCCTCGCTCGGTCCCGCCTCGGCGATGCCGCCGGCGCTTACATAAGCTGCGTGGCGTCGAGGATCTCGCGCGCGCCGCGCCCGAGCAGGTCTTGCGCGACCGCAGCGCCGAGGCGTGCGGCGTCGCCGCGCGGCCCGCTCGCGTCGGCATGGAGGACGCGCGTGCCGTCGGGCATGCCGCACATCGCGACGATGCGCAGCCCGGCCGGATCCGCGACCGCGTGCGCGGCCAGCGGCGTCTGGCAGCTGCCGCCCATCGCGGCGAGAAACGCGCGCTCGGCGGCGACCAGCGGCGCGGTGGCGTCGTCGTGGATCGCGGCGCGCACGAGCGCGCGCACGCGATCGTCGCCGTCGCGGATCTCGATCGCGAGCACGCCCTGCGCGACCGCGGGGATCGAGACCTCGATCGGCAGCGTCTGCGTGATGCGCGCGGCCAGCCCGAGCCGCACGAGCCCGGCCGCGGCGAGCACGATCGCGTCGAAGTCGCCGGCGTCGAGCTTCGCGATCCGCGTCGGTACGTTGCCGCGCAGCATCGCGATCTGCAGATCGGGCCGGCGCGCGAGCAGCTGGCACTGGCGGCGCATGCTCGACGTGCCGACGCGTGCGCCGCGCGGCAACGAATCGAGCGTGACTTGCTCGCGCGCGCACAGCGCATCCCACGGCACCTCGCGCGCGCTCGTCGCGGCGAGCACGAGGCCCGGCGCGAGCTCGGCCGGCACGTCCTTCATCGAATGCACCGCGAGATCCGCGCGACGCTCGACGAGCGCCTGCTCGATCTCCTTCACGAACAGGCCCTTGCCGCCGACCTTCGCGAGCGGCACGTCCTGGATCGCGTCGCCCGACGTCTTGATGATCGCGAGCTCGACGACGAGCCCGGGCTGCACCGCCTCGAGCCGCGCCTTGACGTGATGAGCTTGCCACAGCGCGAGCTGGCTGCCGCGAGTGGCGATGACGATGTAGTCGCGTTCGGCCATCATGCTCGTGCCTTCTCCGCCTCTTCTTCTTCGTCTTCCTGTTCGGGCGGTTCTACCTCGGACGCGGCCTCCGCGGGCGCGAGCGCGAACAGCTCGCACGCGATCGCGGCGCGCAGCGTGGCCTCGTCGGGCTCGCTGCCGCGCAGGACCGACGTCGGCGTGTGCAGGAGCTTGTTGACGACGAGCTGGACGACGCGATCGAGCAGCGCGCGCTGCTCGTCGCGCGTGAGGTCCTTGCGCGCGAGCTGGTCGTGCGCCTTCGCGAGCTCGGCCTGCGCGATCGTCGCGAAGTGATCGCGCAGCGCGCGGATCGTCGGCACGACGCCCTGCGTCCGCAGCCAGCGCTCGAAGTTGCCGACCTCGTGCTCGACGATCTTGGTCGCCTGCTCGGCCGCCTTCGCGCGCTCGGCGAGGTTCGCGCGCACGACCTTGTCGAGATCGTCGATGTTGTACAGGTACACGCCGTCGAGGTCGCCGATCTGGGGCTCCGCGTCGCGCGGCACCGCGATGTCGATCACGACGAGCGGCCGCCACCGCCGCGCCTTCATCACCTTCTTGAACAGCGCGCGCGTGAGGATCGGCTCGCGCGCGCCGGTCGAGCTGATCACGACGTCGGCCTCGGCGAGCAGCGCGTCGAGCTCGCTCCACGGCTTCGCGATCGCGTCGATCTCGGCGGCGAGCGCCTCGGCCTTCTCGGGCGAGCGGTTGGTCACGACGATGCGCGCCGCGCCGCTCGCGTACAGGTGGCGGGCGGCGAGCGTCGACATCTTGCCGGCGCCGACGACGAGCACGTGCTTGCCGCGCAGCTCGCCGAACACGCGCTTCGCGAGCTCGACGGCGACCGACGACACGTTCGCCGCACCGCGCGCGATCGCGGTCTCCGTGCGCACGCGCTTCGCGGCGCCGAACGCGCGCTCGAGCGCGCGCGACAAGACCGGCCCGGCCGCGCCGACCTTGCCGGCGATCGCGTACGCCGCCTTGAGCTGGCCGAGGATCTGCGCCTCGCCGACGACGAGCGAGTCGAGCGCGGACGCGACGCGAAACACGTGGCGCACCGCATCGGGTCCGACGTGCGAGTACAGCGCGCCGGCGAGATCGGCCGGCTTCGCGCCGCGATTGTCGATCAGGAACGCGCGCACCGCCGCGGCGGCTTCGCCCTGCGGCGGCGCGACGCCGTAGACCTCGACGCGGTTGCACGTCGAGATCAGGATGGCCTCGGCGACCTGCAGCTTCGAGGTCATCGCCTGCAAGACGAGCGCGATCTCGTCCTCGCGAAACGCGAGCTTCTCGCGCACGGCGACCTCGGCGGTGCGCCACGACAGGCCGACGACGAACAGCCGGTTCGCTACGGTCATGGGCGCTATCCCGTCGCCCGCCGGACGAGGTACACGATCACCACCGCGAGCGCGGTCGCGAACCCCTCGAGCGCGAGCCGCGCGGCGCGCCGGCCGCGCCAGCCGTAGATCTGCCGCGCCACGAGCAGCGTCGCGTACGCGACCCACGTGACGGCGGCGAGCGCGTACTCGATGCGGCCGAGGCTCTCGCCCAGCTCGGTCGTCCAGATCGCGCCGAGCACGAGCGCGATCGTGAAGATCGGAAATCCGACCCAGATCAGGCGATGCGCGATCCGATCGAGTGCCTCGAGCGGCGCGCCGCCGCCTTCGAACGCCGCGGCGTCGAAGTGCTTGCGCTTGAGCGCGCGATCCTCCGCGAGGTAGATCGCGGACAGCACGCTCGCGAGCGCGAAGATCGCGACCCCGATCGTCGCGAGCGAGATGTGGAGGCGACCGAGCGTCGACAGGTCCTCCGGAGCGCTGCCCGCAGGCGTGAGCCGGGCGAGGAGCAGCATCACGAGCGCGATCGGCATCACGACCACGCCGCCGAGCGTGAGCCGGTAGCGCACGCTCGCGAGCAGGTAGCCGCCGGTGATGATGAACGCGAGGAAGCCGAGCGCCTCGCGCACGGATTCCGCCGGATGGACGTGCTCGGTGCCGCGCCAGCCGATGTCGGCGCCGTGCGCGAACCACGCGATCGCGACGGTGACGAGCGCGAGCGTGCGCAGCCGCGCCTGCCCGGCGAGCACGAGCAGGAGCAGCACGGCGGCGATCGCGTACGCGACGGCGGCGACCCAGAACATGGGCGACGGCGCGACCGAGAGCAGACGGTCGCCTGCGGGATTCATGGCGGCAGCGGCTCGCCGATGAACCCGTCGATCACGTCGTACGCGGTGTCGTTGTAGATCACCGAGTTCGCGAGCTGCTCCGCACCCATCTGCTCGAGTGCATCCTTGGACTTCACGAGCCCGACGAGCCCGTTCGGATCTTGCATGCCACCGGTCACGCGCTCGAACACGACCGCGGGCGTCATCGAGAACGCGCGTCCGAGCTCGGTCAACACCATGCGATCGCCCTCGAGCGACGCGCGGCCTTCGGCGGTCCAGGCATCCAGCCGATCGACCGAGATGAACAGGCGTGACATTCCTGAAAATTGTACCCGCTCTTTGGTGCAGTTGCGGTATTCGGTCCGAGGAGTTACATAAGGGAACCACCGGAGGTAGCGATGGCCAGTCAGCACGTCAAAGAGCTCACCGACGCGAATTTCGAGGCAGAAGTCCTGAAGGCCGACGTGCCGACGCTCGTCGATTTCTGGGCCGTGTGGTGTGGCCCGTGCAAGCAGATCGCGCCGACCATCGACGCCCTCGCCGACGAGTACAAGGGCAAGCTCAAGGTGGCGAAGATGGACGTCGATCACCACCAGATCGTCCCGCAGCAGTACGGCGTGCGGTCGATCCCGACCCTGCTCATCTTCAAGGGCGGCCGTGTGGTCGGCCAGCTCGTGGGCGCGATGCCACGCGCCAAGCTCGAGGCCGAGATCCAGAAGCACCTCGACGCCAAGGCGTAGCGCGCGTAGTTTTCGTGCGACCGCGGGCGCGGTCGAGGCTCGTTGCTTCGGAGGTTCCGATGCAGCGTTCGATGATCATGGTGGCGGCGGCCGCGCTGGCGTTCGCCGGGTGCAGCAAGAAGCAAGACGAGGCCCCGCCGGCCAAGCCGGCGAACGGCGCGCCGGTGGCGTTCCAGGTCACGAAGGTGGTGCCGGGCGAGGCATTCAAGAGCGAGCTCGACGTCAAGGCGTACAACTTCTCCGACAAGGCGATCGCCTCGTACTGGGTGCTGGTCCGCTTCAAGGACGGCGACGGCAAGGTCGTGCACGGCGAGCCCGCGGTCGGCAGCGACCACGACTTCGATCACTGGTCGTTCAGCGGCGGCAAGTACAAGTGCGATCCGAGCTCGTGGTGCTCGCTCAAGCTCGATCCACCCGTGCCGGCCAGCGCGAAGACCGCCGAGGTCGTCGCGTACAGCCTGAGCGCGGTCGCCGACGACGGCCTGCACATCGAGCAGAAGCCCTTGTTCGAGATGCCGAAGATGGAGTGGCCCCAAACCTAGGGCGTCGCACGAAGGCGCTTGCTGCGCAGCCCGCCCACTTCGTTAGCGCTCCGCTTCCGGTCCTCACGTAAAGCACTACGCTCCGGTCCGGTTCTCGCGCCGCCTCGTGGACGGGCTTGCTCGCTCACGCGCGGGAGAACGCGAGCGCTTCAGTAACCGTGCTTGCGCAGGCTCACGTTCGCGACGAGCCCCATCGCGAGGAAGAACGTCACGAGCGAGCTGCCGCCGTAGGAGATGAACGGCAGCGTGACGCCGACGACGGGCGCGATGCCGAGCACCATCGCGACGTTGACGACGACGTGCCAGAACGTCATCGCGGCAACGCCGACGCAGATCACCGCGCCGACGCGATCGCGGGCGGACAGCGCGACGTTGAGCGTCCACACCTGCAGGAACGCGAAGATCGCGAGCAGGAACACCGAGCCGGCAAAGCCCCACTCCTCGGCCCACACCGAGTACGGGAAATCGGTCCAGTGCTCGGGCACGAAGTTGAACTGGTTCTGCGTGCCCTCGAGGAAGCCCTTGCCCCAGATCCGCCCCGAGCCGACCGCGTAGATCGACTGCGTCGTGTGCCAGCACGTCTTCGCCTTCGCGACGTTGCAGTCGATGAAGCCGAGGATGCGGTTCTGCTGGTAGGACTCGAGCCGCTCCCACAGGATCGGGATCGCGAGCAGCGTCCCCGTCATCGTGTAGACCATCGGCCACACGTTCGGCATCGCGAGGAAACCGACCGTGAACACGATCAGCGCGAGCAGGACCGCGGTGCCGAGGTCGGGCTGGATCGCGACCAGGCCGATCGGCAACAGCAGCGCGAGCCCCTGCACGGCCAGGCGCTGCCACGTGTACGCCGACGCCTCGGAGTCGGAGAACATGTGCGCGAGCGCGAGGATCACCATCAGCTTCGCGAGCTCGCTGGGCTGGATCCCGAGCCCGCCGAGGTTGAGCCAGCGATAGGTGTAGCCGTGGCTGCCGTCCGATGTCGGGTGCCCGAACAGCCGCGCCGTGATCATGAGCACGACCGCGGCGCCGAGGCCGTACCAGGCGAGCCGCACGAACGCGCGGTAGTCGACGATCGTCACCGCGACGAAGCCGATCGCGCCGACGATCATCCACTGGACCTGGGTGTCGAACTTCGCGTGGTGGCGCACGCCGCGCGTCGCCGAGTACAGGTTCAGCAGGCCGATCGTGCACAGCGCGAGCATCGTCGCGATCAGCGGCCAGTCGACCGCCGCGCGGAACCGCCGCCAGCGCGACATGCCGATCGTCGCGCGCGGTAGCATGAGGCCGGTGCCGCGCCTCATCGCGGATCCCGCTTCACCGGTGGCATGTCCTTGAACGGCACCGGATGGATCTTCGTGTAGTAGCCCTCGAGGATCTGCTTGGCGATCGGCCACGCGACCTGGCCGCCGGGGCCGCCGTGCTCGACGAGCACGACCACCGCGAGCTCGGGATCGTCGGCCGGCGCCCAGCCCGCGAACCACGCGTGCGACTCGTTCGGATTCCAGCGATCGAGGTCGCGCTCGCCGTCTTCCTTGTGGTGCTTCTTGACCTCGGCGGTGCCGGTCTTGCCGAGCACGGTGATGCCTTCGACGTGGCCGTGCTCGTACGCGGTGCCGCCGAGCTCGTTCGTGACCTTGAACATGCCGCGCCGCCACGTATCGAGCGCGAGCGCCGGCGTCTTGACCTGGCGCTCGACTTTCGGCTCGAACCCGATGATCGCCTGCCCGTCGTGGGTCTCGACGCGCTCGACCACCTGCGGCACGTACAGCGTGCCTCCATTCGCCAGCGCGGCATAGGCCATCGCCATCTGCAGCACGGTGACCTCGACGTCGCCCTGCCCGATCGCGGCGTTCGTCGCGTAGCCGGCCTTGTAGTGGCTCTTCTGGTCGTACCATTGCTTGGTCGGGATGCGCCCCGGCGCGTCGCCGTTGAGGCCGAGGTTGGTCGGCGCGCCCAGGCCGTACTCGCGCGCGACGTCCGCGATGCGATCGAGGCCGATGCGCTCGGCGAGGTGCCAGAAATAGGAGTCGCACGATTTCTGGATCGCCTGGAGCAGGTTGATCGCGCCGTGCGTGCCGTGGCAGTGGAAGTGCGTGCCGCTGAGGTCGTACTCGCCGGTGCAGAACATCGACTCGTCCTCGCTGGCCTGGCCGTCCTCGAGCGCGGCGAGCGCGGTCGCGAACTTGAAGATCGAGCCGGGCGGGTACGTCGCGCGCAGCGTCTTGTCGATGAACGGCTTGCGCGGATCGCTCATCAGCAGCGTGTACTCGGCCTTCGTGAGATGGCCGGTCATCACGTTCGGATCGAACGACGGCTTCGAGACCAGCGCGCGGATCTTGCCGGTCTTGGGCTCGACGATCGCGACCGCGGCCGCCGCGGTGTGCGCGACCGCCTTCTCGGCGATCCGCTGCAGCTCGACGTCGAGCGTGAGCACGAGGTTCGCGCCCGGCACCGGCTCGTCGACGCGCTCGCGCGGGATCAGCGACGCCGCAGTCGCGTCGTCGAGGCGATCGCCGCGCGCGTCGACCGCGAACCGCTCCTTGCCCTTCTTGCCGCGCAGGTAGTTCTCCCACGCCGACTCGAGGCCGTAGCGGCCGATCAGCTCGTTCGAGTCGTAGCCCTGCGCGCCGAGCTTGTCGGCCTCGTCGGCGGTCATCTGCGTCATGTAGCCGACGAGGTGCGCCGCGAGATCGCCCTGCGGATAGTAGCGATACGGCTCGTGCTGGACCTCGATGCCGGGCAGCTGGGCCTTCGCCTGCTCGACGAGCGCGGCGCGATCGCGGCCCTGATCCTCGAGCACGAGCACCGGGCTCTTCGGATCGCGTAGCTTGCCGATCGCGAGGCGCTCGTCGATCTTCGCGAGCTCGTCGTCGGTGAGGCCGAGCTTGCGCGCGAGCTCGGCCTTGCTGTCGGCGGTGACCTGGTTCGGCGTGATGTAGATGTTGAACGCCGGCCGGTTGTCGGCGAGCGGCACGCCGTTGCGATCGACGATCTTGCCGCGCACGCTCGGCAGGTAGCGCTCCTTGACCACGTTCGAGACCGTGCGCTCGTAGTAGCTGTCGCCGCGCATGATCTGCAGCTGGCCGAGCCGGCCGACGAGCAGCGCGAACGCGCCGAGCACCGCGATCGCGACCCAGCGCAACCGCTTGTGCAGCTCGGGCAGCGCGGGACCGTAGCCGCGCGAGCTCATCGGATGCCCTCGAGCGCGGCGTCGCGGTCGCGGTGGGTGCGCGCGTAGGCAGCGTCGATGCGGCGAAACACGCGCCACACCAGCGGGCCGACCAGCGCGGTCGCGATCGCGACGAGCGCGAGGTGGCGGAGCTCGATCGCGGCGGCCGCGCGCGGCATGCCGTACAACGTCCGCACGAACAGCGCGAGCAGCGACGACACGATCGCGACGAAGCCGGAGAACGCGATCGTCATCGTCGTGCCGCGCACGTAGATCCGCTGCTGGACGGCGCGCGCGACGAGCCCGGTCAGCCCGAGCACGAGCGCGACGAGGCCTGGCGGCGCGCCCGACACCAGATCCACGAGGTAACCGAGCGCGATCGATCCACCGACCGCCGGCGCGAGGTTGCGGCGCGCGGTCAGGCCCAGGTACGCCGCGGTCAGCGCGCCGATGTCGGGGATCGCGTCGTGGATCGCGTGCGGCAGCACGTGCCACGATGCCGCGACGATCACGCAGAGGACGTAGGCGACGAGGACGAGCGTTGCGGTCCTCATCGCGCCCTCCGGAGAATAGGGAACAGGGAAGCGGAATCTGAGTGGTGAATGCTCGATTCAGGTTCCGCTTCCCTGTTCCCTATTCTCTGCCTGCTCACAGCGCCCGCCCCCCGAACGCCGGCTCGCTCTTCTTCTTCACCTTCGCATCGGGATCCGGCGGCGGCGGCGGCGCGAGCAACACGAGCGCGGCGCGCACGCGCGACACGTCGACCGCGGGCTCGACCTCGGCGCGCTGGAACATGCCGTCGTCGTGCGCGACCTTCACGATCTTGCCGACGACGAGGCCGGGCGGGAAGCTGGCGCCGAGGCCGCTCGTCACGACGTCGTCGCCGACCTCGATCTTCGCGTTGCCCGCGGCCGCGGAGTCGCGCTCGAGCCACTCGATCGTGCACGCGTACGAGTCGGGCCGGCCGAGGCCGGTCAGCATGCCGCGGCCTCCGGTGCGCGGGATCACGACCTCGATCGACGAGCTCGGATCGCTGATCAGCGTGACGTCGGCGTAGTCGCCGTAGACCTTGTCGACGCGGCCGACCGGACCGCCGCCGGCGACGACCGGCATGCCGGGCGCGACCTCGCGCTCGCCGCGGTCGATGCGCAGGCGCAGCACGCGGAACTGCGGCGACAGCGGCGCGCCGATCACGCGCGCGCCGAGCGTGTCGGCCGGCGTCTTGCGCTTGACGGTCGCGAGATCCTCGAGCGCCTCGACGTCGAACGCGCGCCGGCTCGTCGTCGCGAGCTGCTTGCGCAGCTCGTCGTTGTCGGCGCGCAGCTCGCGGTTCTCCTTCTCGATGTCGACGAGCGCGACGTAGCGCTCCCACATCCCGCCGATGCCCTCGACCACCCACGACACGCCGGCCTCGAGCGGCGCGGTGATGCGCAGGAGCGCGCGATCGAGCGGCGACGTCGTGCCGCGCGACAGGCTCGCGCGCAGGACCAGCGCCGGCAGCACGATCAGCAGCGCGACCAGCAGCCAGTCGACGAGCCTGTGGCGCAACGTCATCGCGACGGCTCCGCAGCCCGCCTACCGCAGCGCGATCTCGCGCAAGAGCCCCAGCTCGTCGAGCACCTTGCCGGTGCCGAGCACGACCGCGGTCTGCGGGTTCTCGCAGACCATCACCGGCAGGCCGGTCTCCTCGCGCACGAGCACGTCGAGGTTCTTGAGCTGGGCGCCGCCGCCCGACAGCACGATGCCCTTGTCGACGATGTCGGCCGACAGCTCGGGCGGCGTGCGCTCGAGCACGAACCGCACCGCGTCGATGATCGCGTTGACTGGCTCCTGCAGCGCCTCGCGGATTTCATCCGAGTTGACGAGCAACGTCTTCGGCACGCCGGCGACCAGGTCGCGGCCCTTGACCTCGACGGTCATCGGCTCCTCGAGCGGATACGCCGAGCCGATTTCCTTCTTGATGATCTCGGCCGAGCGATCGCCGATGAGCAAGTTGTACTTGCGCTTGATGTACTGGACGATCGCCTCGTCCATCTTGTTGCCGGCGACGCGGATCGACTTCGACTGCACGATGCCGGCGAGCGCGATCACCGCGACCTCGGTCGTGCCGCCGCCGATGTCGACGATCATGTTGCCGGTCGGCTCGGTGATCGGCAGGCCGCCGCCGATCGCCGCCGCCATCGGCTCCTCGATCAGGTAGACCTCGCGCGCCGCCGCGGCGAGCGCCGAGTCGCGCACCGCGCGCTTCTCGACCTCGGTGATTCCCGACGGCACGCTGACGATCACGCGCGGCCGCACGAGCGTGCGGCGCTGGTGCGCCTTCTGGATGAAGTAGCGCAGCATCGCCTCGGTGACCTCGAAGTCGGCGATGACGCCGTCCTGCATCGGCCGGATCGCGACGATGTTGCCGGGCGTACGCCCGAGCATCTCTTTCGCTTCTTTTCCGACGGCGAGGACCTTCTTCGGGCCCTGCGATGACGCTTGCACCGCGACCACGCTCGGCTCGTTCGCGACGATGCCGCGACCCTTCACGAACGTCAGCGTCGTGGCCGTCCCGAGGTCGATGGCCAGGTCGTTGGAAAACATTCCGTAGACCCAATCGAAGAGCATGTTCTGTTTGTCCCGGGAGCGCGGCGCGCGTGCGTCGCGGTGGTTGAAATGGAGCGCAGCTCTCCGGCCGTACCAACCCGAAAAGCCTGGCGGAGTTATCACGCAAAAACGCCTCCGCGCAAGACAATCTTGACGCCGCCGAAGTGGGTTCAGGGCGGACGGGGTTAGCTGCCCTCCGAAAATCCCCCGGGGGTTTGCGGCTGGCCCCGCATCGGTCTAAGAACGTGCGACCCCATGCTGGAAAACATGCGGCGCCAGGGGGCGTCGATCTTCGTCTATTTGATCTTCTGCCTCCTGATCGCGATCTTCATCATCAACTTCCGCCCCGGTCAGAGTCGGCAGAACGACTCGGGCTGCAGCGGCGAGGCGAATCAGATCGTCTCCGTCGACGGCCACGACGTTTCGCAGACCGCGTATCACATCGCGTACTCGAACCCGTACAACCGCAGCAGCAGCAAGCAGCGCACCTACACCGCGCTCGAGCAGCTGATCCGGCGCGAGCTGCTCGCCCAGGAGGCGACCGCGCGCGGGTTGCTCGTCAACACGGGGCTCGTCGAGGACGAGATCAAGGAGGGCCGGTTCTACACCGGCGGCGAGCGCCGGCAGATTCCCGGCATCTTCGACGAGGACGGCCTGTGGAGCATGCGCGCGTTCAAGAACTGGTATGGCACCTTGAACGTGTCGAAGAACAGCTACGAGGTCGAGCAGCAGCGCTCGCTGCAGGCGGCGATGATGGCCGACCTGATCAAGGGCGCGGTGCAGGTGTCGCGCGACGAAGCGCTCGCGCAGTACCTGTACGACAACACGCTCGTCAAATACGACGTGGTCGAGTTCGATCCCGACGACTACCAGCTGGCGGTCAAGGCGACCGACGCGGATCTCGATCGCTACGCGGCCGAGCACGCCGACGCGGTGAAAGCCGATTACGACCAGAACAAGGCCCGCACGTACACGGTGAACAAGCAGCTGCACGTGCGCGAGATCTTCGTCGCGGGCACGAAGCCGGAGCCGGCGGGATCGGGGTCGGGCTCGGGCTCGGGCTCGGGCTCGGGCTCGGCCGCAAAGCCGGCGCCGACCGTCGACGACGCGAAGGCCGAGCTCGAGGCCGCGCGCGCCGCGATCGCGTCGGGCAAGCGCAAGTTCGCCGACGCGGCGAAGGATCTGGCGAGCGATGGCGCCGCGAAGGCCAGCGGTGGCGACAAGGGCTGGATCAGCGCCGAGCATCCGACGCTCGGCGACAAGGCGATCGACGACGCGGTCAAGACGCTCAAGCCGGGCGAGATGACGCCGGTCGTGACGACCGACAAGGGCGCGTATCTCGCGATGGTCGAGGATCAGCGCGAAGGCGCGCTCACGCTCGATCAGGTGAAGCGCGAGATCGCGGCGAAGCTGGCCCGCGAGGCGTGGGGCAAGGAAGGCGCGAAGCGCGCCGCGCTCAAGGCGCTGGCGGACACCAGAGACGGCAAGAAGAACCTCGGCGATCTGTTCGCGCGTGAACCGCAGCAGCCCTACCCGTCGCCGCCGCAGCTCAAGCAGACGATGAAGGCGATGATGGGCCTGCTCAACAGCTCGCAGCTTCCCGACGAGACCCGCCAGCAGGTCTACCAGCAGTACGTGCAGGCCGAACAGACGTTGATGATCGAGCGCGCGCAGATCCTGCCGAAGGATCCGGAGAGTGCGGCGAAGCCGGAGGCCGGAGCTGGATCCGGAAGCGGTGCCGGAGCCGGCGCGGCGGCGGGATCGGGATCGGCAGCCGGATCGGGATCGGCAGCCGGATCGGGATCGGCGGCCGGATCGGGATCGGCGACGGCAGCGGGAAGCGGTAGCGGAAACGGCAGCGGCGGCGGGACGACCCCGCCACCGCCGCCAGAGCCGCTGACCGCGACCAAAGACGTGCTGCCGTCGTTCGGCGATTTCGCGCCGAAGGTCCGGCTCGAAGGGCCGGCGCCGCGCATGACGATGATGCCGGGCATCAGCCCGACCGAACGTCGCGAGACGCCGCGCGACCGGATCGACGAGCGGGCGGCTTCCGATGCCTTGTTCGACGAGCTGGGCACGAACCAGGTCGCGAAGAGGGTCTACGAGGTGGGGGGCAAGTACCTCGTGATCGAGCTCGTCGAGAAGACGCAGCCCAAGGTCGAGGACTTCGACAAGGAAGCGGCCGCGGACCTCACCGAGCTGCGCGACGAGCGCGCCGAGGAGGCGCTCGGTGGCTGGCTCAAGGACAAGTGCGAGACGCTCGCGCGCGACGGCAAGATCAAGGTGAACCCCGACCTCCTGCGCGAGACGGATGACAAGGGCAACGTGATCGCGACCCAGTATCATCCGTGCATGAGCTTCCACTGAGAACCGATCCGAGAAATCGCAACCGAGACTTGCGATTTCGGTTGTGAGCGCCGCGCGCGCCGCGCCGGTTCTCGCCGCGCCTCGGCCACGCGTGCAGGAGACGTAGTAACTTCGAGGCGTGCCCGTCCCCGAGGGAGGCTTGCGCCGCCTGCCGTTCACGTTCAGCGCCCATGCCGGCGTCGGGCGGCTCGTGCTCGCGGACGTGATCGTCGGCTCGGTCATCGTCGAGCGGCTCGAGCTCGAGGTCACCGACCTCGGCACCGACCCCGGACCGGTCGTGCCGGCGGAGCGCTTCCAGCGCCGGCGCACGCGGCTGCGCTCGCTCGTCTTGCGCGTGCCGCCGCCCGCGCTCGAGGAGCGCGTCGAGATCGCGCGCCGGCATCTCGCCGGCCTCGGCATCACGGGCGTACACGCGCGGCTCGGCGACGGCTTCATCTCCGTACGCGCGCGCGCCACCGATGGCCTGGCGACCGCGGACCTGTCGTTTCGCGTCGTCGTCGTGTGCTCGGGCACGCACGTGCGCGCGCTCGCCAGCCACATCCGCGTGCACGGCCACTTGCCGACACCCGGGCCGGTGCTCGCCGATCGCATCCTCGGCGCACTGCTCGGCGCGACCGACACCGCGGGGCTCGTCGAACGGCCGCACGCGCGCGGGCTCGGCGACGTCGAGATCGATGGCGTCGGCGCCGTGCTGTGGTCGCTGATGCCGCCCGCCGGCTGGCGCCTGCCCGCGGTCGCCGAGCTCGAGGTCGCGCACGTGCGGGTCGGGCGCGCCGCGGTCGAGCTCGCGTTCGGGCCGGGCGGTGCACGCGAGCTCGGCGTGCGGCCGGCCGCGCTCCAGCTCGCCGCCGCGCACGACCTCATGCACTCGGTCGATCACCAGCTCCGCTCCGGTCACGTCGAGGACGCGATGCGCGGCTATCGCGCGCTGCTCGCGGCCGGCGGGCCGGACCAGCCGCACTTGCTCGAGCGCATCCTCGCGCTCGCGTCGGCGCGGCCGGCGTGGTTCTTCGACGGGCTCGAGCTCGCGCGCCAGGCGCTCGGCCGGTGGCCGCACTTCCCCGCCGCGCACGCCGCGCTCGCGTCGATCACGCTCGCGCAAGGCGATGCGCGCGAAGCGGCCGCGCAGCTCGCACAGCTGGCACAGCTCGCGAGCGCCGACGGTGACGACGATCAAGCGACGCTCGCCGCGCTCGCCGGTGCGCGCCTGCTGCGCGTGCTCGAGCCGCGCTCGGCGACCCAGCTCTACGAGCTCGCGCTCGAGCACGACCCGGGCTCCGGCGAGGCTGCCGATGCCCTGGTGGATCGGCTGGCAGACGAGCAGCGGTGGAGCGAGCTCGTGCGGCTGCTGCGCTCGCGCGCCGCCGCCGCCGGGCAAGAGCCCGGCGCCGGCGGATCGATGACACGGGGGGGCAGCGAGCCCGAGCGCGCGCTCGCGATGCGCCTCAAGCTCGCGGACGTGCTCGCGCACCAGCTCGGCGATGCCGCCGGCGCGCAGCAGGAGCTCGCCGCCGCGCGCGAGCTCGCGCCGCACGATCCGTCGGTGGCCGAGATGGCGGCCGTGATCCTCGCGAGCCGCGATCGCGACGCCGCGGCGATCGCGTGGCGCGAGGTCGCGCAGCTCGCCGAGGCGCGCGGCGATCGCCGCACGGCCGGCCGCGCGTTCGCCACGCTCGGCGAGCTGCTCGCCGACAGCGGCGCCAGCCAGGCCGACGCCGAGGCCGCGTGGCGGCGCGCGCTCGAGCTCGACGCGCTGCAGGCCGACGCGATCGCGGGCCTCGCGCTGGCGTCGGCGCGGCGCGGCGATCACGCGGCTGCCGCCGATCTCTACGAGCGCCTCCGCGGCCTGGGGCTCGCGCAGACCGTCGCGGCGCGCCACGAGCTGGCGCTCGCGCGCTCGCTCGTACAGCTCGGGCGGTCCGACGAGGCGCGCGCGGCGCTCCGCCGCGCCGTGATCGGCGGCGGCGAGCTCGCGGCCGAAGCGCACGCGATGCTCGCCGAGATCGCCGAGGCGACGCTCGATCGCGAGCACGCCGCGGCCGAGCTCGACACCGCGATCAGCTCGCTGGTCGGGCTCGCCGAGACCGCGCCCGGCGAACGGCTGTACACGCGCGCCGCCGAGCTCGCGGTCGCGCGCGCGACGCTGCTCGACAAGGCCGGCGCCGCGCAGCAAGCGAGCGCAGACTGGGAGCGCGCGCACGAGCTGGCCGGCGAGCACGCGCCCGAGATCGCGCGCGGCGCCGCACGCACGATGCTCGAGCGCGCGCCCGACGCGATGAGCGAGCGGCGCTGGGTCGATGCCGTGCTCGCGACCCGGCCGCCGCCGAGCGAACGTGCGTCGCTGCTCGTGCATCGCGCCGACGTGCGCCGGCGCGAACGCGCGCCCGATCTCGCGGCTGCCGTCGCCGACCTGCACGAGGCGCTCGAGCTGCTCGATGCTGCCGACGATGCCGACGCGACCGCGACCCGGCGCCGCGCGTACCAGCTCGAAGCCGAGCTGATGGCGAAGAGCGGCGACCAGCGCGCGCGCGCCCAGGCACTCGCCGCGCTCGCCAAGCTCGCCGAGCGCACGGCCGAGCGCATCGAGGTCGAGACCGCGGCGGCCGCGGCGTGGCTCGCCGCCGACG
>Ga0335083_10000944_pt1 | contig 41415 bp, 38 predicted proteins | sample Lox_Sample_42_FD_206716 | JGI IMG/M metagenome (GOLD analysis project Ga0335083, IMG submission 206716) | Soil microbial communities from Loxahatchee National Wildlife Refuge, Florida, United States - Lox_Sample_4.2 | ecosystem: Environmental > Terrestrial > Soil > Wetlands | place: USA...
GTCAACTTCGACGCCCAGATTCCGAAAAAAGGCGACCAGCGGCAAATGGAAGAGTGGCAGCGCATCGGCACCTATGCGGCCGGGCTGGCGCTCGATTCCGCCGGCGTCAAAGGCAAGCACGAAATTCTCTCGCATATGGACATGATCGTTGCCGCCGGCGGCGGCGAGCGCGATCTCGCCGTCGATTCGACGATCCTGTCGGGGCTGCCGCGGGCGCAAAATCAGGCCGCCTTTCTCAACGAGAGGCTGATGAGCGACCTGCGCCCAACCTTGTTTCTCGCGCAACTGTCCAACTTGCTGGCCGGCAACATTTCCATCGTCCACGGCGTCACCGGATCCTCGCGCACGTTCATGGGCGAGGAAGCCGCGGGCGTCGACGCCGTGCGCATCGCGCTCGCGCGTATCGCCTCCGGCCAAAGCGACATCGCGCTGGTCGGCGGCGCGCATAACGCCGAGCGCCCCGACATGCTGATGCTCTACGAATTTGGCAGCTTCAACCTCAAGGGCGCGTTTGCGCCCGTGTGGGAACGCCGTGATAAGCCCGGCTTTGCGCTCGGCTCTCTCGGCGCTTTCCTGGTGATTGAGGCGCGCGATTATGCGGAAAAACGCGGCGCCAAACCGTGGGCGCGCCTGTCGACCGTGCTCGCCGAACGTTCGCGGCGCGAGCCGGGCGATGTGACAAAAGCGCTCGAACATCTGTGGGGCCGCATCAAAGCAGGCGTGCGGCCGGGCCATAGTGCGTTCCTCTCCGGCGCGACCGGCGCGGCGCCGGCAACCGAGGAGGAACGTGCCTTTCTTGCCGGGCACGGCGACCTTGCCGTGCGCGCCACTGCCACTTATCTCGGTCACGGAATGGAGCCGCAATTCTCCATGAATGTGGCGCTGGCCGCGGTTGCGCTCAGTCATGGTAGCCTGTTTGCGCCGCTCGACGCGACGGGACTGGAGCGGCCGATGAACGGGGATTTGCAGCAGGTTGTGGTAACCGGCGTCGGCCATTGGCGGGGCGAAGGCCTTGCACTGGTCGAGCGGATCGGGTGAAGGAGAGCCGACATGGCATCGACCAGGGACAAAGCGGGCCGACCGACCGTCGTGGTGACCGGCCTTGGCGTCGTCACGTCGCTCGGCGCCGGCAAGAGCGAAAATTGGGCGAAGCTCAGCGCCGGCCAATCGGGCATCCGCGCCATCAGCCGCTTTCCCACCGACGGGCTGAAGACCCGCATCGCGGGCACCGTCGATTTTCTCGACACGCAGGGATGTTCGGCGACGCTGTCGGAGCGTTGCGCCGAACTGGCCGCGCAAGAGGCGGTTGGAGAGTCCGGTCTCGGCGCCAAGGGCAACTTTCCCGGACCGCTTTTTCTGGCGGTGCCGCCGATCGAGATCGAATGGCCGCAGCGGCTGGAAATCGGCAAGCGCTCCGGCGCCAACGAGGCCGTCACCTATGCCGACATGCTTCGGGTGAGCGGCGAGTTTCCCGACTATCACCGGCGCTTTCTCTTCGGCTCGGTCGCCGACCACCTTGCCGACGTTTTCGGCACCAAAGGCTCGCCAATTTCCCTGTCGACCGCCTGCGCCTCGGGGGCGAGCGCGATTCAGCTTGGCGTGGAGGCGATCCGCCGCGGCGACACCGAGGCGGCGCTCTGCATCGGCACCGACGGCTCCATCAACCCGGAAGCGCTGATCCGCTTCTCGCTGCTGTCGGCCTTGTCCACCAGCAACGACGTGCCGCAGGGCGCGGCCAAGCCCTTTGCCAAGAACCGCGACGGCTTTGTCATGGCCGAAGGCGCCGGCGCGCTGGTGCTCGAAAGCTACGAGGCGGCGAAGGCGCGCGGCGCCAAAATGCTCGGCGTGCTGGAAGGCTGCGGCGAAATGGCCGACGCCTTCCACCGAACCAGATCTAGCCCGGATGGCAAGCCGATCATCGGCTGCATCGCCAATGCGATCGAAGATGCCGGGCTTAATCCCGCCGATATCGACTATGTCAACGCCCACGGCACCGGCACGCCGGAGAACGACAAAATGGAATATCTCGGCGTCTCCACCGTTCTCGGCGAGCGCATGAAAACCGTGCCGATATCGTCCAACAAGTCGATGATCGGCCACACTTTGTCGGCGGCCGGCGCGGTAGAGGCGGTGTTTACGCTGCTGACTTTGCAGCACCAGCGCATTCCGCCGACCATCAATTACGATGTCCCGGATCCCGCCATTCCGCTGGACGTCGTGCCGAACAAGGCCCGCGACGCCAGGATCGCGCACGCCATCTCCAATTCCTTCGGCTTCGGCGGGCAGAACGTCTCGCTGGTGATGGGGCTGGAGCCGGCCTAGCTCCTCCTATGCGCGCACTGACCCTGGTCGCTGACCGCAAACTCGAACTCGCCGAGGTGCCCGCCCCGGCGCCGCCGGGCAGCGGCGAGGTGCAAGTCCGCATCAAGGCCGTGGCGCTCAACCACCTCGATCTTTGGGGCTTCCGCGGCATGGCCTTCGCCAAGCGCAAACTGCCGCTGGTGGTCGGCGTCGAGGCCGCCGGCGAAATTGCCGCCACGGGCGCCAACGTCGCGGGTCTCAAGACCGGCGATGCCGTGGTCATGTATGGGGCGATGACCTGCGGCCATTGCCCCGCCTGCCGCGAGGGGCGAGACAATCTTTGCGAAAACGTCGGCGGCATCATGGGATTCCATCTCGACGGCTTTGCCCGCGACCTCGTCAACATGCCGGCGCGGCTGGTCATTGCGGTGCCGGCCGGCGTGTCCCCGCGCGACGCCGCCTGCGCCCCCATCGCCTTCGGCACCGTCGAGCACATGCTGTTCGACAACGCCAAGCTCAAGCCGGGCGAGACGGTTCTCGTGCAGGCCGGCGGCTCCGGCATCGGCTCGGTCGCGATCAAAATGGCCAAGGCGCTCGGCTGCACCGTCATCACCACCGTCGGCGACGACGCCAAGGCGGCAAAGGCAAAGGCGCTCGGCGCCGACCATGTCATCAACTACAAGACCGAGCGCTTCGAGGGTGTGACCCGCAAGCTGACCAACAAAAAGGGCGTCGACGTGGTGTTCGAGCACGTCGGCGGCGAAGGCTTCAACGCCTCACTGCTGTGCCTCAAGCGCGGCGGCCGCCTGGTCACCTGCGGCTCGACCGCGGGACCGACCGTCACCATCAATTTGATGCAGCTGTTCCAGCAGCAATACAAGATTTTCGGATCGTTCGGATGCACGATCCGCAATATCCGCGATAGCCTGTCGAAAATAGCCGCCGGAATGTCGCCGATCATCGACACCGAGGTGCCGCTTGCCGAATTCGAGCGCGGGCTTGCGCGGCTGGAAAGCCGTCAGGTCTTCGGCAAGGTCATCGTGACCTTCTGATGCCGAACCCGCTCAGACGCGCCAGGCGACGTCTGCGCCGCGGCCTGAAGAGCGCTTGGGATCGCTTGAGCGGGGCGCTCGCGGTCGCCGTTCTCAACGCCACGCGCCGGTCCGATTCCGACCGCATGGCGAATTTCGCCGCGTGGTCGATGCGCAAACTCGGGCCGCTGCTTCCCGAACACAGGCTCGGCCGCGCCAACCTCGCCGCCGCTTTTCCGCAGAAATCGCCGGCCGAGATCGACGCAATCCTCGCCGGCGTCTGGGACAATCTCGGCCGCATCGGCGCCGAATTCGCCCAGCTCGACCGCATTTGGGACTACGACCCGGCCTTTCCCGACCGGCGCGGACGTATCGAGCTCGCGCAACGCGACATCGAGCTGTTCAAGCAACTGGCGAGCGACGGCAAGCCGGCGCTGATATTTGCCGCGCACCTCGCCAACTGGGAGCTGCCGGCGGTCGTGGCCGCCAAATACGGGCTCGACAGCGCCGTGCTCTACCGGCGGCCGAACATCGCCGGCATCGACACCTGGCTGCGTGAGACCCGCGCCGTCAATATGGGTGAGCTCATCGCCACAGGGCTGGAAGCGCCGATGAAAATCGCCGAAGCGCTCGAACGCGGCGCCCATGTCGGCATGCTGGTCGATCAGTACTATGTGCGCGGCGTCGAGGTGACGTTCTTCGGCCGGCGCACCACCGCCAATCCGCTGCTGGCGCGGCTCGCGCGGCATTTCGACTGCCCGATCCACGGCGTGCGCGTGATCCGCTTGCCCGGCAATCGCATGCGCCCGGAAATCAGCGACGCGATTACGCCGGTCCGCGACGGCGCCGGCAAAATCGACATCGCGGCAACCATGCAGGTCGTCACCAATGTGATCGAAGGCTGGATCCGCGAATATCCCGAGCAGTGGCTGTGGCTGCACCGGCGCTGGCGTCCGCAAGATCAGGCCGCCGCGCAACGCTGAATTTACTGTTCGGTCGGCAGTCCCGCGGCTTTCCACGCCAGAATGCCGCCGGCCAGATGCGACCGGTAGGGATAGCCCCCATCCTGGGCAGCGAGCGAAGCGGTGACAGAGCGCCGGCCGGAGCGGCAGGCAAAGACCACCTGTTTTCCCTGCGGATCGGGAATGGCGGCGGGATCGAACGCCGATAGCGGCACGACGACGGCGCCAGGAAATCGCTCGACGGCCGTTTCTTTCAGCTCGCGCACGTCGACCAGGAGCATGCGGCCCTCGGTCAAGCCGCGCGCCACCTCCGCGACCGTCAAATTTTGCACCTCATCGGCGCGCGGATTTTGATCGGCCATGACAAAACTCCATCTGCTTCTTAGACCGATTTAGCGCGCGGCGCACGTTTTCTTCTGCGGCGCCTAGATGGTCACCTGGGTTCCGACCTCAACCACGCGGCCGGTTGGGATCTGAAAATAATCGGTGGCGTCGTTGGCAAAGCGGGTAAGGCCGATGAACAAGCGGTCCTGCCAGCGCGGCATGCCGGAATGGGCCGCGGGCTTGAGCGAGCGGCGCGACAGGAAAAATGACGTCGACATGATGTCGAATTGCCAGCCCAGCTTGCGGGCGATCGCCAAGGCGCGCGGAACGTTTGGCGTCTCCATGAAGCCGAAACGCAGCACGACACGGGAGAAGCTGCCCGATTCCGGCGTGATATCGACCCGCTCGTCTTCGCGTACGCGCGGGGTATCGGCGTTGGTGATGGTGAGAATGACGTTCTTTTCGTGCAGCACCTTGTAGTGCTTGAGACTGTGCAGAAGCGCGGTCGGCGCAAATTCCGGATCGCTGGTGAAAAACACGGCGGTGCCGGGAACGCTCGGCGGCGGCTTCTTTTCCAGGTTGGCAACGAGCGATTTGAGCGGCATTTCCTGCTTGCGGGTCTTTTCGAACAGCAGCCGGGTGCCGCGCCGCCACGTGTACATGACCGTCATCACGACGCCGCCGAGGGCGAGCGGAATCCAGCCGCCCTCGACCACCTTCAGCAAGTTGGCGGAAAGAAAAGTCAGGTCGATAAACAGGAACGGCAGCATCAGCGCCAGCGCCCCGAGCAAGGGCCACCGCCAAACACGCCAGACCACCACAACCGCCATCATGCCGGTGACCACCATCGTGCCGGTGACGGCGATGCCGTAGGCCGAGGCGAGCGCCCCGGATGAGCGGAACAGCGCCACCAGGAGCAACACGCCGATCAGCAGCAGCGTATTGACGCGCGGCATGTAGATTTGTCCAAACAGCGCCGCGGAGGTGTGGCGGATCTCCAGCCGCGGCAGCAAGCCGAGCTGGATGGCCTGCTGGGTCAGCGAATAGGCGCCGGTGATGACGGCCTGGCTCGCGATCACGGTCGCGGCGGTCGCCAGCACGACCATTGGCAGGAGCGCCCAGTTCGGGTAAAGCAAGAAAAACGGGTTCTCGACCGACTTCGGGTCGGTCAGCACGAGCGCGCCTTGCCCGAGGTAGTTCACCGTCAGCGCCGGCAGCACCACGATCAGCCAGGCAAAGCGGATCGGGCCGCGGCCGAAGTGACCGAGATCGGCATAAAGCGCCTCCGAGCCGGTGACGACGAGAAATACGGCGCCGAGCGTATAGAATCCGATGATGCCGTGATGCAAGAGAAAGTCGACGCCGTAGTAAGGGTTGAATGCGAACAGCACGGTTGGATATTTAGCGGTGTGCCAAATGCCGGCGGCGGCGATGGCGAAGAACCAGAGCAATGTGACCGGTCCAAAAAAAGCCGCGACCTTGGCGGTGCCGCGCGATTGAACCGCAAACAGCATGACCAGGATCACAACCGTGATCGGCACGACATAAGGATCGAGCGCGGGCGTCTCGACTTTGAGGCCTTCGATGGCGGAGAGGACCGACAGCGCCGGCGTGATGATGGCGTCGCCGTAGAACAAGGCGCCGCTGATGATGCCGAGCAGGATGACGATGCCGGCGTTGCGGCCAAGCGCGCGCGAGGCAAGCGCCATCAAGGCGAGCGTTCCGCCCTCGCCATTGTTGTCGGCGCGCAGCAAGATCAGCACGTATTTCGCAGTCACCACGAGCAGCAGCGACCAGATGATCAGCGACAGGATGCCAAACACCACGAATTCATTTGGCGCGTGGCCCGCGCCGACTGCGGCGAGCACCGACTCGCGCACGGCGTACAGCGGGCTGGTGCCGATGTCGCCATAGACGACGCCGATGCAGCCAAGCGTCAGCGCCCAGAATCCGGCTTTCGCCTGCGGGGTGCCATTATCGTGAGGTGCCGCTGGGCCATCGGAAACCGCGGCCGTGGCGGCTGTAGATGCAGTCATTCCGGTGGCCTGAGAATCTATTGCAATGCAAAACGCGCGGGAGGCGGCTTATAACGCCGGGCCCCGCTCATAGTCACGGCATTTTGAGCAAGGCAGAGCGACCAGCCATGCGACGGGTGTGAGGCGTTCGGGGCATCGTCGGTGCCCGAGTTCTTATAGGTAAATCAGCGGCTTATTGAGCCGGCGCACTCAAATCGTGACCTGAGTGCCGACTTCGACCACCCGCCCGGTCGGGATCTGGAAGAAATCGGTGGCGTCGCTTGCCGAGCGCGCCAGCGCGATGAACAGCCGGTCCTGCCAGCGCGGCATGCCCGATTGCGACGATGGCTTGAGCGCGCGCCGCGACAAAAAGAACGAGGTCGACATGATGTCGAATTGCCAGCCAAGCTTGCGCGCCACCGCCAAGGCCTTCGGGACGTTGGGCTGCTCCATGTAGCCGAACTTGAGCGCGACCCGCGAAAAGTATTTCGACAGCGGAGTGATCTGCACGCGCTCGTCTTCAGAAACACGCGGTGTATCGGCGGTGAGCACCGTCAAGATCACGTTGTGTTCGTGCAGGATCTTGTTGTGCTTGAGGTTATGCAAAAGCGAGGTCGGCGCGAAATCCGGATCGCTGGTCAGAAAGACTGCCGTGCCCGGCACGATATGGGGCGGCTTTTTCTCCAGGCTGCGGAACAAGGTGTCCAAAGGCACTTCGGTGCGGCGGGTCTTCTTGATGAGCATGCCGGTTCCCCGCCGCCAGGTGAGGATCAGCAATACCATGGTGGCGCCGAACAGGATCGGCGCCCAGGCGCCTTCGAACAGCTTGAGAAAATTGGCGGAAAAGAACGTGAGGTCGACGACCGACAACGGCAACATCATCAGCGCCGTCCGCCATAACGGCCAGTGCCATAGTTTCCAGACCACGAGAAAGGCTAGCAGCCCGTCGACCACCATGGTGGTGGCGACGGCAATGCCGTAGGCGGAAGCAAGGGCGCTCGAGGTGCGGAACATGGCGACCAGCATGAGCACACCGACCAGAAGCGCGACGGTGACCCGCGGGATGTAAATCTGACCGACATGCGAGGCGGAGGTGTGCAGAATCGCAAGTCGCGGCAAAAAGCCGAGCTGAATCGCCTGGTGCACGAGCGAATAGGCGCCGGTGATGACCGCTTGGCTGGCGATCACGGTGGCCGCCGTCGCCAACACCACCATCGGCAACAATAGGCTGTCAGGCACCAGACGGTAGAACGGATTTTCGATCGCCGCCGGATCGGCGAGAACTTCGGCGCCTTGGCCGAAGTAATTGATCAGCAGCGCAGGCAGGACAAGGCCGAGCCACGCCATCTGGATCGGCTTGCGGCCGAAATGGCCGAGATCGGCATAAAGCGCCTCGCCGCCGGTGACGACCAGGAACACGGCCCCCAAGGTCACCAGTCCGATCTCGCCGTGATTATAAAAGAACATGATTCCGTACAGCGGATCGATCGCCAACAATACGTGCGGATCGTCGCGGATGTGCATGACGCCGGCGATGGCGATGGACACGAACCAGATCACCATGATCGGGCCGAACATTGCGGCGACCTTGGCGGTGCCGCGGCTTTGCGCGGCAAACAGCGCAATCAGGATCACGACGGCAAGCGGCGCGACGAATTCAGTAAAGGCTGGACTTGCGAGCTTGAGCCCCTCCACCGCCGAGAGCACGGAGATCGCCGGGGTAATCACGGAGTCGCCGAGAAACATCGAGGCGCCGATGACCCCGACGATAAAAACATAAGCCGTCCGCCGGCCCAATGCCCGGCTCGCCAGCGCGGTAAGCGACAGCGTGCCGCCCTCGCCGTTGTTGTCGGCGCGCAACAGGATCAGCACGTATTTCAGCGTCACCGTGATGATCAGCGCCCAGACGATGAGCGACAGCACGCCGAGCACGATGGGGCGGTCGACGAGATGATGCGAGCTTGCAGCGATCGCGGCCTCGCGAAAGGCATAAAGCGGGCTGGTGCCGATGTCGCCGTAGACGACGCCGACGCTGCCAAGAGCAAGCGCGACCAGACTGGCCGGCGCAGGTTGTCCTACACGGGCGCCTTGGGCTGCCGCCGTGGATACCGTTTCGCTCAATGTGATGACCTGTCTTGCCGCCGGTGATCGCTAGCGCGCTTATGGCGCGAGGAATTGACCGGAATCAAGCCGTTCCGAACGCTAAATTTAGCCGCTTATGGCTGGAAATCGGTAGGCAGCGGCGGCTCTTCCCGCATCAGGGTGATGGTTACCCGGCGGTTTGGCGACATTGACGGATTGTCGGGAAATAGCGGCTCGGTGTCGGCCTTGCCGGCGACCATGTAGATGTTCCCGCTCGGCAGGCCTTCAGCCATCAGAATTTGCCGCACGGCATTGGCGCGGTCGGCTGACAGCTCCCACGGACCGTATTCCGGCTGCGGCGGAACATTGGCCGACGCGGTGTGCCCGGTGATGGAAACGCGGTACGGCATCGCTTTGAGCTGCGGCGCGATGGCCTTGATGAGCTCGCGCGTGCGCTCGTAGGGCTGCTTCGACCCGTCGGCAAACATCGAGCGGCCGTCCTGGTCGACAATCTCGATATTGAGACCCTGCTTGGTCTCCTCGAGCATGATGTGCTTCGACTCCTTGGTTATCTCGGGCATCTCCTGCAGCGCCTGGCGCAGCGACGCCGCGGCCAGCGCAAATTTGCGGTCCTCTTTCCATTTGGCGCCGAATAGCCGCTTGCTGTCGCTTTCGTCGGGCGTGGGATTGGCCGAGGCATCCTTCGGATCGATCGGCTTGGCATTCTTCAGCTTCGGCCGCGTCGGTAGGCCGAGCGTCTCGATGATGCCCGAATAGCGGACTTTGTCTTGTACGCCGAAGGCGTCGCGCATCGAGCCGGCAACCACCTGCAATTTGACCTGATCCTGCGTGGAGAACGCGACCAGCATCACGAAGAACGACACCAGAAGACCCATGAGGTCGGCGAAGGTCACAAACCAGCCGTGACCTCCGTGTGCCGCTTCCTTGCGCCGCGCCATTGGGCGTACTCCGAGGCCTAGGCCGGGGCGAGTTCCGCCGCCTCGGCATTGTCGCCGGAATGGCGGTGCTTTTCCGGCAGATAGGCGAGCAGCATTTCACGCACGAGCGTCGGGCTCTTGGCCTCGCGGATCATCAGAATGCCGTCGATGATAAGCGTGCGGTTGATTTCTTCATCCACGAGCTTGAGGTGCAGCTTGTCGGCGATCGGCAGACAGAACAGATTGGCGACAGTGGCGCCGTAGAAGGTCGCGAGCAGCGCGGTCGCCATATAGGGGCCGAGCTTGGACGGGTCGGTCATGTTGGCGAACATCTGCACCATGCCGATCAACGTGCCGATCATGCCGAAAGCCGGCGCGCAGTCGCCGACAGCGCGGTAGATCTTTTGTCCTTCGTCGAGGTGGGTGAGAAAGTTGTCGCGGTCGCGCTCGAGATTGTCGCGGATGAAGTCGCCGTCGTAACCGTCGGCCACGTAGCGGATGCCCTTGGCGAGGAACGGGTCCTCGATCTCGACCTTCTCGAGGCCGATGGGTCCCTGCTTGCGCGCGATCTCGGCGAGCCCGGCGATTTCATCGACCAAGTCGCGCTGCGACATGCGCCGCATCGTGAAGGCGAACTTACCGCCGAGCGGCACGCCGTGAAGAATTGAGGAGAGCGGGAAGCGGATCAGCGTTGCGGCGAAAGAACCGCCGAAGATCACGATGAAGGCATGGTCGCTGACGAACATGCCGAGGTCGCCACCCATGAGGATGACGACGGCGACGACGCCAAACCCGGCGAGCAACCCCAGACCGGTTGCGATATCCATGACTGACCCCACCCAACGCACGCCGACTACTGGACAAAATGCCCGGTCCGCCGCTGTCGATGACCCTAGACTGAGGCTGTTAATCGGCGGTAAAGCCTAACCACTGGTGAAAGAAAAACCGCGCAAAAGAGCGCCAAAAGCTGCAACAATTGGCCGGACGAGGCCAAAACTGGGAGAGATTAAAAGCCATGCGGGATATCGGGCATTTCATCGGCGGCAAGCAGGTCAAAGGCACCTCCGGCCGCGCGGGCGACGTGTTCAACCCCAATACCGGCGAGGTGCAGGCTAAGGTCGCGCTGGCGAGCAAGGCCGAAGTCGAATCGGCGATCGCCAATGCCGCGGCGGCGCAGCCCGAATGGGCGGCGACAAACCCGCAACGCCGCGCCCGCGTCATGTTCAAATTCCTCGAGCTCATTCAGAAAGAGTTCGACGACCTTGCACGGCTGCTCTCCTCCGAGCACGGCAAGGTGTTCGCCGATGCCAAGGGCGACATCCAGCGCGGCCTCGAAGTGGTCGAGTTCGCCTGCGGCATTCCGCACTTGATGAAAGGCGAGTTCACCGAAGGCGCCGGTCCCGGCATCGATCTTTATTCCGTGCGCCAGCCGCTCGGCGTCGTCGCCGGCATCACGCCGTTCAATTTCCCGGCGATGATTCCGCTGTGGAAATGCGCGCCGGCGATCGCCTGCGGCAATGCCTTCATCCTCAAGCCGTCGGAGCGCGATCCCAGCGTGCCGATGCGGATTGCCGAATTGTTCATGGCGGCGGGGCTGCCGGCCGGCATCCTCAACGTCGTCAACGGCGACAAGGTCGCCGTCGACACCCTGCTCACGGATGCGCGCGTCAAGGCGATCGGCTTCGTCGGCTCTTCCGACATCGCGCAATACATCTACACAACCGGAGCTGCGCACGGCAAACGCGTGCAGTGCTTCGGCGGCGCCAAGAACCACATGATCGTGATGCCCGACGCCGACATGGACCAGGCGGTCGACGCGCTGATCGGCGCCGGCTACGGTTCGGCGGGCGAGCGCTGCATGGCGGTGTCGGTTGCCGTGCCGGTCGGCAACAAGACAGCCGACGCGCTGATGAAGAAACTGGCGCCGCGGGTCGAGAGCCTGAAGATCGGTCCCTCGACCGACGACAAGGCCGATTACGGCCCGATGGTCACCAGGCAACTACTCGACAAGGTACGCGGTTATATCGACACCGGCGTGAAAGAAGGCGCCAAGCTCGTGGTCGACGGCCGCGGTTTCAAGCTGCAAGGCTACGAGAACGGCAATTTCATCGGCGGCTGCCTGTTCGACGAGGTCAAGCCGAACATGAAAATCTACAAGGAGGAGATTTTCGGTCCCGTGCTCTCGGTCGTGCGCGCCAAGGACTATGACGAGGCGGTGCGGTTGCCCTCCGAGCACGAATACGGCAACGGTGTCGCCATCTTCACCCGTGACGGCGACACCGCGCGCGATTTCGTCAACCGCGTGCAGGTCGGCATGGTCGGCGTCAACTTCGCCATTCCAGTGCCGCTCGCCTATCACACCTTCGGCGGCTGGAAGCGCTCGGGCTTCGGCGACCTCAACCAGCACGGGCCGGATTCGATTCGTTTTTACACGAAGACCAAGCAGGTCACCGAACGCTGGCCGTCGGGCATCAAGGAAGGCGCCGAGTTCACCATCCCGACGATGAAGTAGAGCGAGATCGCGCGATGCGCGCGAAGCGGATCGCGACTATTGCCATGGCCGCGTTCAGCCTTGCCGCCTGCGGCAGCCTCAGCAAGCAGACGCCCGCCTCGCAAACCTCGACCGACATCATGGCGGGGCGCTGGATACTTGCCGCGCCCAACGCGCCGACCTGCGGCATCAATTTTACCGGCGATCCCGGCGTGCAGCAGGGCGCGCTGGTGCCGGAAGGCGGCTGCCCGGAGCGGTTTTTTCTCAGCCGAAGCTGGGCGCTCGACGGCAACACGTTGACGATCCGCGATGACAGGAATCAAGTTCTGGCGCAGCTCACATTCGCCAACGGTGCCTTCACCGGCACGTCGATCGGCGGCACGCCGGTCACTCTCACACGCGAGGCCAACCCAGATGAGTGAATACCAACTCTACTGCTTCGCCCAGTCCGGCAACGCCTATCGCGCCGCGCTGATGCTCAATCTGATCGGCGCCGACTGGGAGCCGCTCTGGTACGACTTCTTCGGTACGGCGCCGCAGCGCACGCCCGAATTCCGCGATGCCGTCAACGAAATGGGCGAGGCGCCCGTGCTGCTGCACGGAAAGAAGAAGCTTTCGCAATCGGGCGTCATTCTCACCTATCTCGCGCGCCATTCCGGCAAATATCTGCCGCAAGGCGAGGACGAGGAGCTCGAAGCACTGCGCTGGATCATCTTCGACAACCAGAAGGTCAACGGCTTCCTCGGTCCGTTCCGCTTCCTGAAGAATTTCGCGCCCAAGCCGGCCGACCCGGCGGTGATGACGTTTCTCAAAGGGCGCATCGACGGCGCATTGACGATCGTAAACAAGCGGATGGAGAAGGCGCCGTTTCTGCTCGGCGAGCGGCCGACCATCGCGGATATCTCGATGACCGGCTATTTCTATTATCCGGCCGAGGAGTTCGGCTTCGACATGGCCAAGGAGCATGCGGCGATCGGCGCCTGGCTCGAACGCATGAAGGCATTGCCGGGCTGGAAACATCCTTACGAGCTGATGGCGGGTTATCCCTTCGGCACGCGGCCGAAGGACCATATCGCGCCGCTATAAAGCGCAATCTTGTGGCGCGGCGGCCGCGGGAACCGTTCAGTTCAACCGCGCCGGCCGCTCGTCGCTGTCCGGCGCAACAGGCGCCGGATTCAAGGCCGCGTCGGCGGTCATCGGGCTTCGTGCCGCAGCTTCATCCCGACGCTGGTAATTGCGATGCGACAGCCAGCCGAGCGGCAAGCAGCCAAGATAGGCAAAGGTACCGAGGCTGAGCACTTGCCACGGGTAGCTGACGAGCAGCGCGAAGAACAGAACCACGACGACGAAGACTGGCAGGACCATCTCCGGCGGCACGCGCTTGCCGACGCGCTTGCCGGAGAACACCGGCAATCGCGACACCATCAGGATGGCGATCGCCAGCGCATAGAAAAAAGTGAACCACACCACGACCAGTCCGGACGGCAGGCCGAGGAAGGTCAGATAGATCGGCAACAACACGGTGATGGCGCCCGCCGGCGCCGGAATGCCGGTGAAGAAATTCGCCGCCCACGCCGGCTTGTTCGGATCGTCGATCATGACGTTGAACCGTGCCAGGCGCAGCCCGGCGCAGATGGCGAAGACGAGCGCCACAATCCAGCCCGCGGATTTCAGCTCCTGCAGGCCCCAGAAATAAAGGATGAGCGCCGGTGCCACGCCGAAATTGACGAAGTCGGCGAGGCTGTCGAGCTCGGCGCCGAAGCGCGACGCGCCCTTGAGCATGCGCGCAAGGCGCCCATCGATGCCGTCGAGCAGCGCGGCAAGCACGATCGCCGCAATCGCCCAGTCGATCTTGCCTTCGACCGCGACACGAATGGCCGTCAGGCCGGCGCACAAGGCCAGCAGCGTGATGAGGTTGGGCAACAAGGTGCGCACCGGGATCGCCTTGAAGCGGCGGCGGCGCGGCGGCGGCACGGGGTCGAACGATTGAAATACCATAACATCAATATAAGCGGTTCGCGGCTCGGGTGCCACGCTGCGACGAAAGTGGCGTTAACCGCTGCGAAATGCGCGGCCGGCGTCCACCGTGCGCAGATCGGCGATCGGCGTTTCGCCGCCGACCGCCGTCTGCCCGACGGCAACGAGCGGCGGCGTTCCATCGGGCAGATAGACATCAAGACGCGAGCCGAAGCGGATCATGCCAAAGCGCTCGCCGGCACCGAGCGGCTGGCCGTTGCGCACGAAGCAAACGATGCGTCTGGCGAGGAGGCCGGCGATCTGCACCACGGCGACGCGGGCGCTGCCGGTGGCGATGACCAGCGAATTGCGCTCGTTGTCGGCGCTCGCCTTGTCGAGATCGGCGTTGAAGAATTTTCCGGGCTGGTAAAGGATCTGCTCGACGCGACCGGTCACCGGGCTGCGGTTGATGTGGCAATCGAACACGCTCATGAAGATCGAGATGCGCAGCATCGGCGTTGCGCCGAGCCCGAGCTCGTGCGGCGGCGGCGCCGTGGTGATCTGGCTGACGCGGCCGTCGGCGGGGGCGACGACAAGCCCATCGCGCACCGGCGTCACCCGCGGCGGATCGCGGAAGAAGAAAATGCACCAGACCGTGAGCACGGTGCCGATCCAGCCGAGCGGCGCCCACAGCCAGAACAGCAGCAGGCTTACGAGCGCAAAGGCGCCGATGAACGGGTAGCCTTCCGGGGTGACCGGCACAAATTGCCGGCGGATGGAATTCGCAATCGACATTGTTTGTCAGCCGGACGCCGGCCTCATCCCCGCGTTTTTGCGCATATAGCGGCAATCGCCGGAGGAGGCCAACGGAAAACTTGCGCCTGCCATCATTGCGACTCCAGTCCGGTGAAGGCGCGTTTGCCCTCCAACGCCTGCCAGATCAGCACGATCGGCACGCCTATGGTAACATCGCGCGCGCGCTTGAGCAGCGACACCGCCAGCCCGATTTCCGGCCCGACGCCGAACACCGGCGCGAGCACCGCGTAGCCCGCCTCCTGCACACCAAGATTTGCCGGCACGAAGGCCGTCGCGCTCCTGAGCCCTCCGGCCAGGCTTTCGATGGCGATGGCGGAGAGAATGTCGATCGGCGCCCCCACCTGCCGCATGACCAGCCAAATCCACGCGCCGCTCGCCATCCAGGCGGCCAAATGCACGGCCGAAGACAAGAGAATGCGCAAAGGCCGCTTATAGAAACCGTCGAGCGCATCCGCGAAGGCTTTGGTGTGGCTCACCGCGTGGGGAAGAAATCGCTCCGCGAGATTTTCGGCAAAGCGGCTGCCGCGATGCTGCAGCGCCACGAAAGCGACGGCCATAGGGACGAGAAGCGCCGTGCTGACGATCAAGGCACTTGCGTAAGGCCCGAGCCTCGGGTCGGCGCGCAGCTCGTTGATGCCGACCAGCAGGCCGAGCGTGAGGAAGGCAATCTGGCCGACGAGCTCGGCGGTAACGTCGACCATCATTCCGGCGAAAGCAAAACGCACTGAAGCGCCGCCGAGAATGGCGGCGCGAGCGCCGATCACCATGCCGCCGACGGCGGTGAAGGGCAAAATATCGCTTACCGAATCCCGCAATTGCCGCGCAAACAGCAGTACGCCCCAGCGCACGCCGTGCGCCGACATCAGTGTGTACCAGGCGGTCGCAAGCAGGATTTCGACGCCGATGCCGGCAATGCAAATCAGGGCGAAGCCGCCCCAGCCGATCTCTCCCGCGGCTCTAAATACCTCGGCAAAACCGACATCGAAGACGAGAACAACCGCGGTAACGAGGCCCGCGATCAGTGCGGCAACGGCCCAGAGCTTCATGACGGGGCAATCGATCCGGCGAGTTTAGGCAACCTAAACGACCCGGTCTTCTCGCAGGCGCAGGAATTGGAAGAATTCCACCCCTTCGCGCAGGCGGCGCACCAGCATTTCCGGCGACGTCAGCATTTCGCCAACGATCTCCGCGATCTTCGACGGACGGAAGTAGAATTTCTTGTAGAAATCCTCGACCGATTGAAAAATTTCGCTGTGACCGAGCTTCGGATAGTTGAGCGGCGCGATCTGCGTGCCGTCGTCAGTCAACAGATCGATATCCTCGGCGAACCAGCCGTTTTGCTTCGCCTGACTGTAAAGGAACGTGCCGGGATAAGGCGCCGCGAGCGACACCTGCAGCGTGCGCGGATTGACCTGCTTGGCGAATTCGAGCGTTTCCTCGATCGTCTCGCGCGTTTCGCCCGGCAGACCCAGGATGAAGGTGCCGTGCACCAGGATGCCGAGTTCGTGACAATCCTTGGCGAATCGGCGCGCGACGTCCACCAGCATGCCCTTCTTGATATTATGCAGGATCTTCTGGTTGCCGCTTTCGTAGCCGACCAGCAATAGCCGCAAGCCGTTGTCCTTGAGAATTTCCAGCGTCTTGCGGGGCACGTTGGCCTTGGCGTTGCACGACCAGGCGATGCCGAGCTTGCCGAGCTCCCGCGCGAGCTCTTCGACACGCGCAATGTTGTCGGTGAGCGTATCGTCGTCGAAAAAGATTTCCCTCACCTGCGGGAATTCACGCTGGACGTATTTGGCTTCCTCGACCACGGTCGCGACAGAGCGGACGCGGTACTTGTGCCCGCCGATCGTTTGCGGCCAAAGGCAGAAGGTGCAGCGCGATTTGCAGCCGCGTCCGGTGTACCACGACATGTAAGGGTGCTTGAGATAACCGCCGAAATAATTGGTTACGTCGAGGTCGCGCTTGTAGACCGGCAGCACGCTGGGCAGCCGGTCCATGTCCATGAGAACGTCGCGTTCCTCGTTATGGACGATCGTCCCTGCCTTGTTGCGGAAGGACATGCCCTTGATGCCCGACCAGCGGCGGCCGCCGGCGAGCTCCTGAACGGTGAATTCGTATTCGCTGCGGGCGACGAAATCGACCGCCGGGCAAGCCGCCAAGCTCTCCTGCGGCTGGACCGCAACCTTGGCGCCGATAAAGCCGACGACCGCCGAGGGGTTGATCTCCTTGATCATCGTCGCGGTTTTGCAATCGGACTTGAACGACGGCGTCGACGTATGGATGACGATCAACTCGTGGGCTTTCAGATCGTCGACGATGTCGTCGAAGCCGAGGCGGTGCGGCGGCGCGTCGATCAATTTGGCGCCCTCGACCATCGCGGCTGCCTGCGCCAGCCACGTCGGGTACCAGAACGACTTGACCTCGCGCTTCATCTGGTAGCGCGCGCCGGCCCCGCCGTCGTAGCCGTCGAAAGAAGGCGCCTGCAGAAACAAAGACTTCAAAGCACACCCCCAAGAATCAAACTATGCGCCGCGTATTTGCTCCACCAGCGACCCCCCGCTCCCAAGCGATAGCAGAAAATCGGCACATAACGATAGGGCTACTCCGCCGCGTCGACGGGCGCCTCCAGCGGCGCAGGCTCCGCGATTGTTTCCTCAACCGCGGGCGGATTGCGGTTGGGCGCGGCGGCTTCCTCGTCAATGGCCGCCAGCTTCTCGCGCGCGGCTTCCGCCTCGCGCTGACGGTTCCACATGCTGGCGTAGAGCCCGCCCTTGGCGAGCAGCGCCGCATGGGTGCCGCGTTCGACGATCGCGCCATGGTCGAGGACGATAATATCGTCGGCGCCGACGATTGTTGAGAGGCGGTGCGCGATCACCAAAGTGGTGCGCCCCTTGGAGACGCGCTCGAGCGCATCCTGGATCTCCTTTTCGGTGTGGCTGTCGAGCGCGGAGGTCGCCTCGTCGAGCAGCAGGATCGGCGGACCTTTCAGGATGGTGCGGGCAATGGCCACGCGCTGCTTCTCGCCGCCGGAGAGTTTCAAGCCGCGCTCGCCGACTTCGGTCTCGTAACCCCTGGGCGAAAGACGGATGAAGCCGTCGATCTGGGCGAGGCGTGCCGCCTCTTCCACCTCCGCGTCGCTCGCCTCCCAGCGGCCGTAGCGGATGTTGTAGCGGATGGTGTCGTTGAACAGCACGGTGTCCTGCGGCACCATGCCGATCGCCGCGCGCAGCGACTGCTGCGTGACCTTGGCGATGTCCTGACCATCGATGAGGATGCGGCCGCCGGAAAGGTCGTAGAAGCGGAATAGCAGTCGCGAGATCGTCGATTTGCCGGCGCCGGAGGGGCCGACCACGGCGACGGTTTTGCCCGCCGGCACCTCGAAGGAAAGGCCCTGGAGGATGCGCCGTTCCGCCTCGTAGGCGAAGGCGACGTTCTCGAAGCGGATGGCGCCGCTCGTCACCTTCAGCGGCAGCGCGCCGGGCTCGTCCTTCACTTCCGGATCGCGCGCCAGAACGGCCAGCATGTTCTCGATGTCGATGAGCGCCTGCTTGATCTCGCGATAGACCATGCCCATGAAATTGAGCGGCTGGTAGAGCTGGATCATCATGGCGTTGACCAGCACGAAATCGCCGATGGTCTTGCTGCCGGCCTCGATCTCGTAGGCGCACAGCACCATCACGGCGGCAAGGCCGAGCGTAAAGACCACCGCCTGTCCGGCGTTAAGCACGGCAAGCGAGGTGTAGGCCTTGACGCTCGCGTCCTCGTAGCGCGCCATCGAGCGGTCGTAGCGCGCCGCCTCGCGCTCCTCGGCGCCGAAATATTTGACCGTCTCGTAGTTCAAGAGCGAGTCGATCGCCTTGACGTTGGCGTCGGTGTCGCTGTCGTTCATCTTGCGGCGAATGCCGATGCGCCACTCGGTGGCGCGATAGGTGTAGCTCATGTAGACGGCGACGGTGGCGCCGATCACGGCGACGTAGCGCCAGTCGAAATGCCACATCAGTACGGCGACGATGAAAGACAGCTCGACGATCGTCGGCACCAGCTGCAGGATCACCATGCGCACGATGGTTTCGATGGCGTTGCGCCCGCGTTCGAGCACGCGCGTGACACCGCCGGTCTTGCGCTCGAGGTGGAACCGCAACGACAGCTGGTGCAGGTGCACGAAAGTGCGAAAGGCGAGCCGCCGCACCGCGTGCATCGCCACCTTGGCGAAGATGCCGTCGCGAAACTGCGTGAGCGCCGCCATGACGATGCGCATGCCGCCATAGGCGATGGTCATGGCGACCGGCGCGGAGACCGCCCAGACAAGCCAGTCGGAGGCGAGAATCGGCGCGGTACCGGGGCCGGCGAGCGCGTCGGTCGCCCACTTGAAGGTGAACGGCACCGCCATGGTCGCAAGTTTGGCGGCGACCAGCAGCACCATGGCGCCGAGTACCCGCAGCTTGAGGTCGGCGCGGTCGGACGGCCAGATGTACGGCCACAGATGCACGATGGTCGACAGCAGCGCTCCGCGATTCGCAGCGCGCCGTGCGTCGGCTTCGCCTGTGCGATGGTGGTGGTGAAAACTCATGATGGTCCGGCCAAATCGCCTTTCATATAGGCGGATTCTCGGCCGCAATCACCCCGCCGCGGTGGGGCACCGACTAACCTTGCTGCGCGTTTATGTCAGTCGCTCTCTTGACGCTGCCACAACCGCGATGCACATGCAGACCATGAACAGACCTGAAAAAATGAGCAAAATCCGGAAAATCTGCGTCTATTGCGGCTCCGGGCCGGGCACCGATCCGGCCTATGTCGCGGCGGCGCGCGCCTTCGGCAAGATTCTCGCCGAGAACGGCATTGGCCTCATCTACGGCGGCGGCACCGTCGGCCTGATGGGCGAGATCGCCAATGCCGTCGAGGACCACGGCGGCACGGCCACCGGCATCATCCCGGAATTCCTGATGGCCAAGGAACATGCGCGCCGCGGCGAGCATCACCTGATCGTCACCCGCGACATGCATGAGCGCAAGCGCAGGATGTTCGAGATGGCGGATGCCTTCGTGGCGCTGCCGGGCGGCGTCGGCACGCTCGAGGAAATCGTCGAGCAGATGACCTGGGTTCAGCTCGGACGCCACAAGAAGCCGATCCTGCTCGCCAACATCGAGAATTTCTGGGAGCCGCTCTGCGCCCTGCTCGACCACATGAAAAATCTTGAATTCATCCGCGGCGGCCTCGACTTCGACCTGCTGGTCGCCAACCGGGTCGAGGACATCCTGCCGATGCTGCGCCAGGCCGCGGAAAAAGTGCCGGAAAGCGCCAAGAAGATGGCGCTGGCGACGCCGGACAAGCTGTAGCGGCTATTTGCCGAGAAACGTCACCGCTTCGATGCGATTGCCGTCGGGGTCGCGCACAAAGGCCGCGTAGTAGCCTTCGCCGTGCTGCGGCCGCAAGCCGGGCGCGCCGTCGCTCACGCCACCGGCCGCGAGTGCCGCAGCATGGAAGGCATCGACCATCTCGGTCGAGCGGGCGCGAAAGCAGACATGGGCGCCGCTGTCCGCGCTTTGCGGTTGCGCCTCGGGGCGCAGGTTGATCCAGAACTCTGCATACTGCTTGCCGAAGCCGATAGTGGCGGGGCGCGTCTCCAGTTGCGTGAAGCCGAGCGCGCCGAGCACGGCGGAATAGAAACGCGCCGCCCGCGACAGATCGCGCACCGTGACGGAGACGTGGTCGATCATGCCGGCGCGCCGGATTTCACCAGTTTGTAGACGATCGAATCCATCAGCGCCTGGAACGAAGCGTCGATGATGTTGGGCGAGACGCCGACGGTGGTCCAGCGCTCGCCGGTTTCGTCCTCGCTTTCGATGAGCACGCGGGTCACCGCCTCGGTGCCGCCGTTCAAGATGCGCACCCGATAATCGATGAGCGACAGCCCTTCGATGTATTTCTGGTATTTGCCGAGATCCTTGCGCAGCGCGAGATCGAGCGCGTTGACCGGACCGTTGCCTTCCGCCGCTGAGATGAGGTTCTCGTTGCCGACCTTCACCTTCACCACCGCCATGGTGGCGGTGACGCGCTCGCCCTTGGCATTGTTGCGCTGCTCGACATTGATGTCGAACTGGGTGACGTCGAAATAACCGGGCACGGTGCCGAGCGTGCGCCGCGCCAGCAATTCAAAGGAGGCGTCCGCCGCCTCGTAGGCATAGCCGATCGCCTCGCGCTCCTTGACGATCTCGAGGAGCCGCGCGATGCGCGGGTCGTCCTTGTTGACCTTGAGCCCGATGCGCTCGAGTTCGGCGAACACGTTGGAGCGGCCGGCCTGCTCGGAGACGAGCACCTTGCGCTTGTTGCCGATGAGCTCCGGCGCCACGTGCTCGTAGGTCTTCGGCTCCTTGAGGATGGCGGAGGCATGGATGCCGGCCTTGGTGGCGAAGGCGCTGTCGCCGACATAGGGGGCGTGGCGGTCGGAGCCGCGGTTCAGCCGCTCGTCGAGCGCGTGGGAGACATACGCCAGCTTCTTGAGCTGCGCATCGGAGACGCCGATGTCGAACGTGTCGGCAAATTCCGGCTTCAGCTTCAGCGTCGGGATGATGGAGACGAGATTGGCGTTGCCGCAGCGCTCGCCGAGGCCGTTGAGCGTGCCTTGGATCTGCCGGGCGCCGGCGCGCACGGCGGCGAGCGAATTGGCGACCGCCTGCTCGGTGTCGTTGTGCGCGTGGATGGCGACATGGTCGCCCGGGATCGTCTTCACCACCTCACCGACGATTCTTTCCACCTCGTGCGGCAGCGCGCCGCCGTTGGTGTCGCAGAGCACCACCCAGCGCGCGCCTTCCTCGTAGGCCGCCTTGGCGCAGGCGAGCGCATATTTCGGGTTGGCCTTGTAGCCGTCGAAGAAGTGCTCGCAGTCGAGCAGCACCTCGCGACCCTTGGCCTTGGCGGCCTTCACGCTGTCGCGGATCGAGGCGATGTTTTCCTCTTGCGTGGTCTCCAGCGCCACCTTGACATGGTAATCCCAGGACTTGGCGACAAAGCAGATGGCGTCGGCTTTCGCGTCAAGCAGCGCGACGAGGCCCGGATCGTTGGAGGCCGAGCGCCCCGGCCGCCGCGTCATGCCGAAGGCGGTGAACTTCGCCTTCAGCTTGTGAGCGGCGGCGAAGAATTCCGTGTCGGTCGGGTTGGCGCCGGGATAGCCGCCCTCGACATAATCGATGCCAAGCTCGTCGAGCATAGAGGCGATCGCCTCCTTGTCGGCGAGCGTGAAGTCGACGCCGTTCGTCTGCGCGCCGTCGCGCAGGGTGGTGTCGAAGAGATAAAGGCGCTCTTTTGCCATCGTACTCACCACAGATAATGGTTGGCTGCGAGCGCAACTGCGACAAGCAGCGCGATGATGCCGAAAATTATATGGTGGCGCTGCAATTCCATCAGATGAACTGATAGGCGACGTAGAGGGCGATGAGCACCGCGGCGGCGAGCACCGCGTATTTCAAGACGATGTAATAGAGCCAGTGGCGCGGGAACGGCGTGTCGGGCTTGGTCATGAGGCGCCCCCTTTGGCGAGTTGCTTGCTCAGCGTGGTGTTGGCGAGCCATTCATCACCGAGCGAGACGGAATTGCGCCGCTGCGCGACATAGCCGCGCTTCTCGAAGAAGCCGCGCGCGCTGTCGCTCGCATCGACGATGAGCTGGGCGGCGCCGCGCGCGCCGGCGAGCTTCTCCAGCGCGTCGGCGAGCATCGCGGCAACGCCCTGCCCGGCCGCCGCCGGGTGCACGTAAAGCATGTCGATCTTGTCCTTGCCTTCGAGCGCGGCAAAGCCAACCGGCGAGCCCTCCATGGTGGCGACCAGAGTGAGTTCACCGGCGAGCTTCTTGCCGAACTCTGCTTCGTCATCGGCGGCGCCGGCCCAGGCTTCGCGCTGGGAATCGCTGTAGTCGTCGGCGGTCAGCTCCTCGATGCTGTCGCGGAAGATTTCGCGCAGCAGCGGCGTATCCGCCGGCAGGAACGGCCGCAGCCCGAGCTTAGGGGTGGCGACCGCGTTCATGCGCGGCCCCGAAGTTCGGCGTCATGCCCGGCCTTGTGCCGGGCATCCACGACTTTCTTGCTTGAAGCAAGGCGTGGATGGCCGGGACAAGCCCGGCCATGACGAAGGAAAGTCATCGCGCGACCTCCCAAGTGGTGCCGTCCTTACTGTCCTTGAGCACGACGCCCATCTTGGCGAGCTCGTCGCGAATGCGGTCGGATTCCTTGAAATTTTTTGCCTTGCGCGCGGCGTTGCGAGCGTCAATCAGCCCAACCACCTTGCTTTCGTCGATCGAAACCGACGCTTGACGCAGCGCCTTCCATTCAGCGCCGGACGTCTGCAACAGACCCATGAGCTGTCCGCTCGCCTTCAGGCATTCCGCCGCCGCTTTTGCACCCTTGGCGGCTTCGGAGCGCAGCTCATGGAGCGCGGCAATTGCCTTTGGCGTATTGAGATCGTCCGCCAGCGCATCCATCGCGTCGGCACATAAATACCCAGCTGCAACCCCGCCCGTCAGCTCGTACCAGCCGTCGAGAACTTTCAGGCTTTCCTCCAGCCCTTTCACCGTCCAGTCGATGGGCTGCCGATAGTGTGTGCGCAGCATATTGAAACGCAGCACTTCGCCGGGCCAATCGGCCAGCAGTTCATGGATGGTGACGAAATTGCCGACCGACTTCGCCATCTTCTCGCCTTCGACCTGCAGGAAGCCGTTGTGCATCCAGTAGTTCGCCATCACCTTGGTGTGGAAGGCGCAGCGCGATTGCGCGATCTCGTTCTCGTGGTGCGGGAACACGAGATCGATGCCGCCGCCGTGAATGTCGAAGATTTCACCGAGCAATGCCGCCGACATGGCCGAACACTCGATGTGCCAGCCGGGACGGCCGCGGCCCCAGGGACTGTCCCAGCCCGGCAGTTCCGGCGGCGACGGCTTCCACAGCACGAAGTCCATCGGGTTGCGCTTGTAGGGCGCAACCTCGACCCGTGCGCCGGCTTCCATTTCGTCGAGCGAGCGCTTCGACAGCTTGCCGTAATCCGACATGGTCGAGACGGAAAACAGCACATGGCCTTCGGCGGCATAGGCGTTGCCGTTGGCGATCAGCCGCTCGATCATCCGGATCATGTCCATCGGAGCGGCCGGCTTGCGCACATATTCGGTGGCGCGCGGCTCATAGGTCGGCTCGAGGCAGCCGAGCGCCGCAACGTCCGCCTTGAAATCCTTGTAGGTCTGTTCGGTCAGATCACGAATCGAAATGCCGCGCTCGGCAGCGCGCGCATTGATCTTGTCGTCGACGTCGGTGACGTTGCGCACATAGGTGACGTGGTCAGCGCCGTAGATGTGACGCAGCAGGCGAAAGAGCACGTCGAACACGATGACGGGCCGCGCATTGCCGATATGGGCGAAGTCGTAGACCGTCGGCCCGCACACATACATGCGCACGCGCGCGGGATCGATCGGGGTGAACACCCGCTTCTCCCGCGTCAGCGTATCGTAGAGCTTCAATTCCATCGCCAAATCGATCCAGGGGCCGGGCTGGCCTTGGCGTCCTGCACTCGAATTGGAGAAAAGACGGCCGCAGCCAGCGTTTGTGCGCTAGCGAATAATCTCGCGGCAAATGCCGCAAATATGGTTAAGGCCGTTCACGGGGCGCACAATGATGAGTTGCACACACGTCGTCAAGCCGCCCGGGAAGCCGCGAAAAACAGGGTTAAGCGGCCTTTAACGCTTCTCGCCCACAGTGCCCCGCAATCGGCGCTGCAGAGCGCCGGCGTAACGTGAGCCGGTCCATGCGTACCCTCCTTCTTGGTTTTGCCGTCGTCCTCGGGCTTGCGGGTCCCGTGCGGGCCGAATGGCGCATGTTCGTGATCGCCAACGATGCCGGCTACGGCGTCGACCGCTGCCTGGAGACCGGTGACAAATGCGGCGACGTGGCAGCCAATGCCTATTGCAAGGCGCACGACTATGTCGCGGCCAATTCGTTCCGCAAGGTCGACCGCGATGACATCACCGGCGCCATACCCGACGGCGCCTCGACCGCCTGCCGCCGCGGCCACTGCTCGATCGTCGCCATCATCTGCACCCGCTAGAGCCTCCGGCGACCTCGCCAAGGCTCCCGCTCACCGCTAGATTGCCGCCAGTGCCATCGCCGGGGAGCGCTTGCCGTGAAACTCTACACCTATTTCCGTTCGTCAGCCGCTTACCGGGTGCGCATCGCGCTCAACCTGAAGGGCCTGCCCTATGACTCGATCTCGATCCATCTGATCAAGGATGGCGGCCGCCAGTTCACGCCCGAATTTCGCGCGATCAATCCGCAGATGCGCGTGCCGGCGCTGGCGCTCGACAACGGCCAAGTGCTCACACAGTCGCTGGCGATCATCGAGTATCTCGATGAGATCAAACCCGATCCGTCGCTGTTGCCGGCGGACCCGATTGCCCGCGCCAGGGTGCGCTCGCTGGCCCAAGCTATCGCCTGCGACATTCATCCGCTCAACAACACCAGCCCCCTGCGATACCTCAAGCGCACGCTCAATCTGGAGCAGCCGCAGATCGATGCCTGGTACCATCACTGGATCGTCGAAGGCTTCAAGGCGATCGAGAGCACCATCAAGCCGGGTCCCTACGCGTGCGGCGGCGGGGTGACGCTGGCCGACATCTGCCTCGTCCCGCAGGTCGCCAATGCGCGGCGTTTCAAGGTTCCGCTCGACGCCTTTCCGAAGATCGTCGCGGTCGACGCCGCCTGCCAGAAACTGCCTGCCTTCGATAAGGCACGGCCGGAAAACCAGCCGGACGCCGAGTGACAGCGCCGGCTAGAGCCTGCTAAGACGCCGCTCCCGTTCACCCTCCAGCATCGGCATAACTTGACCGCCGCCATCAACAGGCTTGCCCGCGTCGTCTTGTGGATGCTCGGCGCCCTGCTCTCCTTTTCCGCCATGGCGGTGTCGATCCGCGAACTGTCGCGCGGCGGGCTGACGATCTTTGAAATCCTGGCGATCCGCAGCGGCGTTGCGCTTTGCTTTCTCATTTTGCTGCTGATATTTCGCCCCAGCTTGCGTCCCTATGCGCTGCCGCGGCGCATGACACTCAACGTCTTCCGCAACATCGTGCACTATGCCTCGCAATATGCCTGGGCGCTGGCGTTGACCATGCTGCCGCTTGCCACGGTGTTTTCGCTCGAATTCACCATGCCGGCCTGGACCGCCTTGCTCGCCGTCTGGCTGCTCGACGAGCGGATGACGGTAAGCCGCGGCGGCGTGGTCGTGCTCGGCTTGATCGGCGTCCTGGTCATTCTGCGGCCCGGCATCGCCGGTTTCAATCCGGCGGCGCTCCTGGTGCTGATGGCGGCATTTGGCTACGCCATCACCATGGTCGCGACGAAAAAGCTGACCATGACCGAGCCGACATTCGCCATCGTGTTCTGGATGGCGGTGATCCAGCTGCCGTTGTCGCTCGCCGGCAGCGACCTCTCCGCGTTCGTCCACCTGCATTGGAGCGATTCGCTGCCCGTGCTCGGCGTCGGCATCGCCGGGATAACGTCGCATTATTGCCTTAGTAATGCTTTCCGTTCGGGCGATGCGACGCTCGTGGTTCCGCTGGATTTTCTGCGCATTCCGCTGATCGCGGTGGTGGGCTGGATCTTTTACGGTGAAAAACTGGACGTCTTCGTGCTGCTCGGAGCGATGATCATTATTTCCGGAGTACTGTGGAATCTTCGCTCCGAGACGAGACGCGCGGCTTGATGCAAGCTCGCGCACAACGATTCGAGGCGCTAAAGTGCCTGCCATGAGACCATTGCTTTTTGCCTCCGTCGCGGCTCTCTTCGCCTCAAGCGCGATAGCGCAGGCGCCGCCAGCAAGCCCGGCCTGCCAGCGGCTGGAGACGCAGCTGACCGCGGTCGATCGCGGCGCCGACGATCCCACGCGCGCGGATCAGATCCGCCGCGCCGAGGATGCGCTCAACCGCCAGCAGTTCGAACTCGACAAGAACGTCGCGCAGGCTCGGCGCATGGGCTGCGAGAACGCCAGCGGCTTCTTTTCGATCTTCGTCAACCCGCCGCCGCAATGCAACGCGCTCAACCGGCAGATCGATCAGCAGCGTGCGACACTCGAGACAATGCGCATGAGCCTCGAGCAGCTCAACGGCGGAACCACCGAGCGCGCCGAAGCGCGGCGCTCGCTCTTGATCCAGCTCGCCGACAACGGTTGCGGCCCGCAGTATCGGCAGGCGGCGCTTGCCGGCCAGCAGGGCGGCTTCTTCGACCGCCTGTTCGGCAACAACAATCCGTTCACGCCGTCGGGCCCGATGGGCAACACCTATCGCACCATCTGCGTTCGCACCTGCGACGGGTATTATTTCCCGATTTCGTATTCGACCACGCAGGATCACTTCCGCGACGACGAGGCGGCATGCCAGCGCATGTGCCCGGCGGCGGAGGTGTCGCTCTACACCTATCACAACCCGGGCGAGGACGTTTCGCAGGCAGTGTCCCTCAACGGCCGCCTGTACAGCGAACTGCCGACCGCGTTTCAGTACCGCAAGGCAGTGAGCCCGGCTTGCAGTTGCCGCCGCCCGGGCGAGAGCTGGGCCGAGGCGCTCAAGGTCAACGGCCCAGACCAGACGGTTGAGCCGGGCGACGTCGTGGTCACCGATCAGAACGCCAAGCGGCTATCGCAGCCGCGCGGGCCCGACGGCAGGCCGCTCGCGCCGGCCGCCAAGCCGGCACAGTCGAGTGAATCGGCGCTGGTGCAGGCGCCGGGCGTGACCGAGCCGGCCAAGCGCAGCGTACGCACCGTCGGCCCGACCTTCCTGCCGCCGCGCCCATAAAATTCAGAAATCGAAAGCTTCGCTTTTCGCCGGCTTGCCGGTGACCAACGAGTTATCCGGCGCAGCAAGGGGCGTGCCGGGATCGCGGAAGCGGTTGGTGATCGGATAGCGGCGATCGCGGCCGAAATTCTTCAGCGTTACTTTCACGCCTGGAGCCGCCTGGCGCCGCTTGTATTCGGCGATGTTGAGCATGCGCTCGACGCGGACGACGGTTGCATGGTCGAACCCGGCGGCAACGATCGCCGAGATCGGCTCTTCGCGTTCCACCAGACGTTCCAGGATGGGATCGAGCACGGAATAAGGCGGCAGCGAATCTTCGTCCTTCTGGTTCTCGCGCAGCTCCGCCGTCGGCGCACGCGTGAGGATGTTCTCCGGGATCACAACGCCGTTCGGCCCGAGCGCGCCTTTTGATTTCCACGTGTTGCGCAGCCGTGCCAACCGGAAGACTTCAGTTTTGTAGAGATCCTTGATGGGATTGAAGCCGCCATTCATATCGCCGTAGAGCGTCGCATAACCGACCGACATCTCCGACTTGTTGCCGGTGGTCACCACCATCAAATTGAACTTGTTGGAGAGCGCCATGAGCATGGTGCCGCGCGCACGCGCTTGCAGGTTTTCCTCGGTAACGTCACGCGGCAGGCCGGTGAAGGCCGGCGCCAGCGCGCCCTCCAGGCCCTCCACCGCCTTGGCGATCGGCAGCACCTGGTAGCGCACGCCGAGGGCCTTGGCGCAGGCTGCGGCATCGTCGAGCGATTCCTGCGCGGTGAACCTGTAGGGCAGCATCACACAACGCACGCGATCGGCGCCGAGGGCATCGACCGCCATCGCGGCACAGATGGCCGAGTCGATGCCGCCGGACAATCCGAGCACGACGCCGGGGAACCCGTTCTTGTTGACGTAGTCGCGCAAGCCGAGAACGCAGGCGGTGTAATCGGCTTGATCGGCCTCGACCGCCACCACCATCGGGCCGTTCTTGCAGCGCCAGGTCGAGCCCTCGCGTTGCCAAACAGTCGTGACCACCGCCTCCTCGAACGCCGCGAGATGAAAGGCGAGCGAGCGGTCGGAATGCAGGCCGAACGAAACCCCGTCGAACACCAGCTCATCCTGGCCGCCGACCTGGTTGACATAGACCGTGGGCAAACCTTGCTCGGTCACGCGGGCAACCGCGATGTTCAGCCGCACATCGCCTTTCTGCCGCCAATAGGGCGAGCCGTTCGGCACCACAAGCAGTTCGGCGCCGGTCTCGGCAAGACATTCGACCACCTCCTCGCCCCAGATGTCTTCGCAAATCGGCAATCCGAGACGCACGCCGCGAAAGCTCACCGGCCCCGGCATCGGGCCGGGAACAAAAACGCGTTTCTCGTCGAACACGCCGTAATTCGGCAGATCGACCTTGAAGCGCACCGCGGTAATTGCCCCGCCGTCGAGCAGCGCCACCGCATTGTGGAGCTTGCCGCCCTCGAGCCATGGCGTGCCCACAAGCAAAGCGGGACCGGCAGAGGACGTCTCCCGCGCCAAGGTTTCAACGGCGGAGCGACAGGCGGCCTGGAAGGCCGGCTTGAGCACCAGGTCCTCCGGCGGATAGCCGGCGATGAACAGCTCCGGGAAGACGACGAGATCCGCCCCTTGGGCGGCCGCCTGCGCGCGCGCCTTGCGGACTTTCTCTGCGTTGCCGGCGACGTCGCCGACCGTCGGATTGAGCTGCGCGACGGCGATGGCGAGCCGGTCGTTTGGTCTCGCGCTCATCACGGCGATCTAACGCCTGTCTTGCGCAGGCGGCAATGCGCGCCGCAGCATGGCAGGCAGACTCAAAGCCCGGCCACGGCCGGGATCGGCTCGGCACGGCCGGTCCGCTCTTTCTTGAGCAATTCGGCGAGCAGGAAAGCGAGATCGATCGCCTGCTCGGCATTGAGGCGCGGGTCGCAGACCGTGTGATAGCGATCGTTGAGATCGGCTTCGGTGATGGCACGGGCGCCGCCGGTGCACTCGGTCACGTTCTGTCCAGTCATTTCCAGATGCACGCCGCCGGCGTAGGTGCCTTCGGCCTGGTGAACCTCGAAGAAGTTGCGCACTTCCTTCAGGATGAGGTCGAATGGCCGCGTCTTGTAGCCGCTTGCCGAGGTGATGGTGTTGCCGTGCATGGGGTCGCACGACCAGATGACGACCTTGCCCTCGCGTTTGACCGCGCGGACGAGAGCGGGCAGATGTTCGCCGACCTTCTCGGCGCCAAAGCGTCCGATGAGCGTCAGTCGCCCGGCTTCGCCGTCGGGATTGAGAATATCGATCAACCGCAGCAGATCGTCTGCCTTGAGAGACGGTCCGCATTTGAGCCCGATCGGGTTCTTGATACCGCGCGCATATTCGATATGGGCGTGATCAACCTGTCGGGTACGGTCGCCGATCCACAGCATGTGACCGGACGTCGCATACCAGTCGCCGGTCGTCGAATCGACGCGGGTCAACGCCTCCTCGAAGCCGAGCAGCAGCGCCTCGTGGCTCGTGTAGAAGTCGGTGGTACGAAGCTCCGGGTGACTCTCGAGATCGAGGCCGCAGGCCTGCATGAAGCCGAGCGCTTCGGAAATGCGGTCGGCCAACTCGACGTAGCGCCGCGACTGCGGGCTGTCTTTGACGAAACCAAGCATCCACTGCCGCACGCTCGCAAGATTGGCATAGCCACCCTGCGCGAAGGCGCGAAGCAGATTGAGGGTCGCCGCGGACTGCCGGTAGGCCTCGATCTGCCGGCGCGGGTCGGGCCTGCGCGCTTCCGGCGTAAACGCGATATCGTTGATGATGTCGCCGCGATAACTCGGCAGCTCCCTGCCGTCGTGTTTCTCGGTCGGCGAGGAGCGAGGCTTGGCAAATTGACCGGCAATGCGCCCGACCTTCACGACCGGCGAGGCGGCGGCATAGGTGAGCACAACCGCCATCTGCAGGAACATCCGGAAGAAGTCGCGGATGTTATTGGCGCCGTGCTCGGCGAAGCTCTCCGCGCAGTCGCCGCCCTGCAGCAGGAAAGCCTGACGGTTGGCGACACGCGCCAGTTGTCGCTTCAGGTTGCGCGCTTCTCCGGCGAACACGAGCGGGGGAAACGTCGCAAGCTGCTTTTCGACGTCGGCCAAAGCCTGCCGGTCCGGATAATCCGGCACCTGCAGGACCGGCTTCTTGCGCCAGCTGTCGGGCGTCCAACGCTCAGCCATCAAAAACGCTCCAAATGCGCGGGCCTTATACACCCGCGCAACCGCAAGATGCCAGAACTTCGCAAAGATGCCCGTTAGCGTGCCTTATTCGGCCGCGGCGCGGCTGTAGCTCGCCGCCTTTTCACGCATGGTCACGAGTTCTTCGGCGACGGTTGGATGCACCGCCATGGTGGCGTCGAAGTCGGCTTTGGTCGCCCTCATTTTCACCGCGATGGCCGCGACCTGAATGAGGTCCCCTGCATCGGGGCCGACAAGATGGCAGCCGACCACCCGCTGCGTGAGGCCGTCGACGACGAGCTTCATGAACATGCGCGTGTCGCGGCCGGGCAATGTCATTTTCATCGGCCGGAAGCTGGTCTTGTAGATATCGACTTTGGCGAGCTGCTCGCGTGCCTGCATTTCGGTCAAGCCGACGACGCCGATTTCGGGTTCGGAAAAGACCGCGGTCGGGACATTGGTGTGATCGACGGCTGTCGGGGTGCGGCCGAACGCAGTGTCGGCAAAAGCGTGACCTTCGCGGATGGCGACGGGCGTGAGATTGATCCGATTGGTGACGTCGCCGACGGCGTAAATATTGTCGACACTCGTTTTCGAGTAGGTGTCGACCGCTATGCCGCCGGTTTCGCCGATCTTGACGCCTACCTTTTCAAGGCCGAGCCCGCGAATGTTTGGCTTGCGGCCGGTCGCGAACATCACGAGGTCGGCCATGATCTGCTCGTTGTCCGACAATTCGACGTCGAAGCCGTGTTCGGTCTTCTCCACGGCCGCAACGGTCTGCCGGGTGATGATCTTGATGCCGCGGCGGGTCATTTCGCCGTGCAGGTGCTCGCGTACATCGTCGTCGAACCCACGCAGGATATTCGAGCCGCGATAGACCAACGTTACATCGGAGCCGAGCCCGTTGAAGATGCCGGCAAACTCGACAGCGATGTAGCCGCCGCCCTGGATCACGATCCGTTTGGGCAAGTGTGTGAGATGGAACGCCTCGTTCGAGGAAATGACGTGCTCGAGACCGGCGATCTGCGCGCCATGGTAGGGCGCGGCACCGGTCGCTACGAGTATTGTCCGCGCGCGCACCCGCGTGCCGGTCGAAAGCCGTACCGTGTGCGCATCGTCCAGAACGGCCCGGCTCTTGATCAGATCGACCTTGTGGCGCTCGAGCGTCATCATGTACGCGGCCTCGAGGCGCGCGACCTCGCGATCTTTATTGGCGATCAATGTCGGCCAATGAAAGGTCGGCTCCGACACGCTCCAGCCGTAGCCCGCCGCGTCCTCAAATTCGTCGGCGAAACGCGAGGCGTAGACCAGCAGCTTTTTCGGCACGCAGCCGCGAATGACGCAGGTACCGCCAACACGGTACTCCTCGGCGATCATGACTCGCGCGCCGTGGCTTGCGGCGACGCGCGCCGCACGCACGCCCCCAGATCCGGCGCCAATAACGAAAAGGTCGACGTCGTAATCCGCCATCTTAAGGCTAGCGCTTCATAGCGCGTGGCCCCGTTTTTGCAATTCGGCACGCATCTTTGCGGTGACTTCGCCGGAAAGCTTATTGGCCCAATCCCCCGCGAACTTCATGCTGCTATCGACGAGCCGCGGCTGCGTCACCAGGAGTTTCTTGCCCACCGGCGATTCGTAGAAGGCAAGAATGGCCTTGAGCTCATCCTCGGTGAAATGGGTCGCATAAAGCGTGGCGACCTCATTGGTCAGTTCGCTGAACCGTGGCGCGAGATCGGTGCGTATCTGCGCTGAGATTTCATTGAGGTCTTTGGCGAGCCCCGGATTCTGCTGCAGGAATAAGAGTTTGGCCTGTTCGACAACCCCGGCGATCAAGGGACTGAAAACCGCGGTCGCGCCGTTCACCGTGATCAGCTCCTTGGCCGTCGCCATTGCCGCGGCCGAGGGCTGCTGACCATAGGCGGCAGGTGCGAGCGCGATAAGCCCGATAGCGAGCGTCCCCGCCCGCGTCACGCGCCCGAATGCCTGAAAGACGCTCATTATCGTCACTCCGTTTCGTTGAAGAGGCTCAAGCCCGCTCGACCACACGCACGCCGTCCGCTCCGGCAATAATGGCCATTTGCGCAAAGCCAATGAACAGACCGTGTGCCATGACACCGGGAATATCCGAAAGCGCCCGCGCCAGCGCCGCCGGATCGCCGATATGCCCGAGCGAGGCGTCTATAATCCAGTGCCCACCATCCGTGACGAAAGCATGGCCATCCTTGCCGCGCCGCAGGGTGAGCGCCGCACCCGGCCGCACTGCCGCGACAGCCTTTTCGACCGCGCGCCGGGTGGCCGTCAAGCCGAAGGGCGCAACTTCGATCGGCAACGGAAACTGGCCAAGAGCTTCGACCCATTTCGACGCATCGGCGATCACCACCATGCGCACGGATGCCGCAGCAACGATTTTTTCCCGCAACAGCGCGCCGCCGCCGCCCTTGATCAGGCTCAGGTCGGGCGCAATTTCATCCGCCCCATCGACTGTCAGATCGAGCTGCGGGGTCTCATCGAGCGAAGTCAACGGTATGCCGCAGCGTTTGGCATCGGCTTCGGTCGCTTGCGATGTCGGTACGGCGACGATGTTAAGACCGGCGTGCACCCGTTCGCCGATCAATTCAACGAAATGCCGTGCAGTAGACCCGGTGCCAAGTCCAAGCCGCATGCCCGGACGCACCAGCTCGACGGCGCGAGCGGCGGCGGCGCGTTTCTGGACATCGGTATCCATCACGATCCATCTAGCCCCGTTCCGCGGTTATGGATAGCCGGAAATTCCTGTCGGCCGCCAATCAGCCTTGCATCGCACCGTAACTACAGCTAGCGATCCGCGCATGACAGCGGCGACCATCGTTTTCGACCTCGACGGCACCCTGATCGACACCGCTCCCGATCTTGTCGACACACTCAACATTATTTTCGCGCGAGAGCGCCTGCCGCCCGTGCCTTACGATGTCGCGCGCAACCTGATCGGCGGCGGCGCCCGCGCAATGATTGCGCGCGGGATCGAAGCGGACGGACGCACTGTTGCGGCCGCCGACCTCGATCGACTGTTCGCCGAATTCATCGAGTATTATACCGCGCACATTGCCGATCGCTCGCAGCCTTTTCCAGGTGCGGTCGACGCAATGGATGCGCTCGCCGCGGGCGGCGCGCGTTTCGCGGTGTGCACGAACAAACTGGAGCGGCTCTCGGTGCTGCTGCTCGATAAGCTCGGTCTCGCCAGCCGCTTCGCCGTGATTTGCGGGCAAGACACGTTCGGAATGGCGAAGCCGGAGCCTGAAATCCTGCGTCGTACCGTTGCTGCCGCAGGCGGCGATATAAGTCGTGCGGTCATGGTGGGCGATTCCCTGACCGACATCCGCACCGCGCGCGCAGCCGGCGTGCCGGTCATCGCCGTCGACTTCGGCTACAGCGATAAGCCGGTGTCCCATTTTGCGCCAGATCGCCTCATCGAGCATTTTTCGCAACTGCCCGCCGCCATCAACACTGTCCTCGCCCGCAAATGAACGCGACGGACCTCCGGTATGGTTAACGGGGTAAGGTTAACGGCGCCGCGCCTGTTGCGCCTTCAGAGCCTCCTTCGTATTCTGTGTTTTAACTTTTGGGGATCGTGGCTGCGCGGCCACGACAAGCGGGACGAGACGCGACATGTTCCGAGTAGCGGCGTACCGAGTCACGGCAATCGTCGGCGCAAGCCTTGCGCTTGCGTCATGCACTTCGACCCCTGACTGGCTTAGTGAGTTCAAGCCGGGGCCGGTGTTGGACACCGTGCGTTTTGAATCCGATCCGCCCGGCGCGGAGGCCAAGACATCGAACGGGCAGTCGTGCCGCACACCGTGCGCGTTGGCGCTGCCGGCCGAACAACCGATGTCGGTGACGTTCACGCTCACCGGCTATCTGCCCGACACAGAATCGCTCGAGCCGGTCGCCGCAACCGGCAGCCCGCCCAGTCTGCAGCCCAATCCGGTCATGGCCGAACTCGAGCAGGCGCCGCCGCCGCCCAAGCCGGCAAAGCCGGTCAAGAAAAAGCCGGTCGTGAAGAAGAAAAAGCCGGCGCCGAAACCGACCGCGGCAGCAAAGCCGATGGCTCCCGCGCCGGCTCCGACGACGGCAGCGCCCGCGCAGCAGCAGGCCTCGCCTTGGCCGGCGCAGCCTCCCCCGCCCGCCCAGCGCTAAGACCTTTCAAGTTTTCTGCGCCGCTTTAAGCGGCCGCGATGCCGGAGGCCGTCCGTTCGCTGGACGCTATGGCCATTCTCGGCCACAATTCCCATATTTAGATAGAAGGCGTCACCGAAGGAAGCGTATGGCAGAGAGCACCAGCACTCTCGTCGACATCGACCACTCGACAGCACGACCGCGGACGCTCGTCGATCCGTTCGAGCGCGCTATTACTTATCTGCGCGTGTCGGTGACCGACCGCTGCGATTTCCGTTGCGTCTACTGTATGGCTGAGCACATGGCCTTCCTGCCCAAGGCCGATCTGCTGAGCTTGGAAGAACTCGACAGGCTATGCAGCGTCTTTATCGCCAAAGGGGTGACCAAACTGCGGCTCACCGGTGGCGAGCCGCTGGTGCGTCGCGGGATCATGACGCTGGTCTCGTCGCTGTCGCGTCATCTGGCGAGCGGCGCGCTCAAGGAACTGACGCTCACCACCAATGGTTCGCAACTCACCAAATTTGCCGCCGAACTCAAGGCTTGCGGCGTTCAGCGCATCAATGTGTCGCTCGATACGCTCGACGCCGACAAGTTCCGCGCTATCACCCGGTGGGGCGATCTGAGGACCGTTTTGCAAGGCATCGACGCCGCGCGAGCCGCCGGACTGCACGTCAAGATCAATGCGGTTGCGCTCAAAGGCGTGAATGAAGATGACATCGCCGGCCTGCTCGAATGGGCGCATGGCCGGGGCATGGACCTGACGGTCATCGAGGTCATGCCGCTCGGCGACATCGGCGAAGAGCGCCTCGCACAGTACCTGCCGCTGTCGATGGTGCGCGCGCGCCTGGCCGAGCGTTTCACGCTCGAGCCCATCGACTACCGCACCGGGGGTCCCGCCCGCTACGTCCGTGTCAAGGAAACCGGCGGAAAACTCGGCTTTATAACCCCGATGACGCATAATTTCTGCGAAAGCTGCAACCGCGTCCGCCTCACCTGTACCGGAACTCTGTATATGTGCCTCGGTCAGAACGACGCCGCCGACTTGCGCGCGCCGCTGCGTGCCTCGGAAGGCAACGATCCGGTCGCCGCCGCAATCGATGCAGCCATCGCCCGCAAGCCACGTGGCCATGATTTCATCATCGACCGCCGCCACCGGCGCCCGGCACTGGCGCGCCACATGAGCGTGACCGGCGGTTGAGCAGGCCTTCCAAAAGCCGCGGATTGCAACTTCTCTCTTCGGGTTCCGCGCATTTGACGACGGCTCGCGCAATGGGCAAGCGCCGGCAATTTGTCCATTGACGGGCTGCGGTTCCCTCGGATTAAAGTGGCGGTCTTGGCTGTTGGCCAGGGTTCGTGGGGGCCCGGAAGACCAATAACGCTCGGCTGCAAACGGCCGGCATCAGAGGGGGAGTCAGTGGAGGCACTCGACGCCGTACTGAAATCGCTGCTGCCGGCAACGCGGCTGGTCGACGCAATCAACACCTGGATCGGCAAGCGGCTGGCATGGCTCGTGATCGGCGCCATCTTAGTTTCCGCTGTGAACGCCACTGTGCGCAAGATCTTCGACACGTCATCGAACGCCTGGCTTGAGTTGCAATGGGTGCTGTTCAGCGTCGTCTTCCTGCTGTGCTCGCCGTGGACGCTGCTCGCCAATGAGCACATCCGCATCGACATCGTGAACAACCTGATGCCGACGCGGGTGCGCAACATAATCGAGATCGTCGGCCACGCGTTTTTTCTGTTGCCGTTGACCATAGTGATGATCATCACCGGCGTCCCTTTCTTTCTCGTTTCCTACGATCAGAATGAGCAGTCCCTCAACGCGGGCGGATTGCCGCAATGGCCCTCGAAGGGTCTGATCATGATCGCGTTCGCGATGCTGCTCATTCAAGGCATTTCGGAACTCGTCAAGCGTATCGCCGTCATGCGCGACCTCATTCCCGATCCCCACGCCGGCCAGAAAAGCTCGCTCGAAACCGAGGCCGAGGAATTGATCGGCGCTATGGAAAAGCACGAGTCGTAGCAACGGGATCGCCATGGAACAGTTCTTCATCACCAATATGGCTCCGATCATGTTCGCGTCGCTGGTCGTGTGCCTGCTGCTCGGCTATCCGGCCGCTTTCTCGCTTGGCGCCGTAGGCCTGATCTATGGATTGATCGGCATTGAACTTGGCCAGTTTGCGCCGGACTTTCTGCAAGCGCTGCCCGACCGCGTCTACGGCGTCATGGGCAACGACACGCTGCTTGCGATTCCGTTCTTTACCTTCATGGGCCTAGTGCTCGAACGGTCGGGCATGGCGGAGGATCTGCTCGACACAATCGGACAATTGTTCGGCACAGTGCGCGGCGGCCTCGCCTATGCGGTCGTCTTTGTCGGCGCGCTGCTTGCAGCGACGACCGGCGTGGTCGCCGCGTCAGTCATCTCCATGGGTCTGATCTCGCTGCCGATCATGCTGCGCTACGGCTACGATCGCCGCGTCGCGACCGGCGTCATCGCGGCATCGGGGACCTTGGCACAAATCATCCCGCCGTCGCTCGTCCTTATCGTGATGGCCGACCAGTTGGGCCGCTCGGTCGGGGACATGTACGAGGGCGCGTTCATTCCAGGCCTCGTACTCGCCTGTCTTTATGCCGCTTATGTCTTCCTGATTACGATTATTGCACCGAAGGCCGCCCCCGGACTGCCGGTGGATGCGGTCGGCTTCCGCGAAAAAAACGGCACCCGCGGCGTCTGGCAACTCGGCGTGCTCGTCTTGCTTTCGGCCTTTGTCGGCCGTTACGTCATTGGGCAAACCGACATCAAGGCCGGCGCCGATTTCGTCGTCTTGACCATGGGCGTATCCATTACCGCCGCCTTCGGCTGCGTGTTGTTCAATAAATACTTCGGCGCGCGATACATTTATCTGACCGCCGCCGCCGCGGCCCTGCTCGCCGCCGGCTGGTATTTCCTGAATAATACCGGCCATGAAAACTGGGCATTGCTGTCGCTGACGCTTTTGGCGGGCGCTGTGTATGCGCTGATCGCCGGCGTGATCGAACGCGCGACGGGTTTTCGGCTGATCTCGACGCTTGCCGAGCAGGTCATCTCCGTGATGGTGCCGCCGTTGGCGCTGATCTTCCTGGTGCTCGGCACGATCTTTATCGGCGTCGCCACGCCGACCGAAGGCGGCGCCATGGGAGCAACCGGCGCGCTCGCTCTGGGCGCCGCAAAACGTCGGCTGACCTGGGACCTGGTGCGGCAAGCGACCGAATCGACAGCGAAGCTCTCAGCCTTTGTCGTCTTCATCTTGCTCGGGGCGCGCGTGTTCTCGCTCACGTTCTACGGCGTGAGCGGCCACATTTGGGTCGAGAACATGCTGACCTCGTTGCCCGGCGGAGAGATTGGTTTTCTGATTTTCGTCAACGCATTCGTGTTCGTGCTTGCTTTCTTCCTCGACTTCTTCGAGCTTGCCTTCATCGTCATTCCGCTGCTCGGACCGGCGGCCGAGCATCTGGGCATCGATCTCATCTGGTTCGGCGTCATCCTCGGCGTCAACATGCAGACGTCGTTCATGCATCCGCCGTTCGGCTTTGCCCTGTTCTATCTGCGCTCGGTTGCGCCACGCGAACCGTTCATCGACCGCGTGTCGGGCAAGCGCACCGATGGCGTCACCACCGGACAAATCTACTGGGGGGCGGTCCCATTCGTCGGCATCCAGGTTTTAATGGTGCTGCTGGTGATTTTCTTCCCGGCGATGGTCATGCATTACAAGGGCTCGCAGTCGACGATGGACCCGAACAAGGTGAAGATCGAATTGCCGCAGGTCGACCTGCCGCCGCCGATCGACTTCAACCAGCCGCCTGACATCAAGTAGTGACGAGACAAACAAAAAGAGCCCCGGTTCACGTTCCGGGGCTCTTCGCATTTTTTTCCGCCAATCAGCTGAGCTTGCGGATCATGAATGAGTCGTAGTTGAGTTCGGCGACGCGGAACCATGGATAAGCGGCGCCCTGGAAAGCTTCCATCGATTCTTTGACTTTCCTGAAGCTCTCGTTGGTTTTCGCGATCTCACTGTGCAGTTCCTGCGCCGCTTTCCAGCAGGCTTCCATGATCGCCGGGGAGAACGCATGCAGCTTGGTGCCGTTGGCAATGAGCCGCTTGAGCGCCGGCGGATTGAGCTTGTCGTACTTGGCGATCATCCGGTCGTTGGCCCAGGCTGCCGCATTCCGGAGGATGGCCTGGTAGCTCTTGGGCAGCGCGTTCCACTTGTCGTTGTTGACGAAGGCAAAGAGCATCGAGCCGCCTTCCCACCATCCCGGCGTATAATAGTTTTTCGCCACCTTGTAGAAGCCGAGCTTCTCGTCGTCGTAGGGGCCGACCCACTCGGCCGCGTCGATGACGCCTTTTTCCAGGGCCGGATAAATGTCCGGAGCGCCGAGCAGCTGCGGCACACCGCCGAGCTTCTGGATGACGCGTCCGGGGAAGCCGCCGATGCGGAATTTCAGGCCCTTGAGGTCGTTAACGGAGTTGATCTCCTTGCGGAACCAGCCGCCCATCTGGCAGCCAGTGTTGCCGGCGAGCAGCGCAGTAACGTTGTACTTTTTGTAGAAATCGTTGAGCACCTCATTGCCCCCGCCTTGGTAGAACCAACCTTGGTTCAGGCGCTGGTTGGGGCCGAAAGCGACCGACGTGCCGTAAGCGAAGGTCGGGTCCTTGCCGAAATAATAGTAGGACGCGGTGTGCGCGAGTTCGACCGTGCCATTCGAGGCGGCGTCGAACGCCTGCAGCGCCGGAACGATTTCGCCCGCGGCAAAAGTCTGTATTTGGAATTTGTTGTCGGTGGCCGCCGCAACAGCCTCGGATAGGTCCGTGGCGCCGCCGAACAGCGTGTCAAGCGACTTCGGCCAGCTCGCCGTCAGGCGCCATTTGAGTTCCGGCATTGACTGAGCAATCGCCGGTGCCGCGATCGCGCTGGCAGCGACCCCGAGACCCGCGGTCTTCAAGAATTGACGTCGTTTCATTGCGTACCCTCCCTCTGTTTCTTGTTTCTTGCAGGCCCCCGCCTGCACCGTTTCCGAGTAACCGGTGGCTTGTCGAGAAGCATGACGAAGCCTTAGCTTAATCCAGTGTGCACGTTTTCGGCTAGATTTGTAAGGGGAAAAATATATTGCCGGCGAGAGGCATCCCAAAAGCGTTGGGGCCGGCTTGGCGCCGGCCCCGCTTGTCCATTTCTTCGTTTTTCGTCCTAGCCCCTGGTGCGGGTGCGGATCATGAAGCTTTCGAAGGTGTACTCGGCGACCTGCCACCACAGGTTCTCGTCGTTGCGGAACGCCGCGATCGACTCCAACACCTTTTTGTAATTGGGATTTTTCGCCGACTCTTCTGAGTTGACCTCGTTGGACGCTTTCAAGCAGGCGTCCATGATCGACTGGCTGAACGGCCGCAACTGCGTGCCGCCGGCGACCAGGCGCTTGAGCGCCTGCGGGTTGCGGGCGTCGTAGCGAGCCTGCTCCTGCACATTGGCAAAGCCGCATGCCGCCTCGAGCACCGCCTTGTATGTATTTGGCAGGTCATTCCACTTGGCGAGATTGACGAGCAGGTGGTTCGTGGTGCCGCCTTCCCACCAACCCGGGTAGTAATAGTATTTGGCGACCTTATAGAAGCCGAGCTTCTCGTCGTCGTAGGGGCCGACCCACTCGGCGGCGTCGATAACGCCCTTCTCCAGCGCCGGGTAGATGTCGGCGCCGCCGATCAGCTGCGGCACTCCGCCGAGCTTGGCGATGGTCTTGCCCGCCCAGCCGCCGATGCGGAATTTCAGACCCTTGATGTCATCGACGCTATGGATCTCCTTGCGGAACCAACCGCCCATCTGTGTGCCGGTGTTACCGGCGAGCAACGCCTTCACATTGTAGGTCTTGCCGAAGTCGTCGATGAGTTTCTGGCCGTCGTGGTCGTAGAACCAGGCGTTCTGCTGGCGCGCATTGAGCCCGAAGGGGAAGGCGCAAAACAGCGCCCAAGTCGGGTCTTTGCCGATGTAATAGTACATTGCGGTGTGACCCATCTCGACGGTGCCGTTTTGCACGGCATCGAGAGCCTGCAGCGGCGGCACGATTTCGCCGCCGGCGAAGGTCTGGATCTGGAATTTGTTATCGGTGGCTTCGCCCACGTACTTGGCGATCGTGAGGCAGGCGCCGAACAAAGTGTCGAGCGATTTCGGCCAGCTCGCCGTCATGCGCCATTTCAGTTCTGGCATCGACTGCGCAATGGCCGGCGCGGCAACCGCACTGGCGGCCAGGCCGACACCGGCAGTTTTCAGAAATTGACGTCGTTTCATGTGCAAACCTCCCGTTCAGCG
>Ga0335083_10000945_pt1 | contig 41412 bp, 34 predicted proteins | sample Lox_Sample_42_FD_206716 | JGI IMG/M metagenome (GOLD analysis project Ga0335083, IMG submission 206716) | Soil microbial communities from Loxahatchee National Wildlife Refuge, Florida, United States - Lox_Sample_4.2 | ecosystem: Environmental > Terrestrial > Soil > Wetlands | place: USA...
GAGCTCAAAGGCCTGGCGTGCGACTTCGTCGACGCCTCTTCGGGACAGCTCGATCCCCGCCAGCAGATCCCCTTCGCGCCCGGCTACAACGTGCCGTTTGCCGAGCAGATCAAGAAAGAGGTTGGCCTTCCCACCATGTCCGTCGGCATGATCACCCGACCGCGCCAGGCCGAGGAGATCATCGCGGCCGGGCGCGCCGATTTGGTGGCGATGGCGCGCGCGATGATGGACGACCCGCGATGGGCATGGCACGCGGCGCGCGAGCTGGGAGCGGAGGCGCCGTACGCGCCCAATTACGCGCGCTGCAGCCCAACGCAGTGGAAGCCTTGACGCCGGATCGGAAGCCGTACCCCGTAGCGGACGCGTCGAGTCTGACGCTCGCCCGATGCAAGGCGACAAGCGGCCATCAGTGCTAGCCTGGTGCAATCGCAACCGATCCATGGTGCATCCATGCCGCGCATCGCTGTGAACGCACAAGCTCTCGGGCAGTTCGTATCGGAAAAGTGGGACGGGGAGATCGTCCCGCGCCTGACCGAGTACATCCGCATTCCGTGCAAGTCACCGCACTTCGATTCTCGATGGCAAGGGAACGGCCACTTGGAAGCCGCTGTGGCGCTTGCCGAGTCGTGGTGCCAGCGCCAACGCCTCCCCGGGCTCACCCTGGAGGTCATCCGGTTGCCCAACCGCACGCCGCTGCTGTTCTTCGATCTCCCGGGCGAATCGCCGGGCACCGTGCTGCTGTATGGGCATCTCGACAAGCAGCCGGAGATGATCGGATGGCGCGAGGGCTTCGGCCCGTGGGAGCCCGTCCTCGAAGGCGGGAAGCTGTATGGGCGGGGAGGAGCGGACGACGGCTACGCGGTGTTCGCGTCGCTCACCGCGCTCCTGGCGCTGCACGAGCAGCAAGTGCCGCACGCGCGCTGCGTGGGGTTGATCGAATGCTGCGAGGAGAGCGGCAGCTACGATCTGCCCGCATACCTGGAGCTGCTCGCTGCGCGCGTGGGCACGGTGGATCTGGTCATCGGCCTCGACTCGGGCTGCGGCAATTACGATCAGCTCTGGGTCACCACCTCGCTGCGCGGCATCGCTGCCGGCACGCTCACGGTGGAAGTGCTCACCGAGGGCGTGCACTCGGGCGACGCGAGCGGCGTGGTGCCCTCGTCGTTCCGCATCGCGCGGCGCCTGCTCGACCGGCTGGAGGATTCCGCGAGCGGCCGAATCCTGCCTACACAGTTCTACTGCGAGATCCCGCCCGAGCGCATCGAGCAGGCGCGGCAAGCCGGCGTCATCCTGGGTGCGACCGCGCTGACGCGATTTCCCTTTGCCGGCCGCACTAAGCCGATGGTGGCCAGTCCCGACGAGGCCGTTCTCAACCGCACCTGGCGCCCGTTCTTGTCGGTCGTCGGTGCGGACGGCCTGCCCGCGATCCAGGATGCAGGCAACGTGTTGCGCCCGCGTACGGCGTTGAAGCTGTCGCTGCGCATCCCGCCTCTGGTGGACGGGCGGCAAGCCACGCAGGAACTCAAACGCATCCTGGAAGCGGATCCGCCGCAGGGCGCGAACGTGCGCTTCGAGCCGGACCAGGGCGCCACGGGGTGGAGCGCTCCACCCACCGCGCCGTGGCTCGCGCGCGCCGTCGATGAAGCCTCGCAGGCGTTCTACGGCCGACCGGCGGTCATGATGGGTGAAGGCGGTACGATCCCGTTCATGGCCATGCTCGGCAAGCAGTTCCCGGAGGCGCAGTTCCTCATCACCGGCGTGCTCGGGCCGAGGTCGAACGCCCACGGGCCCAACGAGTTCCTGCACGTCGACTATGCTAAGAAGCTAACCTGCTGTGTGGCGCAGGTAGTGGCCGCGCACGCCTCGGTGGCATGAACCGGCGCGTCAGGCCCGCGTTGCCGTCAACGCGATCGAATCGATGGTCCAGGTGGGCTGCAGGGCAGCGGGAATCGCGCCGAGATCGCCCGTGCTGACACCGGTCGTCACGAGCACCGAATCGATGCCGCAAGCGTTGGCCCCGGCGATGTCGGTCTCGAGCTGGTCCCCCAGCATCACCACGTTGCGCGTGCCGCAACGGCGCATCGATTCCTCGTACAGATACGGCAGCGGCTTGCCAAGCGGCACGAACTGCGGCAGCTCGGCTTCCCGGTAGCGCCGCCGCAGCGCGGTTTCGACGAGCAGCGCCACGCTTCCCGCAGCGATGCCGAAACTGCGTACCCCGCGCGAGTAGATCAGATCCGGATTGGGCAGCAGCAGATGCACTGGGCGACCCGCGTCCAGCAACCGGAACAGCGTCGTGATCGCGGCATCCACGGTGTCGAGAAACGGGAACCCGGTCTGGTCTACCACCGCGAGCACTTCGAAGTCGGAATCGGCCGGCACGACTTCCCCGCCCGCGCGGACGACGTATTGTTGGCTATCGTGCGTGCCCAGTACGGCGCAGCGCGCACCCCGCAACGCATGCGCAGCGAAATAGCTCTCCAGCAACAGCCCGGAGCTCACGATGCGGTCCGCGCCGATCTCCAAGCCAAAGCCGCGGTAGCGTACGGCGGCGGTTTCCGGCAGCTTGGAGGCGTCGTTGGTGAGGACGTGATAGGGCTTGCCGATCCGATTCAGGCGCCGGAGCAAGTCGGCCGCGCCGGGCATGGCGCCTTCCGCATGCACCAGAACTCCATAGGCGTCGAACAGCAGCGCGTCGTAGCGGTCGATGAGGGCCTCGATCCTGGTGACCGGCACCGAAGCGCTCCCCGACCTCGACGCCGCCGCGGGTGTAGGCGACTCGTCCATCTCGCTGGTGCTGCGTGGCTGCGGGAGGGTGCGAGCGTCAGGCGTCGGGCGGGGCGATGACCACCTCCTCATAGGGGTGGCGCCGCGTGATCAGCTTGGAGTGGGCAAACACGTCGAGGGCCCGCTCGTACGGTTCGCGTTCGATCGCGACATCCCCGCTCCAAGTGCCAAGGTTCTGGTACGCCTCGATCGCACGCGTGAGCGCTCCCGGCGAGATTCCTGGGAAGAACCCCGCTTCGCGCGCCGCCACCTCGGCCGGCGGCGCGCTGTTCACCCACGCACGCGCCTTGCGGTACGCCCGCATGAAGCGTGGCGCCGCTGGACCTCGAGCCCAGTCACGCGTCGCAGCCACGCTGCTGAATGCAACCGGACCGATGACTTCGCCGACCGCCGCGACGACGCGCGCCACGCCTTCCGTCTCGAGCTGCTGCGGATACGGTCCCTGCTCGTGGAACCAGGCGCCTTCGCCGGCGCGAAAAGCCTGCAACATCTCTTGCGTCGATCCACGGTGGATGCCCTGCAGCTCACTGAGCTCGATGCCTTTGCGGTGAAGCGCATAGGCCAGCATAGCTTGTGGTTGGCCACCGTGAACGTACAGAAACCCGCCAACACGGAGTTGCTCCCAACGGAAGGTGCCCGTGCCGTCGCGCGCGGCGAGAAAGAACCCGTCGCGCTGGTTGACCTGGGCAAAATGGGCGAGCGGCGATGGCTGGCCCCGTTCCAGCGCCACCCAGCTCGCCGACACCGCGGACTGCACCACGTCGACCTCGCCGGAGGCGATGTGCTGCGCCACCGTGGTTCCGGCCGGCACCACCGCGTACGTCGGCGCGAAACCCTCTTCGGCGAAGAAACCCGCTGCCACGCCCGCGATGAGCGGGCTGTAGAAGGCGGCGTGGCGCGATACCATGATCCGCAGCGGGAGCGATTGCCCGGCCATCTGTCACTCCTGTCCAGTGTTGGCAGTCCAGCAGCCGGCGTCGGCTGCGTCCGTCACTTGCGCCGGTGCCCACTGACCGATCGACGAGCGCAGTGCCGGCATGTGCGCTTGCGGGAGCGTGTACGAGGCGGAACGATCCGTCAAGCATCCCCTGTCGACATCATCGCGTGCGCCCGAGGCGTCAAGACGCGGGACGTCCGCGGCAGCTCGCCTATGCTCGCGAGCGGGCACGGGGTGGTCGTTATTGTTGTGTGACTTGCGTGGATCATCGAATAACCCCGTGCTGCATCCGTGGCTGATGCAGGCTCCGGCTGGCGCGTCGTCTCGCATCGTCCGCCTGATCTGCGTAGACTATTTCGCATCGGAGCCGAGTCAATGGAGGAGGACATCGTGGAACCGACGAAGCTCGACGCAACCCGCCGCCGGTTTCTGGGTCGCCTGGGCGGCGTGTCCGCAGGCTTGGCGCTTTCGCCCTGGCGGCCTGCGCAGGCCGAAGAGTTGCGCGCAACACGGTCCTGCTCGGAGCGGGACGATCTCACGCCGAGACAGATGGAGGGGCCATACTTCAAGCCACGCTCACCGCAACGCAACTCGCTGCTCGATCCTGCAGTGACGGGGAGCAAGATCGTCGTCGCGGGCCTGGTGTTGTCGACGCGTTGCGAGCCGCTGCCCGGGGTACTGCTGGATTTCTGGCAGTGCGACGACAGCGGCGACTACGACAACTCGGGGTTCCGGTTGCGCGGTCATCAGTTCACCGACGCGGCGGGCCGCTACCGACTCGAGACGATCGTGCCCGGGCTGTATCCCGGGCGCACCCGCCATATCCATGTGAAGGTCCAGCCGCCGCACCGCCCGGTGTTGACCACCCAACTCTATTTTCCCGGGGAGGTGCGCAACCGAGACGACTTCCTGTTCCGCGAGGAGCTGCTGGTCGCGCTGCAGGACACCGAGCACGGCAGAACAGGCAGATTCGATTTTGTAGTCGTGTCGGGTTAGCCGCCTTCACCTGTCGGCAGGCGGTCTTCGGCGCGCAGGCGCAACGCCAACGAACGACGGGCCAATCGCCCCGCCCCGGCCGCGCTGCGCTCAGCGCGCCGTTCGGTTCACGAGATAGATCCCTGTGCCCACGAGCAGTACGGCGGCGGCGAACGCGGGCCGCACCGGCTCGTGCAGCACCGTGACGCCTGCAATCACGCCGAACAGCGGGGTGAGGAACGTGAACACCGACAAGCGCCCTGCCAGATAGCGGGTCAGCAGCCAGAACCAGGCGAGGTAGCTGGCGAAGGTGATGATCACGCCCTGATACAGGAGGCTGCCGGCGACAAGCGGCGTCAAGGCGATCAATCCGGGCTCGCCCATCGCGACCGAAGCCGCAGGAAGCACCGCCGCGGAGACGCCGACCTGATAGAGGAGGGTCTTGCTGGCGCTGACGGCGGAGAGGCGGGTCGTGCGGATCACCACGGTGGTCGCCGCCCATAGCAGCGCCGCGATGACCCCGAGCGCGTCGCCCGCGAGCGAGGCGCGGCCCGACGAGAAGCCGTCCCAAAATGCGATCGCGATCCCGGCGAAGGCGAGCAGCACCCCCGTCCACTGCCCGGAATGCAGCCGCTCGCTGGGCACCAACCGGTGCAGCCCGAGCGCGGTCAGGCACGGACTGAGGTAGACGAACACGACCATGCGCGATGCCCCGGTGAAGTTGAGCCCGGCGAAGATGCAGAGAAATTCCGCCGCGAACAGAGCGCCGGCGAGCAAGCCGGGCCCAAGCGAGCCGTCGCGCTTGAACAGAGGCACGGCACGCAGCCGGGCCCAGCCGAGGAGCAGCGCCAACGCGATCACGCAGCGCACTCCGCCCTGCATCACGAGCGACATGCCGGGAGCGGCCAGCTTCGCGACGACATGGCCACACCCCCAAAGGAAGCAGAGCAACACCATGGTCAACAACGCGGCGGTGTCGACCGGTTTTCGGATCGCGGCTGCGTGGGACAAGGAGGCCTCGTGTGCAAGTCCGTCGAGGTCGGGACTATACCGGCGTTCAACGCGGTTGCACGCGTGGCGATGATCGCGTCGCGTGTGAGCTGCACGGGACCGGCGAAACTTAAGGAACGCACCACAGGCGATCAGCCCGGACACTGCGAGCATCGCTGTGGTGCGTGCGACAAGTTACCGCCGTAACGGAGCGAGCGCATCACCTCTTTCGTACCACCGCAATTGAGTGCTATGCTTTGTGGCGTGAGCAATGTGTCGTGTGATCCGAGCCGCTTGAAGCGCTCGTCCTCACCGCAGGCCACGTGCACTAGACTTCGGTGTGTGGGGTGAAGGGCGAGCTGCTCACGCGAACCCGGGCGCTATTTCAGCTGGCGGCAACCTGCCGCGAGTGCTGGCATTCTTTCCCTCTGCTGCTGCATCACGCAACTAGCCGCTGCCTCCGGGTTAGTTCGGATCTCTCGCAACTCTGCGTTTGGCCGTTCAACCGCATTGTCCGATTCGTACACCACAGCGGGTCGCATGGTCGCTCGCTGGTGCGCTGCACGCCCGCCGCCGCATCCACAGTGACGCTATTTCTTCCGATAGATTCGCCGCTTAGGGGCTCTGGCAAGGAAGCTGCTTACCATCGAATTGCAGCGGCGACCCCGGCGGATTTTGCCGGCCGCGGCGGCAGGAACTGGAACGTCGCGCAAGGCAGGATGCGGAGCATCAAAATCCGGCGCGGGTGCGCCACCGAATGAACGTTCGTGCACTAGACCTTTCGTGCACTAGGCAGGGGCTGGCGCGTTGAGTAGTTTGGCCTTGCGATCGGCGCAGGCGCACGCCCTCGCGAACATTGTGCGAGCCGGCGTTGGATCGGCTCAAGAAATCGTTGCCATAACCGTAGAATGAATCCCCGTCGTTGGAAACGGTGGGTCGAAGACGAAGAACAGGTAGGGAGGACGGCGGCATGCATTGACGACTTTAGGAGAGAGGTGCCATGACGACCTTGTTTGAAGGATACAAAGCCAGGTATTCCTCCGGTCAGGAAGATGAGATGTCCCTGCAGGAGTACCTGGAGCTGTGCCGGAAGGATCCCCGGGCCTACGCCACAGCGCCAGAACGCATGCTCGCCGCGATCGGCGATCCCGAGCTCGTGGACACCCGCCTCGATCCGCGGCTGTCGCGGATCTTCTCCAACCGCGTAATCAAACGCTACCCCGCCTTCGCCGAGTTCTACGGCATGGAAGACGCGATCGCTCAGATCGTCGCCTTCTTCAAACACGCTGCACAAGGTCTCGAGGAAAAGAAGCAGATCCTGTATCTGCTGGGGCCGGTCGGCGGCGGCAAGTCCTCCATTGCGGAGCGCCTCAAGCACCTGATGGAGAGAGAGCCGGTCTACGCGCTGCAAGGCTCCCCGGTCAACGAATCCCCGCTGGGCCTGTTCCCGCCGAGCGAATACGGCGCCGTGCTGGAGAGCGATTACGGCATCCCGCGCCGCTACCTCACCGGAATCATCTCGCCCTGGGCCATCAAGCGCCTTAAGGAATTCGACGGAGACATCTCGAAGTTCCGCGTAGTGCGCATCCAGCCCTCGGTGCTGCGCCAGGTCGCCATCGCGAAGACCGAGCCAGGCGACGAGAACAACCAGGACATCTCCTCGCTCGTGGGCAAGGTCGATATCCGCAAGCTCGACAAGTTCGCGCAGGACGACCCCGACGCCTATAGCTACTCCGGCGGGTTGTGCCTGGCGAACCAGGGGATGTTGGAGTTCGTCGAGATGTTCAAAGCGCCGATCAAGATGCTGCATCCGCTCCTGACGGCGACGCAGGAAGGCAACTTCAAAGGAACTGAAGGATTTTCCGCGATCCCCTTCAACGGGATCATCCTCGCGCATAGCAACGAGTCGGAATGGCAGTCGTTCCGCAACAACCGGACCAACGAAGCCTTCCTCGACCGGATCTACATCGTCAAGGTCCCGTACTGCCTGCAGGTCTCCGAGGAGTTGCGGATCTACGAGAAGCTACTGCGCAACAGCGCGCTCTCGAAGGCGCCTTGCGCGCCTGGCACCCTGGAGATGATGGCCCAGTTCTCGGTTCTGTCGCGCCTGAAGGAGCCGGAGAACTCCAGCATGTACTCCAAGATGCGCGTGTACGACGGCGAGAGCCTCAAAGACACCGACCCGAAGGCGAAGTCCTACCAGGAATATCGGGATTACGCCGGTGCGGACGAGGGGATGAACGGCATCTCCACGCGTTTCTCGTACAAGATTCTCTCCACGGTCTTCAACTACGACCAAACCGAAGTGGCGGCAAACCCCGTCCACTTAATGTATGTGCTCGAGCAGCGCATCGCACGGGAAGACTTCCCCGACGAGACCAAGCGCAAGTACCTCGAGTTCATCAAGGGTTACCTGGCGCCGCGTTACGCCGAGTTTATCGGCAAGGAGATCCAGACCGCCTACCTGGAGTCTTACTCCGAATACGGCCAGAACATCTTCGACCGGTATGTGACGTACGCCGACTGCTGGATCCAGGACGAAGACTTCCGCGACCCGGACACCGGTGAGATCTTCGATCGTGCAGCGCTCAACACCGAGCTGGAGAAGATCGAGAAGCCGGCCGGCATCGCCAATCCGAAGGACTTCCGCAACGAGATCGTGAACTTCGTGCTGCGCGCGCGGGCCAACAACGCCGGCAAGAACCCGACCTGGAGCAGCTACGAGAAGCTGCGCGAGGTGATCGAAAAGAAGATGTTCTCGAGCACCGAAGACCTGCTTCCGGTGATCTCTTTCAACGCCAAGGCCTCCGCTGACGACCAGAAGAAGCACCAGAACTTCGTGGAACGGATGGTGGCCAAGGGCTATACGGAAAAACAGGTGCGCCTGCTCTCGGAGTGGTACCTGCGGGTGCAGAAGTCGTCCTGACGACTCGAAGGTGAACGAAGTGAAAGAGGTGAAGGAGGTGAAACGGGCGGGCTGGCTGCTGCCACCGCTGCCTGGCCCTTCGCCTCGCGCACCTCACCCCTCCCGCCGCTACCCCCGCATATGAACTACCTCATCGATCGTCGCCTGAACGGCCGCAACCGCAGCGCCGTAAACCGCGAGCGCTTCATCCGCCGCTACAAGGACCATATCCGCCGCGCGGTCAAGGATATGGTCGCGGAGCGCTCGATCAAGGAGATGGTGCAGGGCGGAGACGTCAAGGTTCCCGCCAGAGATATCTCCGAGCCGGGCTTCCGCTACGGCGCGGGAGGCGACTGGGAGATCGTCTCCCCGGGGAACAAGCAGTTCGTGCGCGGGGACAAGATACCGCGCCCCGATGGCGGAGCCTCGGGCAGCGGCGGGCGCGAAGCGGGATCGGGACAGAGCATGGACGACTTCGTGTTCTCGCTCTCTCGCGACGAGTTCCTCAACATCTTCTTCGAGGACCTCGAGCTGCCCAACCTCATGCGCACCGCGATGGCCGAGGCCGAGGACAAGAAGCTGGTCCGCGCCGGCTACGTCAAGGACGGCACACCCTGCAACCTGAGCGTGCCGAAGACCATGAAAACGGCGTTGGCGCGACGTGTAGCGCTCGGCGGACCGCTGCGCGAAGAACTGGAGCAGGCATGCGCTGAGCTGGAAGAGGCCACGCGCGCCGGTCATTCCCCCGCGCGCCTGGCGTTGCTCGAGGGGCGTGTCGACGATCTCAAGGCGCGGCTCACGCGGCTGCCGTTCCTGGATGATGTGGATCTGCGCTACCGCTACCGCGTAGCGGTGCCGGCGCCGGTGGCGCGCGCCGTCATGTTCTGCCTGATGGACGTTTCGGCCTCGATGGACGAGCGCAAAAAGGACCTGGCCAAGCGCTTCTTCACGCTGCTCTACCTATTCCTCACGCGCAAGTACGAGCGCGTGGAACTGGTATTCATCCGCCACACCGATGAGGCCCAGGAGGTGGACGAAGACACCTTCTTCTACGACACGCAGAGCGGCGGAACCGTGGTGTACTCGGCGCTCGAGTTGATGCAACAGATCTGCGTTGCGCGTTACGCTTCGTCGGACTGGAACGTCTACGCGGCCCAGGCCTCCGACGGCGATGCCTTCGGTGCCGACCCGGCCAAGAGCTCGCGCTTCCTGCGCGAGCAACTCCTGCCTCTGGCGCGCTATTTCGCCTATATCGAAGTCCCGGACGAGAACCAGACGGGCGCGAGCAGCCTGTGGGCAGAGTACGGCGAGATCCAGAGTCACTCGCGCAACTTCGCCATGACTCGCGTAGCGCGGCCCCAAGACATCTATCCGGTGTTCTGCGACCTGTTCCGTAAGGAGAAAGTAGCGTGAGTCCGCTGCCGCATGGGCCGGAGTGGGAGTTCGAGCTGCTGGAGCACTACGACCAGGCGATCGCCGAGACGGCCGCCGAGTTCGGGCTCGACACCTACCGCAATCAGGTCGAGATCATCAGCTCGGAGCAGATGCTGGACGCCTATGCCTCCAGTGGGCTCCCGCTCGGCTATCCCCACTGGTCCTACGGCAAGGCCTTCATCCGCCACGAGCAGGCGTATCGCCGGGGCTACCAGGGCCTCGCCTACGAGATCGTCATCAACTCCGACCCCTGCATCGCGTATCTCATGGAGGAAAACTCCCTGATGATGCAGGCGCTGGTGATCGCGCATGCGAGCTACGGCCACAACTCCTTCTTCAAGGGCAACTACCTGTTCCGGCAGTTTACGCAGGCCGATGCCATCCTTGACTATCTGGTCTTCGCCCGGCGCTACGTGACCGAATGCGAGGAGCGCTATGGCATGGCGGAGGTCGAAGAAGTGCTCGACTCCTGCCATGCGTTGATGGAGTACGGCGTCGACCGTTACCGGCGGCCGCAGGCGCCGTCGGCGCGCGAAAAAGAGGCGCGCCGCACCGAGCTGGCAGAGCATCGGCGGCTGCAGTTCAATGATCTCTGGCGCACCGTGCCGCCGGCGGCGGCGGCCGACAAAGCAGTCGCTTCCACCGTGTTCCCGGAGGAGCCGGAAGAGAACATCCTCTACTTCATCGAGAAGCATTCGCCGCGGCTTGGGCCTTGGCAACGGGAGCTGGTGCGCATCGTGCGCAAGCTCGCCCAGTATTTCTATCCGCAAACCCAGACCAAGGTGATGAATGAGGGCTGGGCCACCTTCTGGCACTACACGCTGATCAACCGGCTGTACGACAAGCGCCTGGTCGACGACGCCTTCATGATCGAGTTCCTGCACAGCCACACCAACGTGGTCACGCAGCGCGGCTTCGACCAGGAGGGCTACCACGGGATCAACCCGTACGCTCTGGGATTCGCCATGATGCAGGACATCCGCCGCGTCTGCGAACAGCCGACGGAAGAGGATCGCGAGTGGTTTCCCGAGCTGGCCGGCAGTGACTGGCAGAAGTCGCTGGACTTTGCGATGCGAAACTTCAAAGACGAGTCGTTCATCGCGCAGTATCTTTCCCCCAAGCTCATCCGAGACTTCCGCCTGTTCGTCGTCGCCGACCATGCGAGCAAAGCGGAGCTGGAAGTCGACAGCATCCACGACGACCAGGGCTACCGGCGCGTACGGCGCATGCTGGCCGAGCACTACAAGCGCGAGAACCTGCTGCCCGACATCCAGGTCACCCGCTACGAGCGCGACGGCGACCGCTCGCTGTTGCTGCGCAACCAGATCTACCGCGGCCGTCCGCTCGTCGACGAGGAAGCCAACGAGGTCCTGCGGCATCTCGGTCGTTTGTGGGGCTTCCCGGTGCGCCTGGAGGCCGTGGACGCCGAGGGCCGCGTCGACGGCTATCGCGAGTGGCGCCCGTGAGAGCAGGCGGGACCATCGCCAGCGTGTCGTTCCGTACCCGCACTCCCCGGTGAAGGTCGCCGGCTAGGCACAACGTCAGCCCGGCGGGCAGCCGGGCAGAACCGCAGTGCTGACTGCTGCCCCGGTCAGCGTCATGACTTTCTCCGAAGACCGCTCGACCGACGGCCGCCTCACGCGGGCTGTCATCGATCGCACAGCAAGAGCGCGAGCGAAAACCGCCGCGATGCCGAGGCGTGTTACGCGCGCAGCGCGGGATCAACCGGTCTTACGGCGCAACCGCCAGCTATAATCGACGCCGCTCGAGACAAGGAGGCGGCGGTGGATACCGGCATGGAATGCGTCGTGAAAGGCGACGAGCAGCTGGGCGAATGCACGGTCTGGTGCGAGCGCGAGCAGGTGCTGTGGTGGGTGGATATCCGTGCGCCGGCGCTCAAGCGCTACGATCCCGCTCGCACAGAGGTGCAAGTGCTCGGGCTGCCAGAGGCGATCGGCAGCTTCGGCCTGCGACGCAGCCAGGGCATGGTCGCCGGGTTGAAATCCGGGCTGTATCTGCTTGACCCGCGATCCGGTGCGCTTCAGCTGCTCGCGGCGCCGGAAAAGCATCTTCCCGATAACCGGTTCAATGACGGCCGCTGCGATCGCGCCGGGCGCTTCTGGGCCGGCACGATGCGCGACGGCCCGCGTCTGCCCACGGGATCGTTATACCGTCTCGACGCCGACGCACGCTGTACGAAGCACAGGAGCGACATCGTCATCCCCAACAGCATCGCATGGAGCCCGGACGACCGGGTGATGTACTTCTCCGACACGCAGCGCAATCTGATCTGGGCCTACGATTTCGATCTGGCGGCAGGTGAGATGCGCAACGAGCGCGTGTTCGTCGACTGCAGCAGCCATCCAGGCCGGCCCGACGGCTCTTGCGTGGATGCCGAGGGTTGCCTGTGGAATGCCGAGTACGGCGGCTGGCGCGTCGTGAGGTACACCCCGGATGGCCGCGTCGACCGCGCCATCGAGCTGCCTGTATCCAACCCCACCTGCTGCTGCTTTGGCGGCAAGGAGCTGGACACGCTCTACATCTCGACCGCACGCCAACGCCTCGCGCCCGACGAGATCCTGAAGCAGCCTCTCGCCGGCAGCGTATTCGCCATTCGCCCCGGGGTGCGCGGGTTGCCGGAGGCGCGCTTTGCCGGATGAGATCCGAGCTCAGCGACTGGCGTGCAGCAGTGCCTTGGCGCTCCTCGCTGAGCGCCGCGACACCCGGTACGCGGTATCGCGCGGCAGCGCTGGTCTCGACACACGCGCTCTAGGCGATGAATGCGCCCCGGCGCGGCAAGCGCGCATCCGGCCGTACGACTACTGGATTGCACCCAGAGTGGCAGGGCTCGCGACGAGCAGGTTCGCATTGCCGCTGCCGGAGGACTGCGCATATCCGCCATACTGACGGCCTTGCAGCGGACCGATGTCCTCCTGCATCGCGTGCAGTGCACCGAGCAGCGTGGCGAGCGCCCGTCCCCCCATCTCTGCTACGGTGAGGCGGCTGTATTCGCCGAACGAGCCGATCGCATCGTCGACCTCCCCGCGTTGGAGCCGGCCGATCAGGCGCTCATCTGCCGCCATGCGTTCGGGCGTCGGCATCAGATGCCGGCCACGCACCAGCGCATGCGTGAGCGCGGAACTGGCGACGAACACCGCACGTCGTCCCAGTCGCTTGGCTGTAGCATGGATCGCGGCGCCGGCACGCAGGCACTCGGCATGATCCGATAGCAGCACCACCGGGACGCCGACCACGGCCACCTCGGCAGTGGGGTCCAGGTGCGACAGCGGAACGAAGGTCCCGTAATCCCACTGATAATGCGGAGAGTCGTTGCGCCCCGCCGGAACCCCCGCGCGGTTCCACTCGTCCACCAGTGCGGCGCCGAACTCGGGATCACCGCGATAGCGGTACGGCAGCCCCGGGATCAGGTCGGGCGCTTCGTCGGCGACACAGATGCCGGCGTGCTCGGCCTGGCAGGTGGCGAACCAATGGAAGGTCGACACCCAGTGCGTTGAGGCGATGACCCAAAGGTCGGGCCGAAGCGTGCGCACGTCGTGTCCCAGCCGGCGTTCTCCGGCCACCAGGGTGTGTTGAAACTCGGGCGTGATCTCCGCGCGGCCGAGCGTGGGCACGTGCGCGACCAGCGCTCCAGCGACGACTCCGCTCATTTCACGCACCTCCGGATCATTCCGCTGGCACTCGCCCGTTAGACGAAACGCATCGTCACGCTGCCCAGCTCCTGAACGCGCACATGGATCGCGTCGCCCTTTGCGACGGCGATGGCTTCGGTCACGCCGCCTGTCATGATGAAAGTCCCAGCGGGAATATGCTCGCCGCGCTGGGCCAGCATATTGGCGAGCATCGCCACGCTATTGGCCGGGTGCCCCAGCACGGCGGCGCTGGCCGCGGTGGCGACGACCTCGCCGTTCTTCTCCACCACTACGCCCAGCGTGGCGAGGTCGAGCTCGGCCGCGTCGCGCGCCCGACCGCCCACGACGAACCGGGACGCGGAGGTGTTGTCGGCCACTACCGACTTGAGGTCGAACTTGAAGTCGCGGTAGCGGGAGTCGATCACCTCGACCGCCGGCAGCACGAAGCGTGTGGCCGCCAGCACCTCGCCGATATGACATCCGGGTCCCCGCAGAGGCGCCTTGGTCACGAAAGCGATCTCCGCCTCGATCTTGGGGTGGATGAGGCGGCCGATGTCGATCTCGCCGCCATCGGGGCAGCCCATGTAGTCCATCAGGAAGCCGTAGATCGGGACCTCCACGCCCATCTGCTTCATCTTGGCGCGCGAGGTGAGGCCCATCTTCAGCCCGGCCATCCGGTGGCCGCGCGCGAGCTTGCGGGCACGGATGGCATACTGAATGGCGTAGGCGTCCTCGAAGTCCATCTCCGGATGCTGGTCGGTGATCTTGAGGACATCGCGTCCGGCGAGCTCCGCGCTTTCGAGGTGCTCCGCGAGGCCGGCGATGGTGGCTTCGGACAGCTGCATGCGCCTAGACGAACCTGCAGTTCACCGAGCCCACGCCCCCCAACCGCATGTGCAAGCTGTCGCCGGCGCGGATCGGGAACATGATCGAAAGCGAGCCGGACAGGATCACCTCGCCGCTCTTCAGCGGCAAGCCGAGGCTACCCAGCTTGTTGGCGAGCCAGACGACGGCGCTCACCGGGTTGCCGAGCGAGGCCGCGCCCGCACCGGTGCCGATGATCTCGCCGTTCTTCTCCAGGACCATGCCGCAGGTGGCGAGATCCACCCGCCGCGGGTCCACGGCGCGGTCGCCGAGCACGAATGCGGCGGCCGAGGCGTTGTCCGCCACGGTGTCTTGAATCTTGATCTTCCAGTCGGTGATGCGCGAATCGACGATCTCGAAGGCCGGCATCACGCAGTCGGTTGCAGCGAGCACGTCGGCGCCGGTGAGCCCGGGGCCGGTCAGGTCTCGCCCGAGCACGAACGCGATCTCGCCTTCGCCGCGTGGCTGGCAGAAGCGCTTCGCCTCCAGCGTTTCCCCATCGCTGCAGGCCATGGCCGACAGCAGGTGTCCGAAGTCGGGCTGATCCACCTTGAGCAGCTGCATCACCGCTTTCGCCGTGATGCCGATCTTCTTCCCCACCACGCGCTCTCCCGCATCGCGACGGCGGCCAACGGTGTGCAGCTGGACCTGGTACGCCTCGTCGACGCTGATGGAAGGCTCGCGCTCGGTGAGCGGGGCGATCTGCCGAGCGTTGCTCCAGGCCTCGAACAACTCGTCGCCAAGCGCGACGATGCGATCCTCGGATACGGACACGGGTAGCCTTAAGCGTTCACGCTGGCGTCGCGCGGCAGAGTGTACACCGGGAGCATGTGCGGACCGCGCTGATCACTGCTCCCGACGGATTCACTTCTTCGCCCCCACGGCTTCCTCTTCGCGCTTGGCGATGTTGGCCAGAATCTCCGCGCCCCGATTGGCGGCCGAGAGCCCGCGGAACAGGAAGCAGAGGTTGATCACCGCCTGCATCTCCTCCCAGCTTGCTCCCGCACGACGCGCGGCGATGCCGTGCAGCGTGGCGGCGTCGTTCAAGTCCATGAGCAGCATCCCGAACAGCATGAGCTGCGCCGTCTTCACGTCGAAGCACTTGGGGTACATGCCGTACTCGCGCACGCGCTCCTGAAGAGCGAGCATGGTCGGATCCAGCGCGCCGGTGACGTTGAGGCGTGCCTCGATGCGCGGGGGAACGAAGCCGAGCAGGTCCTGGTACACCTCGGCGCGCTGCTGCAGGGTCTGGCTGGGATCGGCATACGCGCCGATGCGGCGGCGTACGGTGTCGGGGTCGATGCGGGGCGGAAGCATGGATCTTTCTCCGGTGCGCGTGACGATCGCTTTCGAGATTATTCAGAAAATCGATTTTATTGGCAAGCAGCGATTTTCCGGCTATGCTCAGGCCATGCTGCACAGCAGACCCGAGGCCTCCATAGCCGGCGAGGGCAAGCCGGAACGCGGTGGCCCAAACGGCGCGCAGCCTGCCGGCGGGACCCTGGCGTCGGCCCTGGCGCTGCGTATCCGCGAAACGATCCTGCGCGGCGAGCGTGCGCCGGGGGCGAGGCTGCGCCTCGACGAGCTTCGCGCGGCCTACGGCGTGTCGCTCAGCCCGCTGCGCGAGGCGCTGTCCCGATTAGCCGCGGAGGGGCTGGTGATCGCGCAGGACCAGCGCGGCTATCGCGTGGCGCCGGTATCGCCGGAGAACCTCGAGGAGGTCACGCGCCTGCGCATCGCGCTGGAGGGCATGGCGCTGCAGGAGTCGATCCGCGTCGGCGACGAGCACTGGGAAGGGGAGGTGCTGGCCGCTTTTCACCGGCTCACTCGCCTGGAGCAGCGCTCGCCCAAGCGCGAGCGCATCCCGGAGTGGGAGGCGCGGCATCGCGAGTTCCACTTCGCTCTGCTCGCAGCCTGCGGGATGCCGCTGCTGTTGCAGTTCTGCCGCACGCTGCACGATTTCAGCGATCGCTACCGCCGCCTGTTCCTCGCGCGCCATCCGCTCGACCGTGACGTCCACGCAGAGCACCTTGCGCTGTTGCAAGCGGCGATCGAGCGCAAGCAGCGCAAAGCGACCGACCTGCTCGAGCAGCACGTGACCCGCACCAGCGCCAATGTCCGCTCGGCGATCCTGCGCAACAGCAAGCGCTGACCGGGCGCAGCAGCTGGCGGCAGGCCTTCGGGCGCCGCGCCGGGACGGTACGATCCGGGTGAATCGTCCTATAATGCCGCGGGTCTCCTCGCGTTCACGCCGGGCGCACCGCCGTGACGCAGAGGGGATACGGAGTCATGCACGCCCAGCAGTCACAGGCTTGAATTCACTCGTTGTGTTCCAGATCAGCGCATGCAGCCGGCGCGGGCCGGGCGTCGCGCCAACCGCATAGAGGAGAAGCCAAAGTGAGAACGGCATCGACCGGGATCAAGATCGTTTGCGCCATCCTGCCCCTGGTGTTCGCATCCGGCTGTGCTACCAGCTCGGGTTCCGCTGCCCCCAAGCCGGCGCCGCCGCCGGACAAGGCGGACCAGGCGCTCACTGCCGCACAAAGCGCGATGCAAGAAGCCAAGGCCGCGCGCGCTGCTGCTGACGCCGCGCTTGCCGAAGCACGTGGGAACCGGGCCAGGCTCGACGAGATCCTTGCGACCGTGAAGACCAGCTCCAGCCAGGGCGACACGACCGCGCAGAAAGCGCTGGAGGCCGCTCAGGCCGCGAACCAAGCCGCGCAGGAAGCCAAGACGCTCGCCGAAGAGGCGATGATCTCGGCGCAGAAGGTCAACACCAAGACCGACCGCATGTTCCAGAAGGCGATGCGGAAGTGATCTCGCGTACCGCGCGCCGCCCGGCGCCGGCGCGCGCTAGTTCTCGACCGCGGCCGCGTTGCGCAGGATTTCTTCCAGCGTGCTGGAACCGGTGCTGATCGGTATCGGGATCGCTCGCTTCTGGCTGGCGGCCGCGGCCACCCTATCCCAATCCACCTGACGCCGCCGCGACACGCTGCGTGCGATCGCCGCGATCGCCGGCGTGAGGTTCTCGCCCTCCTCGTCCGGAATCGTCTGGATGCGGGGAAAGACCTGGAGGTACGGCAGCTCGCCGCGCCAGCCCAACAGGTAGTGCTCATCGATGATGCGCACGGGGCTACCGACGGGAACCTGTGCGTAGAGCGACTCGATGTCTTCGGGATACAGTCGGATGCAGCCGTGGCTCACGCGCATCCCGACGCCCCAGGGCTTGTTGGTGCCGTGGATCAGGTAGCCACCGCTTAGCCCCAGGTACAGCGCGAAGTTTCCGAGCGGGTTTCCCGGCCCAGGCGGCACCTCGGCCGGCAGCCAGTCCCCGTCCGCCGCGTGCTCCTCGCGGATGTCGGCAGACGGACGCCAAACCGGGTTCGGCGTCTTGCGGGCGACCTTCGTTTCCCCGAGCGGTGTTCGCGCGTAGTCGGTTCCGATGCCGACGGGATGCGTGATCACTTGGCCGGGCTGGCCACGCTCCGGCCGCTGGAAGTAGAACAGTCGAAGCTGCGCCAGATTGAGCACGATGCCACGGCGCGGGCCGGGAGGCAGCACAAACTGTGTGGGCACGACCACGCGCGTGCCGGCACCGGGCACCCACGGGTCCACTCCCGGATTCGCCGCCGTGATCTCGCCGTAGCCCAGGTCGAACCGGCGAGCCAGATCGAGCAGCGTGTCGTTCTCTTGAGCAATCACCACCTGCACTTCGCCAACCAAGTCGCTTCCATCGGGTGGAAGCGGGAAGGTTGCTGCCGCGCCGCTCTGCGCACACAGAACCAAGCTCGCCACAACGGCAGAGCGAAATCGCGGGCCGCAGGATCGAGAATCGGAGTAAGCGAGAAGCGACACAGGGAAATTACGAAGGAATTGAGCGAAAGCCGGCCATAGCTACACTGAACGGGAAAGTCCGCCGCTGCACCCTATCCTCGAGCTTCGTCCGGGTCTTGTCCGGAGCCGTCGCGGATCCCACGGCAACACGAGGAAAGTATAAACAGAGGTCGGGATCCATTCGGTGCCACTGAGCCGCGGAGACGGGCCGACGTGCTGGCCGATCGCTCCGACTGTTGACAGTGCGGCGCCCGGGCCTCTCAACCCATCCAGGCCAACACAGCGAGCGCAGCGAAGCAAGCTTAGCGTGTTGGCGCCGGCTGATCTAGCCCGATGGATGTGAGCGACGCGGCGGTGCCGTCACTGCGCTGCCAGCGGACGAGCGGTGCCGTCCGCGGCGGCGCGCTTCTGCGGGTGCGCGGGTTTCGCCGGCTTGGGATGGTCGAGATCCGCGAGGGCTTTTGCGCGTGCCTTGTCGCACTCGAGCTTGGGCTTCTTGCGCATGCAGGTGGCATAGTCGTCGCTGATCTTCTTCTCCGCGGCGGCACGCCGTTCTGGCTCGGATGCCGGCACGGCAGGCGTTGTGGCCGGAGCAGGCGCTGCGCTGCTGGCAGACGGTGGCGTCCCGGCGACCAGCTCCTCGGAGGCGATCGGCTGGGTTGCCGGGTGTGTGACGGCAGGCGCAGGCGGCTCGGCGGTGACCGGAGAGGTCGGCTGGCTGGCGGCTGGAGCCTGGGTCCCGCGATCGGGGCGTGGTGGCTGCGCTGCTTCGACAGAAGGCGGCGGCGCGCTCGCGTCCCTGACGGGCGCCGCATCGACGCTCTTGACTGGCACCGGGGATGAGGACGGCGCAGCGGGATCGGTTGGCTTCGCTCCGGCCAAACTCGCCATCGCCCGGTCCCGTTCCGACGCGCAGGCGGACTTGTCCTTGTGCGTCCTCCTGCACACCTCGTACTGCTTCAGGATGTCGGCCGTGGCCGGAGAGATGTGAGGCGTGGCTTCCACCGGTGCAAGGGTGGCCTGCACATCCGGCTCCGGCGAATCGTCGGTGTGGGATTGCGGCTGCTTGGACGTCGCCGGCTTCTGCGGCTCTCCCGCGTGCGGTGGGTTGGCCTTGGGTCGCGAACGCGACACGTTGCCCATCAAGTCTTCGCCGCACGCATCGGCGAGGTTCGACTGCCAGGGAACGGTGATCCTATGGCCGTCTTCACAGCGCAGTATCAGCTGGTCGATGAACTTGTTCGGCTCGACCTCGACGTGATAGTGGCTGCCGACGATCTCGTAGGCCAACAGGTTGCCGCTGGCCAGTGCCATCGCGGCGGCGGCAAGCATGCTGTACGCTTTCATGCACAGGCCTCTTCTCGGCTGGATGCTGTAGGGCTGGAGAGCAGTGGGGAGCAGGAACCGCGCCAGGACTCCCCGTCTACAGGCGTTATCGGCCCCGCGGGGACGCTCTTGATACCTCCGGACTGCGGTCGTGGAGGGCGCCTTGGCGCCGGATCGGTGGACGCTGGGGACGGCGCCGGGCCGCTATCTCCAGAATCCGAGGTGAGGCAGAGCGGCTTCGTCCTCGAGCAGCGGACCGATGACCAGGATTCGGCGCTGGCCGCGCGCGAAGACCTCCCGACACGGCAACGCGAGCGTCGGATTTTCCGGGTGGCTGCCGGTGAGCGAGAGCAGCCGCGATTCGGACAGGGCGTAGACCACGCGCTCAATGCCTGACCAATAAACGGCCCCCGCGCACATCGCGCACGGCTCGGCGCTGCTATACAGCGTGGCCTGCGCCAGGCGCTGCGGGGGAAAGCGGCGCGAGGCCTCGCGCACGGCGATCAGTTCAGCGTGCCCGGTCGCATCGCCACCCGGCCAGCCGAAGGCGTTGCCCGCGGCGGCCAATATCTCGTCGGCATCATCCACGATGAGCGCACCGAACGGATGCTTGCCCGCGGCCTTCGCCTCGCTGGCAAGCGCGATCGCTCGGCGTAGATAGTGGAGGTCGCGCTCGGTGGGGATGGCGTCCATCGGCCTGTGCGTCACTCGAAGCGGACCGCCCTAAGGCCGGCGCGCAACGCGCGCATACAGAGGGAGCGACGCTCGAGCTGGGATCAGCGAGGCGCGCGGGCAGCTCCCTGTCGTTCCGGCTACCGAAGAATCGGGTAGACGCTCGCGAAGTCGTCGGTCCACACCCCAGTCCTGCTCGGGAACCTCGCCACCGGCGCCGGCTGCTCGCGCGAGGAGACTCGCGGCGAGTCGCTCACGAGGACCCATTTGGCACCGTATGACACTCCTGTCCCGTCGTCCTCGGTGTCGATTACTTTGGCTTGCTTCCCGAATGCGTCGGCCGCCGCCTTCACCACCGGAGCGAGATCGAGGAACTTGTTCGAGACGTGCACCGCCATCACTCCTTCCGGCTTGAGGTGATGGAAGTACAACGCGAAGGCCTCCTTCGTCAACAGGTGCACCGGGATCGAGTCGCCCGAGAAAGCATCGACGACGAGCACATCGAAGCGCTGCGGCGGCTCGCGTTCGAGCGACAGCCGGGCGTCTCCCAGCGCGATCTCGGTCCGCGCAGGGGAATCGCGCAGGAACCAGAACTGCCCCTGGGCGATCGTGATGACAAGAGGATTCACCTCGTAGAACCGGTAGGTGTCGCCCGCTCGCCCGTAGGCCGCGAGCGTGCCGGCGCCCAATCCGATGACTCCGACGCGCTGCGGCGCCGAGGATCGCGTCCCCAGGATCGCAATTCCGACGCCATTGCGCTGCGTGTAGTACGTCGTCGGAATGCGACGGTAATCCGCGCTCAGCAGCTGCATTCCGTGGATGATGCTGCCGTGGTAGAGCTTGCGTGCCAGGCTGGCGCCCGTCCCGGCGTCTTTCACGGTGAGCGTTCCGTAGAAGTTGCGCGCCATCAGCCGGACCTCGTGGCGTACTGCAGCGGCTTCGCGGACGAGAGGCCCAATCAGGCCCAGGACCAGCGCCAGCAGCAATGCCCACTTGATCTTGATCCTTCCGCGGTGCAGCCAGCCGGTGCGCACGTAGTCCAGCGCCAGGACGACCGATAGCGCGCTCAGGACCAGCCCGATGGGCAGCTCATGGTAAGCGTTGAACACGCGCGGCGCGATCAAGCCCACGAAGATGCCTCCCAGCATCCCGCCCGCAGCGATCATGAGATAGAAGGTCGTCAGGTGACGTGCATTGGGCTTCAAGCCGGCAAGCTCGCCGTGGCAGGTCATCGATACGACGAACAACGAGCCCGAGAACAGGGCGATGAGCGTGAGCAGACTGCTGCGTCCCTCGTGGAAGAGCACAGCGAAGGCCATGGCTGCGAGCGCGACGGCGAACAGCGGCAGGAACAGCCATCGCTTGTACCACCGCGCGCTTTCGAAGCACAGGATGAAGCTCAGCAGATACAGCGTCAGAGGCAGGACCCACAGAAACGGAATGGGCGCCACGTTCTGCGTCAGATGAGCCGTGACCGCAGCCAGGAGCACCGAGGGGCAGAACGCCAGGAAGGCCCACAGTCCGAGCAGCCGGATCGGTGGTCCCTGCGGCGCCCGGTCCGGGTCGAGTCTGTACACAGGCCGACGTGCCGCGTGCCAGGCGAGACAACCACAAGAGACAGCGAACAGGACGTACCCGACCGACCACGCGGCCGATTGCCGCTGAAGCGTCAAGTTGGGCTCCACCAGTGCGGGATAACTCAGCAGCGCCAGCATCGACCCGAGGTTGGAGAGGGCGAACAGACGATACGGCGCCGCGTGCGAGCGCTCGGCCGCGTACCACGCCTGAAGCAGCGGGCCCGTCGTCGAGAGGAGGAAATAAGGCAAGCCGATCGAGGAGGCGAGCACCGCGAGGATGCGAAGCGCCGGGTCCTCGGTGCCTGTCGGCTTCCATGCCGCGTTCAGTGTCAACGGCAAGGCCAACAGGCTGCCCGCGAGCAGTGTCAGGTGCAGCCAGCTTTGCCTCCTCGGCGACAACGTGCTGACCGACCAGTGCACATACAAGTAGCCGAGCAGCAGCACCGACTGGAAGAAGAGCAGGCAGGTCGTCCAGACCGCCGCGGACCCACCGAACCACGGCAGCACCATGCGCCCGATCATCGGCTGCACCTCGAACAGCAGGAGTGCGGCCGCGAATATGGTGATGGCGTAGAGACCGCTCCGTGGCGTTGCCATGCGAAGTGTCGAGGCCGCTTCAGTCGCAGGATCGGTCTGCACGGGGCAATGATACTGCGGGCGATGCGTACGCGGCGCTGTGCGGGCCGTGGGAGCGAAGCTGTTCGTGGCCTGCCGGCTCAGGCGCGGGCGGCGCGCTCGAGCATCCGGCGGCTCACCTGGTTGTGGCGTTCGATGAGCGGGGCGAGCTCGGCTGTCACGAGCGCGCCGTGGTCCACCACGATGCGCCCGTTGATCACGGACAACCATGCGTGTGCGGGCGCGCAGGTGATCAGCGCGGAGACGAGATCGGACTGCGCGCCCGCGTGTTCCAGGTCGTCCACGCGGAACGCGACCAGGTCGGCGGCCTTGCCGGTCTCGAGGCTGCCGATATCGTCTCGGCCGAGCACGCGCGCGCCGCCGAGCGTCGCCAGCTCCAGGGCTTCGCGGGCCGACAAACCGGCCGATGCAGCCTCCTGCTCATGGGGCGCCACGCGCTGCAGCAGCATCGCCTGCCGCGCCTCGGCCAGGAGATGGCCCGAGTCGTTGCTAGCCGAGCCATCCACCCCGAGCGCGACGTTGACCTGTCGATCCAGCATTCTGCGCACGGGCGCGATCCCAGAACCGAGGATCATGTTGCTGCTGGGGCAATGACACACGCCGGCTCGCGCGTGCGCGAGGCGGTCGATACCCGAGCTCTCGACGTGAACCACATGTGCGAACCAGCAGTCTGCACCCAACCATTCCACCGAGTCCGCGAGATCGAGCGGATGCAGCCCGAATCGGTCCAGGCAGAAACGGGACTCGTCCAACGTCTCCGCGAGATGGGTGTGCAGGCCGACGCCTCGGAAGCTGCGCGCCAGACGGGCTGCGTCGCGCATCAGCTCCGGCGTCACGCTGAACGGTGAGCAGGGCGCAAGCCCGATGCGCAACATGGAGCGCGGCGCAAGGTCGTGGAAGGTCTCGATGACGCGTCGACAGTCGGACAAGATCGCCGGCTCGTCCTCGACGATACGGTCCGGGGGCAGCCCGCCGCGGCTCTCGCCCAAGCTCATGCACCCGCGCGTGGCGTGAAAGCGCACGCCGATCTCTCTCGCCGCGTGGATCTCGTCGTCCAGGCGAGCCCCGTTCGGAAACAGATACAGATGATCGGCAACGGTCGTAGCACCCGATCGCACCAGCTCCGCCAAAGCCGTCTTCGCGCTGACATAGACGGCTTCCGGATCGAGTTCCGCCCAGATCGGATAGAGCAGCCGCAGCCAGTCGAACAGCGCAAGCCGGCGCCCCGTGCCCACGGCGCGCGTGAGAGACTGGAACAGGTGGTGGTGGCAGTTGATGAGCCCGGGCAGCACAACGCAACCGCGTGCGTCGATCGTCTCCTGTGGGTCGCGCGCGGGTCGATCGGCAGCGATCCAGCTCTGGATCTCCGCGTGAGTCCCGACCGCTTCGATCGCATCGCCGCAGACGAGGACCGAACCGTCCTGGATCTCGCGGCGTCCAGGGTCCATGGTGACGACCACATCGGCGTGCGCGATCAGCAGCCGAGGCGCTTGCGTGCTCATGGCAGCGTCATCGTCATCGGATTTGCCTCGAACGCGTCAGAGCAAAGGGAGGTCGAGGCGGATCGGCGAGCGCGTAAGCCCGCAGTTGCCGTGATAATCCGACGCCTTGGCCTTCACGCTTTCCACGCCGGGCGGCTCATCCGGAGCTCGCGGCATTCCCCACGATCCCCGTGCGTGCGTGTTCGATCGACTCCGCCGCTTCTTCACTTGCCTTCGCATCGGCGGTTTCTTCGGGATGGATGACCCCATAGCGCAGCCCCAGCTCGCGGAGATAACGCCGGTAGGCGACCGACAGGCGGTCGCAACGCACGGACCGCTCCGCCCCTGGATCGAGGGGCAACCGCTTCGGCACTTGGTTCTCGAGGATCGGTTTGTCTTGCAGGAAGATGCGGTCCTGGAACGCCCGCAGTTCTTCATCCGTCTGCTCGAAGTTAGTGAGCGCCAGCAGCATCCACACACGGCTGCGTTCCTGCTCCAGGGGTTGTACATGGAGGCTGATTGCCTCGCGAAACGCGTGTTGCGCCTGCGGCAGCTTGTTCAGGATCGCCGTCAAGGCGCGCACGACGCGATAGGCATATTCGACGTCGCTCCCGCCTTGCGCCAGCGTGTTGGTCTGCGGCTGCCAGAAGAAGCAATGGCGTGCCTGCACCCCGCGGCCGCCCTGGCCGTCGTCGAAGCTGCCGACCGCGTAATCGCGGACCTCGGTCCGCGCAGTCTCGCCGAGGATGCCTTCGTGCACGAACGGGAAGTGCGCCATGTCCAGGAAGTTCTCCACGATGCGCGGGCCGCTCGCCTCCACCTCGTAAGGTCCGCAATGCACGCGGCGCAGGCCGACATCGTGGTACTCGGGAAACGAAGGGACTTGCAGCGCGGGCTCACCCAGGCTCACCCACACCAGGCCGTAGCTCTCTTGGACCCGGAAGCTCGTTACGCGTGCGCGGGCGCGCCCGGCAAGCTCCGGATGCGCCGGGATCGCCGTGCAACGCCCTTCCGCGTCGTAGCGCCAGCCGTGATAGCGGCACACCACCTCCTGCCCGACCCGATGCCCGATGGACAACCGTGTGCCGCGGTGAGGACAGCGGTCTTCCCATGCCCGCACGGCGCCATCGGCGGCGCGCCAGAGTACGATCTCGCGGTCGAGCAGGTGCGTGGCGACCAGTCGGCCGCCCGCGATCGACGCGCTCGCTTCGACGGGGTGCCAGTCGTCGACCAAGATCGGGTCTTCACACACGGGAGTCGCTTGCTCGCACGTGGCGGGCGAGCCGCCTCACTTGCCCGGATCGGCGGCGCGGTGGTCGATTTCCTCGATCCATTTCGTTTTGACTGTCGCAGGCAGAAACGACGCGGCGATGGAGTTGCGCGCAAGTTGCACGAGATCAGTCCGAGTGAGGCCAAGCGCACGCTGGCAGGCGAGATAGTTCTCGAGCACATAGCCGCCGAAGTACGCCGGGTCGTCGGAGTTCACCGTCACGCGCAGCCCGATCCCGAGCAGGCGTTTGAGGTTGTGATCTTCCAGCCGCTTGAATACCGCGAGCTTCACGTTGGAAAGCGGACATACGGTGAGCGGGATCTGCTCGTCGGCCAGCCGCCGGCACAGCGTCGCATCCTCCTCGCAGCGCACACCGTGGTCGATGCGCGAGACCTTCAAATCGTCCAGCGCTTCGTAGATGTAGGACGGCGGCCCTTCCTCGCCGGCATGCGCGACGGTCAGGAATCCCGCTGCCCGCGCGCGCTCGAACACGGCGGAGAACTTGGACGGTGGATGCCCGAGCTCGGAAGAGTCGAGTCCCACCGCGCAGATCCTGTCCTGGTGAGGCAACGCCAGCTCCAACGTCTGCATCGCCGCTTCTGCGCTCAGATGCCGCAGGAAACACAGGATCAGCCGGGAGGAGATCCCGAGCGCCCGCTCGCCATCGGTCAACGCGCGCCAGATTCCATCGAGCACGGTGTCGAAAGAGATGCCGCGCTCAGTGTGCGTCTGAGGGTCGAAGAAGATCTCGACGTGGACCACGCCATCGGCCTTCGCCCGCTCGAGGTAGGCCCAGGTCAGACGATAGAAATCCTCCGCGTCGCGCAGTACGGCTGCGCCCTCGTAGTAGATGTCCAGGAACGATTGCAGGTCGTGGAAGCGGTATGCCTGGCGGAGCGCCTCGACCGAAGCGTACTTGAGCTTCACGCCGTGTTTGTGCGCGAGCGCGAACACCATCTCGGGCTCCAGCGTGCCCTCGATATGCAGGTGCAGCTCTGCCTTCGGGAGGCCGCGGACAAACGCGTCCAGATCGGTCGCTGCGGCGTGCGGATCAGTCTCTTGCATGGGCGCCCTCCGAGCGCAGGGGCAGGAACGAATCCGTGCCTCGTACGTGCATGCCTCGATCCGCCCGCAGCGCTGCTCTACCTGGGGATCGAGCCCTCGACTCCTTCGACGTACCAGTCGAAGCTCATCAACTGATCGAGCGGCATCGTGGAACCGGCGGGCACCCTGACCGTTCCGGACTGGTCCTTGACCGGACCCTGGAACGGGGTGAGCTTGCCGTCGATCATCGCCTTCTTCTTGTCTTCGAACACCTTGGCCACGTCCAGCGGGACGGCTGGATTCAAGGGCGTCATCACCACGAGATTTTCCTTCAGGCCCCACTTGACCACCTCGGGCTTCCAGGTGCCGTCCAGCACCTTCTTGACCGTCGCGATATAGAACACCCCCCAGTTGTTGGTGTTGGCCGTCAAATGGGCCTTGGGCGCGAACTTGGTCATGTCGGAGTCCCAGCCGAAGGCGTGCACGCCTTTCTCCTGCGCCACCTGGACCACTGCGGGAGAATCGGTGTTCTGGCACAGCATGTCTGCGCCCTGCGCGATCAGCGTTTCCGCGGCCTGCCGCTCCTTGGCCGGGTCGTACCAGCTGTTGACCCAGATCACCTTCGTCTTGACCTTCGGATTTACGCTCCTCGCCCCTTGGGTGTAGGCGTTGATGTTGCGGATCACTTCCGGGATCGGGAACGAGGCGATGAAGCCCAGCGTATTGCTCTTGGTCATCTTGCCGGCGACTACGCCGAGCAGGTAGGCGCCCTCGTAGAAGCGCGCCTCGTACACGCCGAGGTTCTTGGCGGTCTTGTAGCCGGTGGCGTGTTCGAAGATCACGTTGGGAGCGCTCTGCGCCACCTTGACCGTCGCGTTCATGAAGCCGAACGAGGTGGTGAAGATGACCTTGTTGCCATCGGCGACGAGCTGGCGCAGCACGCGCTCCGTGTCGGCGCCCTCGGCCACGTTTTCCACATAGGTGGTCTTTACTTTCGCACCGAATTCCTTCTCCAATGCCTTGCGTCCCTGGTCGTGCGCGTAGGTCCAGCCGGCATCCCCGACCGGGCCCACATAGATGAAGCCGACCTTGAGCGGCTCCTGATCCGCGAACGCCGCTGCGGCAAACGGGCCCGCCGCGGCGAGTGCCGCCAGGATCGAGGAATTGATCAGAAGGGTTCTACGGTCCATCATGGGTCTCGCTCCTATGTCTTGCGGAAGATGCGTTGTCGTCGGCGACCAGATCCTCGAGGCGAAACCGTGCGATCCGGCCAATCTCTTGCAAACAGGTGGAGAATTCGCGTGCCGGGTCGTTGCCGACGCGCTGCGCGAGCCGTGCGAGGATCTCGCTGCGGTCCAAGCCGCGCACGGCAACGATGAAGGGGAACTCGAACTTGCGGCGATAGCCCGCGTTGAGCGCTTGAAACTGCGCGAATTCTTCGGGCGTGCAGCGGTCGAGCCCGGCCGAGGACTGCTCGGCGCGCGAGGCATCGGTGAGCTCGCCCGCGATCGCCAACTTGCCGGCGAGCTCCGGGTGAGCTCGGATGAGAGCGAGCTGCTCGTCGCGGGCGGCGGCCTCCACGCTCCGCTGCATGGCCGACCACAACCCAGGTATCGAGCCGAATGGACGCTCTTGCCAGGCCCGCTCGGCGACCCACGGAGAGTGCTCGTACACGTGGCCGAGCCGCGCCACGAACGCGGCTCGATCCAGGCGATTGACCTCGCTCAACGGGATGCGCCTCGCATCACTCATGACGCCTGCAATGCTCGATCAAGGCTGCTGCGGCCGGTGCGGATGCCGGGCGATCCAGTGCCGGGCGATGTCGACGCGGCGACAGATCCAGACCCGATCGTGCCTCTGGACATGGTCGAGAAAACGCGCCAGCGAGGCGATCCGCGCCGGCCGTCCGGCCAGCCGGCAATGCAGGCCGATGGACAGCATCTTGGGCGCGGCCTCGCCCTCCGCGTACAAGACATCGAAGGCATCTCTCAGGTAAGCGAAGAACTGCTCGCCGCTGTTGAACCCTTGCTGTGTGGCAAAGCGCATGTCGTTCGTGTCCAGCGTATAGGGGACGATCAGATGCGGCTTGCCGCTCACCACCTCCCAGTAGGGCAGGTCGTCGCTGTAGGAGTCGGCATCGTAGAGGAAGCCGCCGTGCTCGACTACCAGCCGGCGCGTGTTCTCGCTCGTGCGTCCGGTGTACCACCCCAGCGGCGCGGCGCCGGTCACGTGCCGGATCGCATCCACCGCGAGGCGCAGATGCGCGCGCTCCGTGGCTTCATCCACGCCGTGATAGTTGATCCAGCGCCAGCCGTGACTGGCGATCTCGTGTCCCGCCTCGGCCATCGCCGCCCCGGCTTCCGGATGGCGCTCCAACGCCATGCCGACCGCAAACACGGTGAGCGGCAGGCCGCGGTCGCCGAACAGGCGCAGCAGGCGCCACACGCCCGCTCTGCTGCCGTATTCGTACAGCGACTCCATGCTCATGTGGCGCGCGCCGGCGAAGGGCTGCGCGCCGATGATCTCGGATAGGAAGGTCTCCGACGCAGCGTCGCCGTGCAGCACGCAGTTCTCCGCGCCCTCCTCGTAGTTGAGCACGAACTGCAAAGCGATGCGTGCCTGCCCAGGCCAATCCGGGTGCGGCGGCGTGCGCCCGTATCCGATCAGGTCCCGGGGATAGTCCGATGAGGATCGGGTCACTGGGATCGGCACGGAGAGTCAGTCGCGGGCGGCTTCACGGGTTGTCCAGGCTCGGCGTCCTGCGGCGGTACCGCCGAATCCTAAAGCAAAATCGGCGCAGGCGGTGCACGACGCCCAGGGGCGGACATCTTTGAGGCTGGTTGTGGGGAAGCGCCGGGAGTTTGGTTGTATGCTAAGCCAAATCGACTCTGTGTTCGCCGTTTTCCGATCCGGCCCCTCGGGGCGGGTCGGCCGTGCGCCAGCCGAACCATGGGCAAGCTCACCACTCACATCCTGGACACCGCGCACGGCAGGCCGGCCGCGGGCGTATTCGTCGAGCTGTACCGCCGCTCGTCGGGCGAGTGCATCGCCTCCGCTCGCAGCAACGACGATGGCCGCTGCGATCGCCCGCTGCTCGAGGGTGCGGAGTTCCGGCGCGGCGAGTACGAGCTGCTGTTCCACGTCGGGGACTACTTTCGCGCTCTCAATGTGCCGGTTCCGGAGCCCGCATTCCTCGATCGCGTGAGCGTGCGGTTCGGGATCGCCGATGAAGCCGCGCACTATCACGTCCCGCTGCTGGTGTCCCCGTGGAGCTATTCCACCTACCGGGGCAGCTGATGATGGGCCAAGCCGCGGGTGCTGCAGTCCGGTTTCTGCTCGACGGCGAGGTGATCGAGGCCGAAGGCATCGCGCCCACCACCACGCTGCTGGAATTCCTGCGCGAGCGCCTCGGGCGCACCGGCACCAAGGAAGGCTGCGCCGAAGGCGACTGCGGCGCTTGCACCGTGGTGCTGGGTGAGCTGACCGCGGACGGAGTTAGCTATCGCGCGGTCAATTCATGCATCCGCTTTCTGCCCACCGTCGACGGGAAGGAGCTGGTGACCGTGGAGAGCCTCAAAGCTGCGGACGGCACGTTGCATCCGGTGCAGCGGGCGATGGTGGACTGTCACGCGTCGCAGTGCGGGTTTTGCACGCCCGGCTTTGTGATGTCGCTGTTCGCGCTGTATCTGGAGCAGCCGGCGGCCGACCGCTCGGCAGTGACCCGTGCGCTGGCAGGCAACCTATGTCGCTGCACCGGTTATCGGCCGATCCTCGACGCCGGATGCCGGATGCATGGGTACCCGGAGCCGCGCGTCTGGTCCCGCCTCGAAGCGCGAAGCGGCGCGCGGCGCGAAGCGCTCCAGGCGATTCGGCGCAGCGGGACGCTCACGCTCGCGGGTGAACCCGGCTTCCATGCTCCCGCGTCGGCAGACGAGCTGGCGCGGCTGTATCGCGACCACCCGCACGCGCTCCTGCTCGCCGGCGGCACCGATATCGGGCTGTGGGTCACCAAACAGTTGCGCGAGCTGCCGCCGCTGATCTATATCGGCAACGCGGCCGACCTCAGCTTCGTGCGCGAGAGCGGCGACTGGCTCGAGATCGGCGCGGCGGTGAGCCTGACCGATGCTTACGACGCGATCGTGGAGCGCTATCCCACGCTGCGCGAGCTGGCCGATCGGTTCGGCTCCCCGCCGGTGCGAAACGCGGGCACGCTCTGCGGCAATATCGCCAACGGGTCGCCAATCGGGGATTCCATGCCGTTCATGATCGCGCTCGGGACGACGCTCGTCCTGCGCCACGGCGATCGGCGGCGCGAGCTTGCGTTGGACGGCTTCTACCTCGGCTATCAGAAGACTGCGCTGGAAGCAGGCGAGTTCGTCGAGGCTGTGCGCATTCCGCTGCCGCGGCCGGGCAGGCTGTTCGCGAGCTACAAAGTATCGAAGCGCGTGGACCAGGACATCTCGGCGGTGTGTGGGGGCTATGCGCTGGATCTCGCCGACGGGCGGATCGCCGCGGCACGCATCGCTTATGGCGGCATGGCGGCGGTTCCGCAGCGCGCGCGGCATACCGAAGCCGCGCTCATCGGCAACCCGTGGACGCGCGAGAGCGTCGCAGCGGCTTTGCGGGCGCTCCCGCAGGACTACGCACCGATCTCCGACATGCGGGCGAGTCGCGAGTACCGGATGCAGATCGCCCAGAACCTGCTCACACGGTTCTTCCTCGAGCACCAACCTGCCGGCCACCCCCTGCGGGTGGCGCAGGTGGCCCCGGCCTAAGCCGATGTCCGAGCCGCTGCACGAGACGATCGCCGGGCAGCCCCTGCCGCACGAGAGCGCGCACCTGCACGTGAGCGGGGAAGCCGTCTACACCGACGACGTCGCTCTGCCCGCGAACACCCTGCACGCGGCGCTCGGCATGAGCACTGTGGCGCACGCGCGCATCCGCTCGCTGGACTTGAGTGCGGTGCGCGCATGCGCCGGAGTCGTCGACGTAGCCACCGGCGCGGACGTGCCGGCCCAGAACAACTTCGGTGCGATCCTGCACGACGATCCGATCTTCGCCGATACGCTGGTGCGATTCGCGGGGCAGGCGCTGTTCGGCGTAGCCGCGACGTCCTACGCCGCTGCGCGCCGCGCCGCGCGGCTGGCGCGCGTGGAGTACGAGGAGCTGCCGGCAATCCTCGACGTACGCCAGGCGCTCGCCGCGGGGAGCTTCGTGCTGCCCACGCACACGATCCGGCGCGGAGAGCCGGAGGCCGGCCTGGCCGATGCTCCGTACCGGCTGCAGGGCTCGCTCGTCATCGGCGGTCAGGAGCACTTCTATCTCGAGGGGCAGGTGGCCGTGGCACTGCCGCAGGAAGACGGGACGATGCTGGTGTTGAGCTCGACCCAGCATCCGACCGAAGTGCAGCATGCGGTGGCGCACGCGCTCGGGCGACGCTCTCACCACGTGACCGTGCAGTGCAGGCGGCTGGGCGGGGGCTTCGGCGGCAAGGAAAGCCAGCCGGCGCAGTTCGCCTGCGCGGCTGCGGTGCTCGCCGCGCGCACGCAGCGGCCGGTGAAGCTGCGGCTGGACCGGGATGCCGACATGCTGATGACGGGCAAGCGGCACGACTTCCTCGTCGACTATGACGTCGGCTTCGACGCTGCGGGGCGTATCCGGGCGCTCAAGCTGATGCTGGCTGCGCGCTGTGGGCATTCGGCAGACCTCTCCGGCCCGGTCAACGACCGCGCGCTCTGCCATGTGGACAATTGCTACTTCCTCGAACACGTCGAGGTCGTGTCCCACCGCTGCCGGACGAATACGACATCCAACACCGCCTTTCGCGGTTTCGGGGGTCCGCAGGGGATGATGGCGATCGAGGCCGTGATCGACGACATCGCACGGCACCTGCGCCGCGATCCGCTCGAGGTGCGCCGCGCCAACTTCTACGGCACGAGCGAGCGCAACGTCACCCACTACCAGATGACAGTCGAAGACAACGTCATCGAACGCATCGTGGACGAACTGGAGGCGAGCAGCCAGTACGGTGAGCGGCGCAGCCCGATCGCGCAATTCAACGCCACCAGTCCGGTGATCAAGCGCGGCATCGCGCTCACCCCGGTCAAGTTCGGCATCTCCTTCAACGCCACGCAATACAACCAGGCCGGCGCGCTGGTCCACGTCTACACCGACGGCAGCGTGCTCGTCAATCACGGCGGCACCGAGATGGGCCAGGGGTTGTACACCAAGGTCGAACAGGTCGTGGCGACCGAGCTGGGAGTCGGGATCGGGCGGGTGCGCAGCTGCGCCACCGACACCAGCAAAGTGCCCAATACCTCCGCCACGGCCGCCTCGTCCGGCAGCGATCTGAACGGCAAGGCGGCGCAGGCCGCGGCGCGCGCGATCAAGGAGCGCCTGACCGCTTTTGCAGTGGAGAGATATCGGGTGCCGCCCGCGAGCGTGCGGTTCGAGGCGGACCGGGTGCACGTCGCAGAGCAGACGATCGACTTCGCGGCCTTGGTGGATCAGGCGTATGCCGCGCGCATCGCGCTGTCGGCCACCGGCTATTACCGCACGCCCAAGATCCACTGGGATCGGGCGACGCTCAGCGGCCGCCCGTTCTTCTACTTCGCCTACGGCGCAGCGGTGTCCGAGGTCGCCATCGATACCCTGACCGGAGAGTTTCGCCTGCTGCGCGCCGACCTGCTGCACGACGTGGGGCGCTCGCTCAACCCGGCGCTGGACATCGGGCAGATCGAAGGGGGATTCCTGCAGGGCGCCGGCTGGCTCACCACCGAGGAGCTGTGGTGGGACGAAGCCGGCCGGCTGAGGACCCATGCACCGTCCACGTACAAGATCCCCGCCGCGGGGGATTGGCCTCTAGAGGTGCGCGTGCGCCTCCTGGAGAGCGCGCCAAATCGCGAGGACACGATCTTTCACTCCAAGGCCGTGGGCGAGCCGCCGCTGATGCTCGCGATCTCCGTGTTCCACGCCATTCGCGATGCAGTGGCCAGTTGTGCCCCGCCCGGTGCGCGGTTGCAGCTCAGCGCGCCCGCCACGCCCGAGTCGATCCTGCATGCCCTGGCGGCGCTGCAGCCGTCTGAGCCGATCCGTGCGCGCGCGGCGGCGGTGGTGGGAGGCGGCGGGTGAGCGCCTGGATGAAGGCGTTGCTGCGGACGTTGGAATCGGAACCTGCGCTGGTCCGTGTCGCATTGGCGTCGGTGCTGGGCTCGGCCCCCCGCGAGGTGGGCGCGTCGATGCTGGTCGGCGCGCTCAGGCAGCACGGCACCATCGGCGGTGGCAACCTGGAATTCAAGGCGCTGGAGATCGCGCGCGCGATGCTGCACGACGCGCGCGCATGGCGAGTCGTGCGGTTCCCGCTCGGTCCTTCGCTTGCGCAATGCTGTGGCGGATTCGTCGAGCTTTGGTTCGAGCGCATCGAGGCCGCACAGCACGCCGAATTCGCCGGCCTCTACGAAGCCGAAGCGGAAGCGGCGCAAAGCGGCGCGGTGCTCGCCACGATCGCTGTGTCCGGCGCGCGCCCCCGGCACCTGCTGCTGCGGCCCGAGCTCGGTCACGACGCGCCGCTCGAGGCCTCGGTGTTGGAGATGTTGCGTTCGATGCAGGCGGAGGGGATGGCCGCGGGCCTGGTCAGCGCGAAGGGCCGCGCCGTATTCCTGGAGCGCCTCGAAGCCCCGGACACGCCGCTCTACGTGTTTGGGGCCGGACACGTGGGCCGCGCTCTGATCCCGATGCTGGCCGGGCTGCCGTTCGCCGTGACTTGGATCGACAGCCGGGACGGCATGTTCCCGAATACGCTGCCCGACAACGCGACGGCTCTCCAAACGTTGGCACCTGCGGAAGAGGTGGTGCACGCGCCTGCAGGCGCCGCGTTCGTGGTCCTGACGCACAGTCATGCGTTGGATTACGACATCTGCAGAGCGATCCTGCGGCACGGGGAGTTCAGCTTTGCCGGCCTGATCGGCTCTCACACCAAGGCCGCACGCTTTGCGCACCGCTTTGCTCGCGACGGCATTGGGGAGTGGCAGCGTGCCCGGCTCGTGTGCCCGATCGGAATCGCCGGCATCGCCTCCAAGCGCCCGGCAGCCGTCGCCGTTTCCATCGCCGCACAGCTGTTGAGCTTGCGCGATGCGCACGAGGGCCAGCACGGCGCCTTGCATGCTGGCTTCGCAGAGGTACACGGCACAGAGAAACACGAGCTGCCCTGAAGCGCCGGGAAGTACACGACGATCCGCCGCAGAGCGCAGTCCGCACGCAAGCCCAACAAGAAGAATGCATTGCCATAATGCCTCGGGACGAACGCGTAAGGTCTGCCGGCACGCAGCGCGAGGTGTTTCGTGCACGGCGCGCTCTGCGTCGTCCGTCCCTGCGCGCGGTGGGCGTTTCGTCGAGGGGTTGACCTGATGCAACGGAACCCAGAGCCCGACGTCGCGCCACGGCTTGCGCTGCGCGGGATCACCAAGCGCTACCCGGCGGTGGTCGCCAACGACTGCATCGATCTGGAGGTCGCGCCAGGCGAGATCCACGCCGTGTTAGGCGAGAACGGCGCCGGCAAGAGCACGCTGATGAAGATCATCTACGGCGTGGTGAAGCCGGATGCAGGCGAGATGCTCTGGCAGGGCAGCCGGGTCGAGGTCGCCACTCCGGCGCAGGCGCGGCGCCTGGGCATCGGCATGGTCTTTCAGCATTTCTCGCTATTCGAGACGCTGACCGTCGCGGAGAACATCGCGCTGGCGCTCGACGAGCGCGTGGCGCCGGACGAGCTTGCCTCCCGCATCCGCGCCGTGTCCCAGAGCTACGGCCTGCCCATCGACCCGGAACGCCTGGTGCACAGCATGTCGGTCGGCGAGCGGCAGCGCGTGGAGATCGTGCGCTGCCTGCTGCAGCAGCCCAAGCTTCTGATCATGGACGAGCCCACGTCAGTGCTCACTCCGCAGGCCGTGGAAAGGCTGTTCGAGACCTTGCGCCGGCTCGCCCGGGAGGGCTGCAGCATCCTCTACATCAGCCACAAGCTGGATGAGATCCGGGCGCTGTGCGATGCCGCCACGGTGCTGCGCGGCGGGCGGGTTACCGGGACCGCCGATCCGCGGCAGGAGAGCGCGGCGGCGTTGGCGCGCATGATGATCGGCAGCGAGTTGCCCGAATGCCATCTTCAGCCGCGCACGCCCGGCGAGCTGAAGCTGGAGATCGAGCGGCTGTGGCTGCCCACGCTGGATCCGTTCGGCGTGACCCTGCGGGAGGTGAGCCTCGGGGTCCGCGGCGGTGAGATCGTGGGGCTCGCGGGCGTGTCCGGCAATGGCCAGAAAGAGCTGCTGGCGGCCCTATCGGGCGAGACGCTCGCGTCCGCGCAGAGCATCCGTCTGGTGGGCGAGCCGGCGGGCAATCTCGATCCCGCGCGCCGGCGGCGCCTGGGCTTGAGCTTCGTGCCCGAAGAGCGGCTCGGCCGCGGTGCGGTTCCCGCCCTGAGCCTGGCCGCGAACGCGCTGCTCACCGGCAGCGGCCGGGGCATGGTCCGCCGGGGCTTCATCCGGGATGCGACGATGCGTGGATTCGCGCGCTCCGTGATCGAGCGCTTCAACGTCAAGTGCGGCAGCGAGGAAGCCATCGCCTCCAGCCTCTCCGGCGGTAACCTGCAGAAGTTCATCGTCGGGCGCGAGACGATGCTCAACCCGCAGGTGATCGTGGCCGCGCAACCCACCTGGGGCGTGGACATCGGCGCGACGAGGCTGATCCGACAGGCGCTCATCGATCTGCGCGACCGCGGCGTCGCCGTATTGGTGATCTCCGAGGAGCTGGAGGAGCTGTTCATGGTGAGCGACCGCATCGCGGTGATCGCCAACGGCCGGGTCTCGGCGGCGTTGCCCACCGCGCAGGCCACCGTGGAACGCATCGGCGCTTGGATGAGCGGGAAGTTCGACGACGCGCCGGCAGAGGCGATCGATGTGGAAGCTTGAGCCGCGCCCGGAGCCGTCGCGGCCCATGGCGTACGCCTCGCCGCTGATCGCGGTAGTGCTCACGCTCGCCAGCGGGTACCTGCTGTTCTCGCTGCTAGGCAAAGATCCGGTGCAGGCTTTCCAAGTCTTCTTCGTCAAGCCGGTCGAGACGCGCTATGGCGTGGGTGAGCTGCTGCTCAAGGCGACCCCGCTCATCCTGTGCGCGACCGGGCTCGCGCTCGGATTCCGCGCCAACGTCTGGAACATCGGCGCCGAAGGACAGCTCGTGATCGGTGCGATCGTCGGCGGCGGCGTCGCGCTGCATTTCAGCGAGGCGCAGGGAAGCTGGTTGCTGCCGCTGATGCTGCTGGGTGGCATGGCTGGCGGCATGGCGTGGGCGACGATTCCGGCGTTGCTGCGCACGCGTTTTCACACCAACGAGATCCTCGTGAGCCTCATGCTGGTGTACGTTGCCCGGCTGCTCCTGAGCTATCTCGTGCACGGCCCCTGGCGCGATCCCGCCGGCTACAACTTCCCGCAATCGCGGATGTTCCAGGACGCGGCGCTGCTGCCGGTTCTCGCCGATGGCATACGCACAAACTGGGCTTTCGTGTTCGCTCTCCTGCTGGCCGCGCTGTCGTGGGTGTTCGCGGAGAAGACCTTTGCCGGGTTTCGTCTCAAAGTCAGCGGCCTGGCGCCGGGCGCGGCTTCCTACGCCGGCTTCAGCGAGAAGCGCAACATCTGGCTCACCCTGCTGATCTCGGGCGCTACCGCGGGGCTCGCCGGCATCGCGGAGGTGGCTGGCCCGATCGGCCAATTGCAGCCGTCGGTGTCGCCCGGCTATGGCTTCGCCGCCATCATCGTCGCCTTCGTCGGGCGGCTGCACCCGCTGGGCGTGGTGCTTGCCAGTCTGCTCATGTCGCTGCTCTACATCGGCGGCGAGACGGCGCAGATTCAGATGTCGCTGCCGGCGGCGGTCACCGGTGTGTTCCAGGGCATGCTGCTGTTCTTTCTGCTGGCGGCCGACCTGTTCATCCAGTTCCGGATCAAGTCGGTCGCGAGGCACCCGGCACCGGGCCGCTCCACAGGCGTTGCGGCAACGGAGAGAGCGGCATGATGACCGGCTACATGATCGCTTTTCTCGCGAGTACCGTCGGCGCGGCCACACCGCTCATCTATGCCAGCTTGGGGGAGCTGATGGTCGAGCGCGCGGGCGTGCTGAACCTGGGGGTGGAAGGCATGATGCTCACCGGCGCGGTCGCGGGATTCGCGGTCGCGACGCAGACCGGCAGCCTCGCGCTCGGCTTCGCGGCCGGCATGGGTGCGGGGATGCTGCTCTCGCTGCTGTTCGGCTTCCTCACGCTGACGCTGCAGGCGAACCAGGTGGCGACCGGACTCGCCCTCACGCTCTTCGGCGTAGGCTTGAGCGCGTTCCTGGGGCGCGGCTTCGTCGGCGCGGTGGTCACCGGGCTGAAGGGCATCTCGCTCCCCGTCCTCAGCGACTTGCCGCTGGTGGGCCCGTTGCTGTTCCGTTTCGACCCCTTGGTCTACGGCTCGATTGCGCTGTTCATCGTCCTGGAGTGGTACCTCGGGCGCGCGCGCGGCGGGTTGTTGGTCCGCGCCATCGGTGAGTCGCCTGCATGTGCCCACGCGATCGGGTACCCGGTCGTCGCCATCCGTTACCTCGCGGTGCTGTTCGGCGGAGCCATGAGCGGGTTGGCCGGCGCCTACCTGTCGCTCGCCATCACGCCCATGTGGGTGGAAGGGATGACGGCCGGGCGCGGCTGGATCGCGCTGGCGCTGGTGGTGTTCGCGACCTGGAAGCCGTGGCGCGTGGTACTCGGCGCGTACCTGTTCGGCGGAGTGACGATCCTGCAGTTCCACGCGCAGGGCCTGGGGCTCGCCGTGCCGTCCGAGTTCTTGTCCATGCTGCCGTATCTCGCGACGGTGGTGGTGCTGGTGTTGATCTGCCGCGATCCCAAGACCATCCTGCTCAACCAGCCGGCGTCGCTGGGCCGGCGCTTCCATCCCGACGCTGGATAGCGGAACAGTGGTACCGAGGCGAGCATGAGGGAAGGCAGCAGCGTCAAAATGGCGGTATCGTCCCGGGGCTGCGCCGAGCCGGTTCGGTGTGTCTCCTGCGCCTGGCCGCGCGCGCTGCGTCTGTACGCTCCGATCGAATCGCGATGGAAGCCTATCTAGTCGACTGGCTCAATCTGCTGCTGCGGTGGCTGCACTTGGTCACCGGCATCGCGTGGATTGGCGCCTCGCTGTATTTCATCTGGCTCGACAATCACCTGCTCCCGGTCACGGACCCGGAGGCGGTGCGCAAAGGCGTGGCCGGAGAGCTGTGGGCGGTGCATGGCGGCGGCTTCTACCACGCGCAGAAGTACAAGGTCGCTCCCGAGCGGCTGCCCGCGCCGTTGCACTGGTTCAAATGGGAGGCCTACTGGACGTGGATCTCCGGCTTCGCGCTGTTGTGCCTGCTCTACTACGCCGGGGCGAGCGTCTATCTGATCGACCGCAACGTAGCGGACATCGGGCCGGTGGCGGCTGTCGCCATCGGATTGGGCACGCTCGCCGGGGGATGGATCGTCTACGACGTGCTGTGCAGATCTGCGCTCGGACGTGACGAGCGCGCGCTGGGTGCGGTGCTTGCCGTGTTGTGCATTGCCGCCGCCTACGGGCTCTGCCATGTGTTCGGCGGCCGCGGCGCTTACATCCACTTCGGCGCGATGCTCGGCACGATCATGGTGGCGAACGTGCGCTTCGTCATCATTCCTGGGCAGCAGGAGCTGGTGCGTGCCAAGCTGGAAGGTCGCGAACCCGACCCCACGCCGGGGCTCAAGGCACTGCAGAGGTCCAAGCACAACACCTACTTCACGCTGCCGGTGCTGTTCACCATGATCAGCAGCCATTTCCCGATGACATTCGGACACTCCGGCAACTGGGCGATCCTGGTGCTGATCTCGGTCGCCGGAGCCGCCATCCGGATCTGGTTCGTGGCGCGTCACCGGGGGCGCTCGCCGTTGCTGCCCGCGGCCGTCGCGGTGGCTGCTGTGGTCGCGGTCGGCGTGGCGATCGCGCCGCTCGGACGCACCGCGCCAGCGAGCGGCACGGATGCACAGGCCGGCTTCGACCGCGTCCAGGCCATCGTCATCACACGCTGTGCGGTGTGCCACGCGGCTGTTCCGAGCCAGCCGGGATTTACCGCCGCCCCCAAGGGGGTGATGCTGGACACGCCGGAACGCATCGCCGCCCAGGCGGTACAGATCTTCCAGCAGACCTCCAGCCGCGCCATGCCCATCGGTAACCTCACCGGGATGACCGACCCGGAGCGTGCGGTGATCGCGCAGTGGTACTCGCACGGTGCACCGCATTGACTGCCCGGGCAGCCCGTCTCGAACTCCGCCCCGTTGACGCATCTTGAGCGGCGCGCACGCCCATGACGACCCTTAAGCCGGCGCTCGCAGCCTTCCGGGGAATGGTGTTGCACTTCCTCACCGATCCCGGGGAGGGGGACGATCCCCACGCATTCCAGTTCTTCGAGGATGGATTGCTGGTGCTGGAGCAGGGGCGCGTTCGGTCCGTCGGCCCGGCACGCGATCTGTTGACCTCGCTGCCCGCAGGCGCGAGCGTCACGGACTACTCCGGCCGGCTGTTGCTGCCGGGCTTCGTCGACGTGCATATCCACTATCCGCAGATCGACGTCATCGCCTCATATGGCACCCGGTTGCTGGATTGGCTCGAGCGTTACACGTTCCCCGCCGAGGCGCGCTTTTCGGACGCCGCCCATGCCCGCGACGCGGCCGACTTCTTCCTCGATGAGCTGTTGCGAAACGGCACCACCACCGCGCTCGTGCTGGGCAGCGTGCACCCGGTATCGGTCGAGGTGTTCTTCGAGCGTTGCCTGACCCGCAATCTGCGCATGGTCGCGGGCAAGGTGCTGATGGATCGCAACTGCCCGCGATCGCTGCGCGACACGGCCGAAAGCGGCTATCGGGAGTCGGCGCAGCTGATCGAGCGCTGGCACGGCCGCGAGCGGCTGGGCTACGCGATCACCCCGCGCTTCGCCGGGACCTCATCGGAAGCGCAATTGCAACTCGCTGGCCAGCTTGCGCGCGAGCATCCGGACGTGCATATCCACAGCCACATGTCCGAGACCGCCGAGGAGATCGCCTGGGTGCGCCAGCTTTATCCGTGGAGCGCAAGCTACTTGGATGTGTACGACCGGTTCGGGCTGCTGCGGGAGCGCGCGGTGTATGCGCATTGCATCCACCTCGACGCGCAGGAGCGCAGCCGTTTCGCGCGGACCGGCGCCGCTGCTGCGGCTTGTCCGACGTCGAACCTGTTTCTCGGCAGCGGGCTGTTCGACTTCGACGCCTCGCTCGCAGCGGGCATGTGCGTGGGCATCGGCACCGATGTCGGCGGTGGCACCAGCTTCAGCATGCTGCGCACGCTGAGCGAGGCCTACAAGGTCGCGCAGCTCAAGCAGCAGCGTCTGTCGCCATGGCGCGCCTTCTATCTCGCGACCCTGGGCGGCGCACGGGCGCTCAAGCTCGAGCGCGAGATCGGTAACTTCGAGCCGGGCAAGGAGGGCGACTTCGTCGTGCTGCGGCTCGATCCTACACCGCTGCTCGAGCGCCGGATGCGCACGGCGGATACGCTCGCCGAGAAACTGTTCGCGCTGATGACTCTGGGCGACGACCGCGCGGTTGCCGCTACCTATGTTCTGGGTGAACCGGCTTACGCCGCCGGCACCGCTTTCCTGCACAGCGCCCCGCGCGCTTGAACTCGGCATCGCCAGCGGGGCGTGTCTTCCCGCCGCCAAGCTGGGCTGCGGCGCGTTACATTAATATGTTTACCGATGCTTGCAGCAGACACGATGCCCTCTTCCGACCTGACCACTCCCACGCATCCGTCCCCGGGGGTGCAGCAGGCTCCCGCTACCGAGCCGAGCGTTACGACGGCGAGAGCGACTGCCCGACGCAGGAGAGTAGCGCTTTGGGCCGGGGCCGGCGCGCTGGTCGTTGCCGCGGTGGTGGGATGGCTGACGTACACCCGCTTCCACCAGGCGCCCGCGGAACCCGCGACG